>Ga0131853_10015759_pt1 | contig 13817 bp, 8 predicted proteins | sample TergutLab28metaG_FD_92764 | JGI IMG/M metagenome (GOLD analysis project Ga0131853, IMG submission 92764) | Labiotermes labralis P1 segment gut microbial communities from Petit-Saut dam, French Guiana - Lab288 P1 (version 2) (version 2) | ecosystem: Host-associated > Arthropoda: Insects >... | reverse complement strand
TCATTGTGATAGTTGAAGAATAAAAGACCAACTTGATGTCACTTGCTATTTTATTTCACTTCTTATGTGCTCAACATGTTTCGGACATTAATATATCCATCATCAGGAGCTTGCGACTATTCTACCTAATTACCACATTGGTCGTGTTTTTCTTGGTTCGATGTGTGCTGGAGATTCGGTGTGGTTGGGTTGGAGTGGTATCCGTGTTGCGATGTGGTAATTCGGCAGAATAGTCGCAAGCTCCTGATGATGTATATATTAATGTACGAAACATGTTGAGCACATAAGAAGTGAAATAAAATAGCAAGTGACATCAAGTTGGTCTTTTATTCTACAACTACCTAAATAATGTTCAACCCAAGTTCTGATAATAGCTAATCATCCCCAATATGCACATCTTTATTAGATGTCCCTATACTGTGAAACAACCAGTTTATAATATATACATACACCAACGTTTAACACAACTGTTTTATGAATTTTTACTCTTTTAATTTTTAAATATAATCCATTGTATGTAAACTACTTACACATGTACTCTTGCAATAACTACCTATTGTAAGCGTTTGGGACCCCAGAATCCACTTTAAACATTGTTAACCTTGGATCTGTACCCTAGAAGGTCTGAAGATGACTCAGAAAGAGTAGAAACATGTCGCCCTAATATACAACTTTATGTAATAAAACTATTGTGTTTTTGACTGATACAATATATTTTATATGTATAGAAATTTACATTTTATGCACGTCTCACTGGACGCCTCTAAACCAGCGGTTCCCAAAATGTGTCACCGCAGAACTCTGGTGTTCCATCAATGAAATCGGCAAATGGCGAATTCGTTCCTTTCTATTTGCACAAGAAATAAAATTCACGCATAAAATTTTCCGAAATTTACATTTTTCACGCCATCTCTAACTTATGCCTGCATAAAAGCCGTCCGTCCGCCGGGTCCATGAAAACATTTTACATTATATTTTCCGGCAGTCATATTGATCCTAATCTGAAACAAGGCAAGAAGAATCTTGTGATATTCAGTAAACGGTGCCACAGACGTCTGGGTGTTACACGAACTGAAAAAGTGTACCATTTAAAGTAGACCCCAGTGCATACTATAGAGTATTGACAAAGTATGTACCATCAACAAAAGTAGATGGCAGTACACCAATTTAATTACTGTGAAATGTAAAAACGCGTGTTTTAATTAAAGTAACAATGGAAAGCTAAAACCACTTCTGCTCACTTTAATTGCTTCACCTTCTTTCATGTCACTTCAATCCTGGCAAGCTAGAGTATTATGACATTAGAGAAACCGTAAAGCAAACGACCACTACAATTTCAGCCTAAAAGACAAACGAGCAAAACGGAACTGCAAGCAATTAAGTAGGGGGAACGTATATCATGTTAAGTACAATATTCCTATAACAAAGGTGACTGAAGGCTTTGAAGTTTACTTAGTGCTGCAATAACGACAAAAGAAATGAAAAACGAAACATTTTAATGATCTTCACCTTCACATGTACGTTGCATACAGTTCCTGCAAAATGCTGATACTTATCCTGTGGTGCCTTCAGGGGCAGGCACATATTCGACAGGTCGCATCGTACATAACAGAAACACTTGAACGTAGCGGCCACATCGACAGCACTCCAGCTTCGCACGCGGGACTTCTCCAGTCGGAACTTCGTCCTGGAGACCGGCTATCCTCCTTTTTTTCGTGGTTTTCTTTAGTTTTTCCAAACACTGGGGTTGTACCTTAAGTCAGGCCACGGCCGCTTTCTTGCACGTTCCCACTTCGTTATTCACTAATCATGTCATCATTCGTGGCTACGTGGTCTGAGCTACAAACAGGATCGTTCAGTAAACCTTAACTAGTCTTAAACAAGAGTATAAAGTAACCGACGATGTAACCAGCAAAGTACGCAAATTACCTAGCAAAACTATGTCCCCCCCCCCGGGTCCTATAGGTTTCTGCCTATACGGCCATCGTCAGGGACGCTAGTCTGCGTATTAGATAAAAGTACTCAAGTTTTTGGGGTACGCGGAGGCGCACTTGGTTGAGGCACTGCGCTACAAGCCGAGAGGTCGCGGGTTCGATTCCCGATGTCATTGGAATTTTTCATTGAAATAATCCCTCTGGCCGCACTATGGCCCCGAGGTTGACTTAGCCTCTAACAGAAATGAGTACCGGGAATATTTCTTAGGGATAAAGGCGGCCGGTGCGTAGGGCTGACAACCTTACCACCTTCATGTGTCAACTGTCTTGAAATCTGGGAGCCTCAACTTCCTGGACCCCTCAGGGCCTGTCCAGGCTTGTAATGGGAATGCTTTACCATTTACTCAAGACTTTACTTGCTTCTGAAATACAGACACATACTTCAGTAATTCCAGAAAAATGTATGATTTTCGCAAGAAACTGCTTCAAATGAAAAGGTCGTTGTTTGACAATAGTAAACATATAAACGAAACAATAACCATCTTCTAATTATTATACCCATGACAGTTTACAAACACATTCATCGGAATACCTGCCACTGTTGCTACTTTACTTATGTTATTAGGACATTTTCAATCTCCTCTTCTAAAACGCTTAACATCAATCTTTACCCTCAGCACCGCAAATGTCGTGTGGCTTTATCACATATGAAGACTACGTTCGCCAGTAATTTTGTGTCCGGGTTCCTCTACAGTTATACCTACGATGTTTCATGTAAGTCTCGAAGTGCCGACTTCCAGTGTCTAGGCAGGCCTCGGAACCTTTGACAAAATTTATAGTTACAAAAGAAGTTCCCGCCAGAAAATATTAGCACGTTATTCAATTCATGCACAGAAAATGGACCGCCCTACATTTCTCTTCAAATGTTTGTTCTCTAACAATTGTTTCAGAATTAATGTAACATAAGTGTCGGAATTCGTTTCTTCAAGAAACAAGGGCCTGTGATTTTGTGCGCCCTCACTCCACCCAGCCTCCGATTCTATGGTCATTCAAATGGACTTCGCGTACTGCAAAGGTACTTTTGAAATACGAGTAATTATCTGTTATTTTGTCTGTTTACGCTCCTACTGAATGCAAACAATACCTCATCCGAGAAAAACTTAAGTATTTTAGTTCTGTCCAGCAAATGGACCTTCGGTTCGAAACTTTCCACTATACTGTACATCGCTATCTAGCACTGCATTATGGGGCGGGATATTCCATACGTCACTTGCAGCGACAATTTTTTCCGTAGCACATACGCACTTTGCAAAAGCAATACAACAATGTTTAACAGAAAATGTTTCTCACACGCGCTCATAACTTGCACTGTAATGAACAGAACATTTTACTGGGCGACTGTCTCGCGTTCCAGCTTTGGTAAAATTAAGCAACTCTCGGCTGATTCGCCTCGCTTAAGCGGACTGGTATATCACTTTGATCGGGGAAACGATTAGTGGAATGATGTGCAGGATATATACTCGTTCAAAACACTGTTCTTTTACTTTGTTCGCATGTTCAAATACATCGCGTGAAGCTGGCCTAGAGTAGTAAAGTAATCCTCTTGGACTACTTGACCCTGAATATGGTGGCACAATAATCCTTTGATGTGTCGGCAAGTTTACCAGTCAGCAGGGCATAATATCCCAGAACACCTGAATCTCTATCAAGACCGCCGCGAGGATCTCAAATCTCGCAATGGTCGACTTCTTGACACACGTTTGAGTCTCAGCTCGTGCAAGAATCGCAGGTGCCTCTGCCACCAACTTCTACATTTTCAACAACTTTAAGAAATTCTATGGTATCTCTTTTCATTCGTCTTCAACGCGTTGCAACGAGTTTCCGGGTTAGGCCGCGTACATGAATGAAGATTTTCAGATGTTTCGGCAGATGTTACATTCACTATTTCCAAGGTGAGCCTGAGGTGATCGTGGAGGCCCTTACTCACACCTGACAACTAGTGGTCTGTGGGGCGGTGACCAGTCAGACTGTCAACCTTCCACACACCCCCCTGCAATCACATCTATACCTTATGAATACACCGATAACCGCCAGATTCTATCACCTTGAAGACGGCAAACGTTACACTTGCCCACACATCGGAGTATCTGATCCCTTACGCGGTCCAACCACAAAAGTATTTATATTTATTGGACCGTGCATCACTGTGATAGCTGAAGAATAAAAGACCAACTTGATGTCACTTGCTATTTTATTTCACTTCTTATGTACTCAACATGTTTCGGACATTAATACACCCATCATCAGGAGCTTGAGACTATGCTGTTGAATTACCACATCGGTTGTTTCGTTCTCGGTTCGTTGTGTGTTGGAGATTTGGTGCGGCTGGGTTTGAGTGGTGTCCGTGTTGCAGGGTGAAGCACAAGTTGTGCTTCACCCTGCAACACGGACACCACTCAAACCCAGTCGCACTAAATCTTCAACACACAGCGAACCAAGAAGAAAACGACCAATGTGGTAATTCAACAGCAAAGTCGCAAGCTCCTGATTATGGATATATTAATGTCCGAAACATGTTGAGTACATAAGAAGTGAAATAAAATAGCAAGTGGCATCAAGTTGGTCTGTTATTCTTCAGCCCAAAAGCACTGTTTTGTGTAATGTTTAGGCATTCATATTTTTGTCTTTTGTGTTTCTTTTCCTCATATAGCCGAACACACCGAGAACAATTTCCCGCGTTTGCCCTCATCTTCTGAGGCACGAATTGAACTAAATGATAAACAAAAAATCAGTTCCTACCTCACAGCAAAGCCTTTCATTACAAAGACTAACCGGTTACTGCTGTTTAGGCAACAGTCGCTGTTTAATGTAACAATCATTTGAAACACATAACTACACTGAGGGGCAAAATTCAGGGTCATTGGAGTTAGGAGAGTATGAAAATTGTATGACAACATTTGCTTAAACGGTAAGTATACTTCTCACACGACTTCACTTATAAAGTTAATGTACTGTGAAAATGAGCAACGTTTGCGTAAACGCAAGTACAAAAGTTATGTGTTAAGTTTCGGAAGTGTTTAATGAAATATTAAAGAACGTAGAATTCTTACAGTCTTCAGCAGAACATGTAGCTGCATATTTTATGATCGACCGAACAATTTTGCTATTTACTTTACCTAACTTCGCCACCCTGCGACAAGGCAACTGCCAGGTCAGTGGCAAAGCCCCAAATAATTAACCCTTTAAAATTTGTTAAAGAAAGAAAGAAAGCAGTTTGCTTTTATTGCAGAGCTCCCGATTCCCAGAATATAACTGCTTTACTCGATCGTTCCCAGGCTTCTTCTAATAAGCATCGTGAAGATAAGTACTGAGCCCTGGTGGAACGATACTGACAGAAGAAAACCGCATAATCGGAGAAAAAGTGTCCCACTGCCACTTTTCCCGCCATAAAACTCAATTGGACTTTCCCGGGATTGAACTCGGGTCTCCGCAGCAAAAGACCTGCGACTAACCACCTGAAACCCTTGAAAACTGAAATTCATGTAAATCATACTAACAGAGAAGAGTTAATGCTGATGAGGGAAACAATCTCAGCATGCAGATATCTTGAATGTTAACATAGGTGGTAAAAATTGTAACCACTAAACATGACGAAGAAAGAAAGGAGGCAGCGTAGTCCGAATAGTGAGTAGGCTACGGGATGGAAAGTCCGGGGTTCGAATACCTGTATAGGCAAGACAACAGACTAGCTCTGGGACCCAATGAGACTCGTGTTCAGTGGGTGCCAGGACACATTACCGAGGGTAAAGCAGCGGAGGCTTGTAGCTGACCACTCACCTCCATCTAGTGCCGAGCTTAAGAATGAGTGGAGCTAAACATCTACTCCCCTGCATGTCACCATGAAGACGAAAGGATAACATTTACCATACTTCATGCATTAGATAGTTCAAAGACCGACGATGTACTGCAGGTTCAGGGCTATCGCACGGTGATACGGTGAGTGGTCAGCAGGGAAACGGTGAAAAATTCCGGAGGGGGTCAATATGACATATTTCACTGCAACGTCGAGGGCCTAACGTTACATAAAGCCCACTATGACACGCCAAGTGTCCAATCGCCAGAGTGATATCAGCTGTATTATACTCCGCATGTTCAACGGCCGAGAGCCGCAGCGAACAATTCGTTGCTATATTACGCTTCACACAGTGCCATCACTTCGTTTACTGCCCGAGCGGAGCAACACTGCTGGGCCGATTGTGCATCCTCTTAGATCACAGGTGAACGAATGCGGTTCAATGGCAGAATGATAACTAGCAGGGAAAATCGAAGTGCACTGAGACGTTTCTATCCCACTATCAATCAGTGCATAAAAATCTCACGCTTGGGACGAACCCTGTCTCTGTTTTGGGGAACCAGGGACCAAAAGCTGGATTATGGCACACTACCTTCTCCCGGCCATTCAAGCTGCAGCCTTCCGCCACTTATTTCTGGGATGGTGAACTTTTTGGGAGGTCGCAAACTAAATACCTAAAGAAGTAATTCAGCATACATCATTCTTACCCGCTCACGTCCACCGTAACGTAACAGCCATGGTTAGTAATTCATTTATCACTGTTCTACATTTGAGTTTTCTATCAGAATGATTAACAAGGAGAAACCTACTGTCTCCTGGGTTGTGACCTTGTACAGTAGAAGAACAATTTAATTACTAACGCTTTGGAAAAACGCACTGCGTCAATCTTCAGGGCAGAAGAATAAGACGCTGGGGGGGGGGGGGGGGAGACAGAGTACACATTTTGGGAAAGGGGGGGGGAAAAATTCCTAAAAGCGAGCCAATGGGAGATGGGATGATGGTACTCCCTAACTGTTGTTGTTTCGACACCTCTTGGTCCCACTGCCTTCATCTTTTTACTTAAACAGCTTACTTATCTACCTGAAGATGGAGGTGATAAATTACTCCGCAACGATTACAAATTTTAACCATAATACACGGCGTCACATCCCATAAGACAGGCAAAATGGAGGCAACAGAACAGATTTCTTAGTCTAATAAATAAATAATCGCTCAGATCTACAACAATACATTTGTACTCACACAGACGTGGGGTCCCCGCTGCTGCCCTGGTGTGCCTTGTTGCTGTGATAGAACTCCCAATGCGTCGGTGATGTGCTAGGAGACGAAGAGTCCATCCCACCGCCACCAGAGTGAGGTATCCTACTTCCACCTCTCGTTGCCCGTACATTTTCATATGGACTGCCCAATGTGGAGTCAGGTACAGGAATTGGAGGCAATGGATTCCCAAGACCGTCCCTATCTTCAGGATCCATGTTGTCCCGCATCCCCGAGGATCGATGTCCTATTGAACACATTAAGCAGTAAAGACCTACAGTAGGTCTCGGCAAATCCCGGGCAACACGGCTATTAGAAATGTTGTCCTGGAACCTAGTATTTTCCCCAGTAAGGATTTTATGTTCATGCTTTTTTTTTTGAAACCCAGCTAAACAAAGACTGCCCACAAAACTGCTCATCTTCGACAGCCAGCAATCTGCACATCAAAATGTCTGGAGCGCACATTTATATAATGATGTATGGTTGGCGGAAATCTGGTTCTGAAGACCAAGAAGTGGTAAGAAGTTTGTTTTGTGTGCTGATTCTAAGCTGCACACATACCCTCATTTTGGGGGGCGGGGAGGACTGTCTGGCTTCTACAATTCTGGGCTGCCACCTGTTCGAGAGAAGACTCTGACATGCATACTCATACCCCATAACGCGCACGTTTCTACTGTAAAAATGTCCATTTCCATATAACTATTATTATTATTATTATTATTAGTATTAGTATTATTATCACATTTCATGAATAGGGTATTCGGATTGAACCCCTCACCCTTAATGATCAAACTTACATGCTCATAACCATAATTTTTTCCATTATGCCTCACTTGATAATAGTTTAATTTATTATTTCTTTTAGAAAATAAGACTGACACTAAAAAGTAGATTTTAGTATCAATCATTCATGTGGAATTTTAATCCTTCCAACTTCGAATGGGAGCGCCAACTGCCCCTGGCTAATTGCTATTATTATTCCAAACTTCATGGACATGCAATTTACACGTAAATGTCTCTCCCCGGACTTAGCAGAACAATGAGTCGGTTCGTAACATCAACCTGCTTGCCAATGTCTTTTCCATTTTAGCAATCTACAAATTACGTTTGTCGATACAGGGATGATTAAAGCGGATGTATACCACCCGCTTATGATTACTCTTACCGATCTGACGTTACATAAATCTGCATATTGTTACGAGCATGTTATGGCAAGCATGCTGTTAAACTACAGCTGGTTTTAGGTATACCCTAACACATCCGCAGACACTGCTGTCAAAACTCTCAACACTGCCGAGAGATGCCATGGATCAGTCCATTCCTCGTCGTTTTATCAGAACGACCAAACTCCTTTATTGGTATCCTGCCTCTTACGACACTGCATATGAGAAAAGAACCAGTTTCACAAAAGGCTTACACAGAAAGACAAATAATTTTTTCATTACATTTTCAATCCACCGTTAACTTGTTAACACTACTATCGAATCCGATAGGCTTGCCTGTCTGAAGTCTATAGATAACGATACCTACGAAATTTTGGAAATGTGTCGGCAATTAGAAACAGGAACTTCCATCAGTTTTCAGGTTAATAGAACTCGCTTATATAGTGTTGGTAATGTACCTAAATCTTTTGTTAAGCCCATTGATACGATTTATAATAATACTTGTTCAGGGGTTATTCCTGCTTCTGTTCCCGCTTTGTCGTTTGATTCCTTACCGTTAGTACGTATCAGTGATCTTGATAATCCGGAAGCCACTAAAAATATTAAAGTCGACCAAATATGCCGGCCTGGGTGACATACCTGGTTGTATCATACAGGGATGTCTGACAATTCTAGCACCTGTGCGCAGATACATCTTAAAACTCAAGCGTATCTCAGCAGCACTTTCCAAACCAATGAAAAAAGGCATTTACTGTGCCTATTCATAAGAAAGACAAAAGCGCCTGTGTTGAAATTTACAGACCTCTCATCTAAATGACTCTTCAGAAGTTCTCGAATGTGTCATGCATTACCAGTTGTCTCATTAATTTAAATTTGTTTTCAATACATGTCAGCGCAGTTTTATTAAATCTACATTTCCTACTATAAGTTTCGCGTAGTATTTAGACAATATTTGCCCATCAGTTGATCCACAACATCAAATTGCTCCCATTTATTTTGATTCCAATAGTGCCTTTTACGGTTTTCTGATGACTGCGTAAGTTGGTTGCGTAGTTACATAACTAACCCTTAAACTTTTCGTTGCAATTCGTGGCATCTGACATTTTTTACGTGTCTTCCGGTGTTCGTGAAGGATCTGTTCTTGAGCCTCTACTCCGCAATATGTCTGTTCATATTCTCCCTAACACTATCAAGTATTCCCGATATCTTTCACTCATACTTGCTGATGATATAAAAATTTTTCCTAACGTTTTTCTGGATTCTAAACCTTTTTCACACCATGCAGACCAAACAGGATGTACCTACAATGCTTTTACGAACTTCAAGGGTGGGGTTTTCACATAAAATAGGTAAAATTTCATATAAACTATGTCAGGAAATTGGTGGCTTTTTAGTTTAATTGAAAAGTTGCATTAGAATAAATACCTTAAATGTGCAATATTTTACTTAAAATTAAACAATTCATTTATATTACACGTTTCTCTTTAATAAATGTTGTGTTCTTATTGTTAATCAAGTCATAATTCACAAATGCTCAAATGTTCTCCACCAAAATCAATACACGTAATGACACATCTAATCATTGTCGCGTCCTTTCAAGGGTATCGGAGCGGTTTCGAATTGTTTGACAGGCATCAACACTGCGCAGGTAAAATGCCTGTTTATTTTCAATTGAAGCTGAATACACTAGGGTTTTTTAAAATGTCCCCAAAGTTAAAAATCCACAGAATTGAGGTCGGATGAACGTGGGGGCTGTACCTCGGTAACTGTTTGCAGACATACATTGATAAGAACTTCAAAACTTGTTTTGATGCGGGGAACTCATACCTGAAGTTTGTCGAGGTATTTCAGAGACACGCTGTATATTGATCAAACGCATTAATTCTTACGACTCCTACCTATTCCTTCTCTACTACCGACTATTTAATGGTGTTGCACCACATTTTAGTTGAACCTAAGCAAGAATATGTCTCTCGTGTCTGGAATATCATTAAGACGATTCAGACAATTGATGCCAATAAGCTGGAAAGCATCCGATGGAAGATTGCGGCTCTAAGTTTTGGTCTCATTTCCTATATTCATAACAGTTTCACTTACGTACTTGAGCTTCTGAACTTTTATACTTTACAGGATAGAAGACGTCACCTTGCTACTCGATTTCTTTATCCACGTTCCCGTCGGATCGAAATTTTGCCCTTCTTCGTATGGTGGCAGATGCAACAGAGTTCCAACTTGTAATATTAGGAACGTTACTCTGCTCTGTGTACCATGCACAATTTTCCCTTCCGCTAGATGTGCGGCGGCAGCAAATTTGGGACGCAATTATGTAACTAAGTTTAGTAAGAAAGCCACAGTTCTGAAACAGATTTTTCGCCGGTAGCTCGTATACTGATGTTTCATGTGAATTAAGGTTTTAATTGAGTTAAATAATTTGAAATGTATTAGTTCATATTTTGTACACCGTACGTTACCGTTTTATGTAACTACCTGTTGGAATAATACTGTGGAAGAAGCACATATCTGAACACAGAGGCTATTATTTAATTTCGTTGCTGTGTCAGCCATAAATCTGACTTCCTTTTTGTTGTTTGTTGTGTTGTTTGTGTGTGTGTGTGTGTAATTGGAGTAACTGGTCACGGTTCTGCTACACTTGCACGTTAAGAAATTAGAACTGAATTATTATTATTATCATCATCATCATCATTAACATCATCTCCTTTATGCAGGGTACTTATATTCCTCAGACAAACTATGTCCCTACGGAATACAGTGTTGCAGCTATTCTGTTGTTACTATTCATGGTGCTTATAACGTTAGTTTCAGTGTTGAATCTATTGTACTTTCACATTAGTACTTTCCGAAGTGTGTGTGTGTGTGTGTGTGTGTGCAGTGCCCAATATGGCTGTTTTCTGGAGTTCCTTGACTTCATGTTTCCCTGGTATGTTGCTCACGTAATTTCTGAATGACCCTGAAATAGTCCCAGTCGCCCCTATTATTACTGGTAACACCTTTATTTTTACATTCCACATGCGCTGTATTTCTATTGTAAGGTGTTTATATTTTAGAATCTTCTCGGCTTATTTTTTAATCGCATTTCTTTCTCCTGAAATTGTAACGTCTATTAACATACATGTTCCTTTTTCATTATCACGGATTATAATGTCTGGTTTGCTGTTGGGGATATTATTATTATTATATTTCTAGCGCCTTCGCAATTAGTGGACGTGTTTAGTGTACGCTCCAGTGAGTGATATACTTCTATACGCGTCGATGCAATTTTTCTACTGCTAGCTCATTGCAGCTAGCAAAGAACAGTGCTTTTTTTTTTAATAAAGAAAAGCCCTTCCATGGAAAGCACAAGACTATACATTGTGGTTCTGTTATGGGCTTTCGTAATGCCTGTTTACAAATCAGTGACAATGAACAGGTGTCTTACACTTCTTCTTAGAAATGTTCCTTCAACTATGGTGTTTTTACTAAGCTCCTGCGATCCACCAGAAATGACGATACACTAGCCAAGCCTTAGCGCTATTTGCGTCTGATGATTAAAAAAAAAGTAGTATCATCCGAGAGAGAATTAAATTGCTAAAACTCGTGAGTAATGAGTCCTCAGCGTTCAGATGGAGACAGGGGGACTCAATGGGTAAAAAACTGTTAATCGGGTTGAAAAGCTCTCGTGTATGGTCACCTTCATAACTACGGAGTTCCCGCAACTTAGGAGCGACAACGCCATCCTGGAAGTTCACATCAGAGATCTGCAAGACCTTCTCGCCGCACAGTCGAACATGGAAGCTGTTGCTCGAACTCTTGTCTTCCGAACCAGGGGTTATGTCATACAAGGACGTCCTTGCAAACAATCAACATTCTCAACATGTGAGGACTGCCAACAACCAAAACTCCAGGAATACAACTATTTATACTCACAAACCCACGGCTGCAAGCACAGCAGTTCAAGTTTCTACTAATAAAAAATGGGGTTCTGCTGATGTACGTGTAATTAGGTCACCTGGTAAGCCTGCTGAAGACGGCTTCAATACGATGATTTAGAAAAAACGTGGCGATGTTGGGGCGGACAAAACTAGTGACAATAACAAGACTGCGAGACAATTCAGGAACTAGTGTACGGAATACGTAATTCTTCTTGTCTAAATGGTAAAAACCAAAGTTTTGTTTATATCACGTTTCTCCTCGGATGTCTCCAAGCATGACGTTGCGATTTCCCTAACGTAGCAAATAAAACGTTCTTCACCTGTATGTACGAGGTTTAAACCCAAATTTAAAACACATGCCTCCCTTGACATCTCTCTTACGGAAAATGATTTTCCTATTATTTACAGTCCAGGACTATGGCCTGACAGGTGTTTATCCGCACCATTTTATGGTCGTCTTAACGTCGACCAAATTTTTAGTTCGGATTCTCAAGTCACATTTACAACGTCGTCGCCTGGTATGGACAGAAGCCTAGCTGTTTCTGTCTCTGGCCCTGCTGCACTCACAGATGAGACCCATGGGGGAGACGCTGTGTCCCCTAGTTAATAGTTAATTGTTATTACATGTCCAGTACTCAACCTGAAACATTTTCGATTTTTTTTTACCAAAATGTCACAAAACACAAACTTAAATTTCTGATATTGTATGTTTCATAGATTTCCAAAGTCACTGTTTTACTGAGACATGGCTAAATGACTTGCGTTTCGATCAAAAATTATTTTAAGGTTTTTTTTTACTACATTCGGTGCGGATAGGGAGAGCAGCAGTAAATCTAAGGGTTGTGGTGTTTTAACAGCTGCTTGTCTCAGAGTTAGTGCTTGTAAACACAAACATGATTTATAGTTCTATGGGAAATGCCTTTGGGTTCAAATAGCCACCCATGACGACCGTTTACTTAAGTGAAATATTTATTTCGCTCCCGACACTAAACTGGACATTATTACAAAATATTTCTGTTCCTTGGCCATTATCTTGATACTAAAAATCACAGTGTTCCTTTGACTGAGGATTTCAATGCTCCCAATTTTTATTAGGAGAGAGGTTTGCCCCTGCCAAATCATTATTATTATTCGAAATTAACTGGTGATGCAATTTATACTGTAACATGTATCTAGAGGCTCACTCAGCACATTGAGACTGAAAACTCTCTTTATTCAGGTTTTACTAATTTCAGCCGTGCAAGTACATGCTCTACTGACGGGCTGTGGCTCCCATGTTCCCATGATTTAACACCTTGTCAATTTCATTTGTGGGGAAACTTTAAATTATAGTTTATAACACAAATCCCCACACTTTGGAAGAACTAAGAAACAATATCCACCGCAAAATTTCAACAATTTCCCAAGAAGAACTCCACAGATTTAACAACAACGTGTTCCACAGGTATACCGGGATGCTGATAAGTCCTTGGCCTGACCAGGAAGGAAACAAGCTCGGAAGCATGCAAGGGACGCGCGCGATTTCAACAACATCGAGACGTAAGATGTCACCAAGTTTTATTCCCCCCCCCCCCCCCCCCCCCCCACCCGACCGCGCGCAACCAAAACCAAACCCGCTACGGTTGCCGCCGCCGCCATCTCAAAAACATTGTGTGGACTCCGCGTCCGCGTTAGAGTTGTA
>Ga0131853_10015758_pt1 | contig 13817 bp, 14 predicted proteins | sample TergutLab28metaG_FD_92764 | JGI IMG/M metagenome (GOLD analysis project Ga0131853, IMG submission 92764) | Labiotermes labralis P1 segment gut microbial communities from Petit-Saut dam, French Guiana - Lab288 P1 (version 2) (version 2) | ecosystem: Host-associated > Arthropoda: Insects >... | reverse complement strand
ACTGGCTGGATTTGTTAAACATGGATCATCCGCAAGACGTTCATGAGTTTGAGGCAATGCTTATTGCTTTCCGTGATGAAATCCCTGCCTTGATCGGCGTTGATTATGTATGGCCTGTAATTGACGGCCAATGGAACAATATTCTGCGCCTTGCCAACCTTTGGGGTGCGCGCTCCTTTGGGCATGATAATAACAACATCCGCATGGCAGTGCGCGAAGACACAGACGAAGTATACCACACTTGGACGGATGATGATTTCTTGTTTGCTCTGGAAAACATCTCCAGATGGTATGGCGAAGGCCTTATTGACCGCGAATTTATTACCCGTGGCGCTCCCGCTCGTCAGCAGCTTCTCAGCACGAATCAGGCCGGCGTGTTTTATGATTTTCCTGTGTCCTCGGCCGCTTTTAACAATCTGGATGAAGTAATCCCCGGGTTTAATCTCGTTGCCATGCGTCCGCCTGCCAATATTCATGGCCAGCGCATCTCCGAGCATCAGCGTCTACCTGTTCAGCCTCATGTATGGGCGGTTTCTCACACTAATCCCGATCCTGCTGCCTCCGTGCGCTTTATGGATTTCTGGTATGGCCATCACGGACGCACTCTGTTGAGCTTCGGTGCAGAAGGAATCACTTGGGAATGGGATGAGACGGGCAATGCCGTATTCTTGCCGCATGTATTCGAGCAAGACGCAAGACCTACCCCATCCGATTATATCCGCTTTGAAATGGGTGCTTTGCGCTTCATAGGATACAAGCAAATCTTTGATTACGAGCGTCAATTAGCGACGGGCGAAGCCTTGCGTGCCTTTGAGATGAATTACGGCGGCCCATATGCTGTGCGTCAGCTTCCTCCTCTTAACTTTAATGCAGATGAGCTTGCAACTGTAAACGATATTCGCCCCGGACTTAACGCTTTTATAAACGAAAGCATTCAATCTTTCATTCTGGGCGATTGGCAAGATATTCGTGGGCAATGGGATGCTTTTGTAGCTCAAACCGACGTTCTTGGTCGTCAAGAATATGTAGCGGCTTACCAATCTGCTTTCTTGCGTGCAATTGGCAGGTAATCTGTTTTTAGAATCAGCATTATAATTACAATAAACCGCCGCCGCCCGAATTATCGGGCGGCGGTTATTGCGAGGGGTATATCAATGGCTGTATATAATAAAGAAATGCTGGCCGATATGGAAAGAGGTGTAACCGAGTTTTTCAGCCGATTCAGCGATGATGCCGGAAAAATGAGCGGTTGGGGACATAATTATTTTTGTGAAAAAGACGGAGGCAAGCTGATCTTTGACTTGGATTCCCCCGATAAACACGCTTGCCCCATTTGCGGGTGTGTATATACAACAGAGAAATATTGCAGGACGTGGACATATTTATATCGGGTGCAGGCGATTCAGGAAGTGTTGAAGGCGGCATATCTTTTTAAGGCTACCGGAGAGCCGCGGTTTTTGAATTATATCAAGATTACTCTTAGGTTTTACGCAGAAAACTATCGTCTCTTTGAGCTACACGTTAAAGACAAGCTGTCAGACGATCTTAATCTGGACACCGGTGGGGCTGCGCGGATTATGCCTCAGGGCTTAAATGAATCCATTGCGCTGACAAAGATTCTGCTCGCTCTGGATATTTTAGGGAGCGCGCTTGAGCCTGATTTTGTTGATTTTCTTAAAGATAAGCTGTTCTGCCCCGCGATTGATGAGGTGTTAGCACCGCAGCTTAATCTGGTTCATAATATCAAATGCTGGGTGAATTCGGCAATTGGTATGGCGGGAGTTTTCTTTGAAGAAAGCCGTTGGATTAAATTGGCTTTTGAGGGAGAATACAACATAGGCAGGCAGTTAAGAGAAGGTGTGACGGACGACTGCTTCTGGTACGAAGGCAGCATTCATTATAATTTCTTTACACTTGAAGCAATTATCAGCCTGCTGTTGTTTTGCAAGAAATACAATTATCCCTTCGGCGATGAGAAGGATATTCCCCGACAAATGCTATTGGCCGCCTACAGCTACGCATTTGACAACGGCCTCTTCCCGAATCCAAATGATGGCTGGCCTGATGTGAGCCTAAAGACGTATTTTTTCTTGTACAAAATGGCTCAAGAGATTTATGGTGACGATGAGCTTTGTGTTGTGATCAAAGCTATTGAGGGGCTGGAAATTGAACGTATGCCTGTGCCGCTTTGGGATCCATATCATTTCCAAGGCATACCGTTGGAGAGCCTTTTTGTTGACGAGCCTTCAAAAATTGCGCCTCCTATTGCTAAAGGCAGCATCCTTTACCCTGCATCAAACTTTGTTATGCTGCGGCAGGGAGCGATTAATCTTTTCGTGAAATATGGGCACAACGGCCCAAGCCATGCCCACCCCGATAAAATGACTTTTGAGCTGATGTTTGGCAGCAAAATCATCACCCGAGATATATCCAACGCGGGTTATGGCGCGAAACTTTGCAATGAATGGCATCGCATGAGCGCGTCGCACAATACGGTTGTGGTGGATGGCAAAAACCATACCAACATGGAAAGAGGCGAGGTAATCAAATTTACCGACAACGAGGTTGCGGTGCGGGCGCATGCTTATGAGGGCATAATTTTTGAACGGAGTTTTTGCATAGCTGATAATGGTGAAATTACGGACGTTTTCAGCGTCAATGGCAATGGTGAACGTGAACATACTTTTGACTATTTCCTGCATATTGATGGGGATATCGCTTTTGATGGCTGCCTTACTCCATCTGATTTAGAATTTGATGGAAATGGGTATCAGCATTTGTTAAACGTCAATGAGGCTGAGGGCTGCCGAGAGTTTCGGATAAAAGTGCATGGCGCGGTTTATAAAATTTTGATAGAATCGGGCAAAACTTTCCTATGCGATACCTTTGACAACCCCGTGACAAAACACCGCAAAACCTTAATAATCAGGCAAAGCGGCAAAGATGCCATCTTTAAAGCCGTGTGGGAAATAGGGGATGGTGCCAAAAATGATTGATCGGATAAAAGAATCATTTGCGAACATGAACCTCCAAGTAAAAGCCTTTTTGCTTTATGCCTACTTCGCGGGCATGGCCTTTTTCATCATGGCCTGGCTTTTTGGGCAAGGATTTTTTGGCATCGGGGTGGCGATAGGCTTCTTTTCTGCGCTTATTATCGAGCCGCTTTTGGAAACTTCCGAAAAAGGCATTAAGGCGCGGGAGATCACTACTATCTTTCGCTTTAGATTCGCCCGATGCCTTTTATTTTCAATAGGTATTTGCTATTTAATTGCTTGGATTAGATTTGTCATAAGCTATAATTTGTTTAATTTCTATTTCGAGCCTTTTTCTTTTGGGTTTATTTACGCCGTATTGCATATGCTGATCATCACGATTCTCAGGCGCTTATGGCGGTTAGTCAGGAGAAAAGAGTAGGGCGCTCCATAAACCAAAACAGCAGCTTGAACACATTCGGCTCAAGCTGCTGTTTTGGTTTACACTAAATCAGAATACTTATTTGCGATGGTATTCTTTTTCTTCTTGTCGGCATCGGCGGCGATAAGCCGCTCCATTGCCTCGCGAGCCTCTTTTAGCTCATTTGCCTTTCTCTTTTGCGATATGACAAAAGCCAAGACGGACACAACTACAATTATAACAGCAACAGTCATCATAGACAAAACCTCCCCAATCCATAGTTCACAAACTAAGCATACCACAAAATCAAAATAATATCAAGATTTTATTTTTACGCCATTTCCTCAAACAGTTCGTCAATGTATGTATATAGCTTCCATGTTGTGAATGTTCCTTCGTTAATCATGCTGTTAATTTTATCGCGGCTTGCCCACATTGCATTGCAAGTTTCATCAGGAGCAAGAATTACGGTTGATATGTCTACGTTTTGACGAAATAACCAAACATCGACTAAACCACAGCATTCAACGTTGCCGCACTGTAGTTGATGTTGAATCATTCGTCCGTTCTGTGGCTCAAGAATAATGCCCAGCTCTTCTTTTACTTCTTTTAATGCCGTAGTCAAGCTATCATCACCCGCAACCGCGTTTCCGCCTGTACATTCCCACATATTTGGGAGCGTCTTGTTCAGTGATCTTTGCGATATAAGATACTCGCCTTTGTCGTTCTCAATCAAAACATGAACCTCAAGGTGATATTCGCCTTTGTTCATTGGTTTGCCGCGCTCGTGAATGCGGCCTGTTGTATTACCATTTTTATCTAATACATCCCAAAGCTCAAGCAGGTTTACTCCTCCATTCGTGTATGATATACGTACAAAATATAAATAACACGTAGAGGTGCGTTCGCCCGCTCAAGCTCGGGATGACGATGACTTTTGCGTTTGTGGCCTCTGTGCCAGCAAAATAGCAACAAAAATCAGAGCGCATCCCAGAATCTCACGCGCTGATAAAATTTGGTGCAGAAATACCCAGCCCACGGCAGCCGCCACAACTCCTTCGAAGCTAAACAGCACGGCTGCAACGGTGGGCGCGGTAGTTTTCTGCGCTTTCATCTGTAACACATATGCAACGCTACTTGACAACACTCCGGCATAAAGTACATGAGGCCCTGCCGAAATAATATCTGTAACGACGGGGGTTTCGAGAATAAAAGCCGCAGTTGTCGAGAGGATAAACACTGTGAAAAACTGCACACACGCAAGCACCATCACATTATGGCGCGGCGAGAAATGGCTTATCACCAAAATTTGCGCGGCAAACACTACGGCGCACATCATAATCAAGACATCCCCGAAATTAAGCTGCATATAACCCGAAAGGCTCAAAAAATAAACCCCCGTCACAGCGACAATTACACTCACCCATACAATCCAAGGCGCACGCTTTTTGAAGAAAACCAGCATGGCGATGGGCACGATAATTACGTAAAGTGTTGTGAGGAAACTGGCATTGGCAACTGTTGTGCGGGCGAGGCCTGCTTGCTGCAAATTGATGGCAAGTGTTAATATGGCTCCGCAAATCAGCCCTGCCTTTATGGTGCTCTTACTGATGGGCAGGCTTTCGCTCTGCGCTGAGGCTTTTTGCCGTTTTATATAGAATAGTGTTGGGATGAGGGTGACGAAGCCGCCGATAAAAAAACGCGCGGCGTTAAAAGTAATCGGGCCGATAAACTCCATGCCCGCCAACTTCACGGCATATCCTGACCCCCAAATGATAGTGGCGGCTATTATCATCAAATTGCCTTTGAGGCTTGAGCCTCTGGCGTCAACTGCGTTCATTCTATGCCTGCGGAGGAGGCTCAAATGCAGCAATTTCTTTCAGCCGCTGCATGATGGGAAGTTTCTGCGTGCAAAGGCTTTCGCATGCGCCGCAGTCGATGCATTTTGCCGCAATGTCGTGAGCCACTCCCCAGAAGAACTTCAGCTTGCTATAGGCAGAGCTTATGTTGCCGCCGTTGCTGAGCAATACGTCATTGTATGCATCCATAAATTTGGTTATGGGAATGTCCACCGGGCATGATTCGCAGTATTCGCAGCTTGTACAAAGAGTGTTCAGCTCGTTTGACAGCCTCTTGGAAAGTGCGTCCAAATATGCGGCGTCAACCTTTGGGATGTTATTAAGCGCAAGTAATGCCTCGTTAAGATGAGCTGACGAGCCGATGCCGGGCAGAGTGACGGTGATTTCTTCATGCGCAAGCAAGAATTTCAAAGCCGCGACAACAACACTGTCATCTGTGCCTTCGTTAAGGAATGCGAAACGCTCAGGATGGCGGGGGATAGTGCCGCCGCCCAGAGGATTCATCACGATGACGGCCTTGTTTTTGCTAAACGCATGAGCTATTCCTGCGCGGCGATAGGCGAAATTGATGGCGTTGTAGCCTAGTGTGATGCCCTCAATTTTGCCATCGTTGATTATAGTGACCATATCCTCGGCGGAGGCATGGGTCGTCGCGCAGATATGCTCAATCAAGCCTTCTTCCTGCGCCCTGAGGATGCCCTCGTATATACCGCCTTTTGCCGTCATTTTTTTATACTCGTCAAGTGTTTTGATGCACCACATATTATAAAACGTGATCTTAGGGACGTTCATTCGCTCAAGCGACTGCTCAATCATACGCCGCGCACCGTCCGCAGTATCCGCATTCCAAAGCCCGCATTTTGTTGAGACATAAAAATCTCCATACTTCATCTGTTTAAAGGCCTCGCCAAAAATAAGCTCGCTTTTATCGCCGCAATAGCCTGGCGCAGTGTCAAAATACGTAATGCCCTTCTCAAAAGCCTCCAGTACCAAATCTGCGCAGGGCTTTAGATTGCCGTCGCTGTACTCTTCGGCCAAAAATCGCATCCCGCCAAAGCCGATGGCAGATACTTTTTTGCCTGTGCTTCCGTAATCTTTGTAAATCAATGTGAACTCCACCTTTCATCATTTTGTAACTTTCATCTGATAACGATAGTAATCGTTCCCATACATAAATACCTCGCCGCACCTTTTAAAGCCGCCTTTTTCATAAAGCGCAATAGCCGTGGGGTTGTTTTTAGCTACAAGCAGCACTACCCCGTCAAAACCCTGCTCTCTTGCGATTTTAAAAACATAATTCATACACATTTTGCCAATGCCTCGTCCTTGATAGTCGGGCCGCACACCAAGCCGTGCAAACTCGCAGGGATTTTCTATATCCCACGAATTAACATCGTAATCATCAAGTTTGCCTGCTGACGCCACCGCGATTATGCGGTCGTTATCCTTCAAGAGATAGAGCCCGTTTGCTTTGATATCGGCCTCAGCTATTTCGATATCGGGGTAGTGCTCATTCCATGTACAACCGGGCGTACCTATTAGGCTTTGATATACCTCCATGATTTGAGGGATGTCGGCTTGTGTTGCTAATGCGAATTTATACTCCATATAATCCTCCCGCCTTACTGCTCTCGCTTGGCTTTTATGATAACTTTGAATAGCCCAACTGCTTTTAGCGGGTTGCGAACGCTGTCAAAAAGAACTTCCGCTCCGTAAACATCGTAAATCGAGCCATATAAATCATTACCGAAGCTATAAAATAAAGATTGCTGTAATCGAGCTTCCTCGCTGCCGCCTTGTTCTTCGGTATGCCTATTCCACCAGTAATTTCTAAGATGTTCCATCATGTCATCTTTGCTCATCTCTCCGAGGCTCAGCTTGTTTGACACATCAAGAAATACAGCACAGGCTTCATTAAAACGTGCATTCAGATAATCCATTGTAAACGCATCCAGCCCATCATTGATTGGGCGGTCTTCATAAAGCGGCTTTGAAATAACACCTTTTGCGTTATTGCAAAATTTTATAGCCAAGCCTTCATAAGCAAATGACTGTATAAACTGCTCTTCTAACGTCAGGTTATCATTAAATGGCGGCACATGCTTCATCAGGGCAAGATGGTGAATTTCATGAGCCAGGACTTTTGGTAAATTGTCCAGCCCGCCGTATTCATCAATACCCATCAAATCAAAATGAAAAGCACCTTGATGAACGTATCCATATGATGTCCCTATGCTCATGGTGGATATGGCCTGCACATCGCCGATTTCCATATCACCTGCCAGCCCTCTTTTAGCAGTTTCGCAAGCATATTCAAGCGCTTCGTCGGTTAGCGTAGAAATCACTTTTTTGTATAACTCCGCGTAGTAATCAGGGTCTTGGTAAGCGATCAGCCATCGCGAATGTTTGTGTTTTAATATATCTTTGCGTGGCGAATCCAGCTCGGGAATATCCTGCTCTTTAATCGTGTTTAACTGCATGAAATAATCAATCAGAAGTTTCTTTGATTTTATATTATATCGTTCGATTTCAAAGCAATAATCGGGATGATTAAAAATATCGCATAGCGTAGCCCTGTCAACCTTGCCATTTTTTATTTCTTTCAAAAATTTCAGCATTGGCAAAATACTTGACATCTCCAAATGAAATTTCATTGCAGCCACCTCTATCAACGTTCGCTCCAGAATACATCCCGACGCAAAGCATCTTGCAGCCCTTCAAAAAGAGCTTCCAGCAAATCATTGCCTCTAAAATCCCTTGCGGCTCGCCCTAAATCGTCATACAAATCTCGCCAATCAGCTCCATCGTTGCTTGCTCGGCCGCTGCTATCAGCTATGACGGCATTGCGCATATCCCAATTGGGCATGTTAAGTCTGCTGATGGATTGCTCGGTATACGTGAGAATCAGCTCGCCAAGGTTATAGCTTCTACCAAATTCCGTGAATGTCATGGTCATTGACACACGCTGCCCATTGCGGCCATAGCGACTCCAATCGGTAATGATTTCAAAGCTCTCGCGCCCGTCAGCGAAATTAACTTCAATCAAGCCCTCCAGCAGGCCGTCGGCAAATCTAAAGCCGTCAACGGAATAGTCGATAACAGTCTCATTCCAGTTTGACCAGCCGCCCGTCCACCAATCGCGCCAGCGATTTGCGACCGTCAGCCTGCCGTTGCCCGTCCAGGTTCGGCCGTCTTGCATAAATCTGCCGCCGAAGTTGATTCTGTTTGTATCCGAATTAAATGTGAAGTCTATAAAAGCATTTCCGTCGTCTACCAAGTGCCTGAATTCAATCTCTATGTCATCTGCATCCATAATGCGATCAATGCGACGTTGTACAATCTGCCCGTTGCTTATGTATACGGTCATTCTAAGCGCGATGTCATCTGTGCGCAGCCGATCAAGCTCGTCTTCAATATCCTCTATGGCATCGGCTATTGCTTCGGCAAAGCCGTTATTCCTAAAGCCGAGAGCAAGCTCTGCAAAGTTTTCATCCATGAAGTCAATTAGGTTTTGATTAGCGGCTACTTCACGCAAAGCATATAACACCAGCTCCATCAAATCGCTTTCGCGGAAGGTCATTCTGTGCCTGTCGGCTGTGAGTGTAATGCCGCCACCGCGCACGGTGATGCCGCTTTCGATTTCCGCAACTCTGTCTGCTATGGCAAAATATTCTCTGGCGATATTAGTCATAGTGCGCCGGAATTGGCGCTCATTGAGCTCTGTGCCCGCAGTAGCCGCGCGAAATTCCTCATCAAGCACAAATCGCAGGAAATTTCTGCTGATATTTGGCATGGCGATGGTAATTTCGCTGCCGTCCACCGCAGCAGTCATATCAACCCTATCCCCGTCGATGGTAAACATACCATCAACTAACATTTGAGTACCAAGGGCGGATATTGTGCCGCCTACCGTCACTTCAGGTATGTGGACAAAATTCCCAACCAAATTGCGCACGTCGCGGCTGGGTATGTAGGCTGCTGAGAAGCTGGTTTGCGTACCGCCCGCCACATCGGGCATGGCCGCCACTACGTTGCTCCAAAAGGCCATTTCTGCTCTTTGGTAGGGGGTCGTCAAAAGCATCGGCAAAAATATTGTCAGCGATACAGCTGCGACAATACCAACAGCAGCCAAAGCCACAAGCCCCGCCACGATTTTACCCAATTTTTTGCCGGGCTTTTTGCCTGACGTCGTATTCATTGCAGGCGAATCAAGCAGCGAAGCATTGGCGGGCGTGCCGCAAGCCCCGCAAAACCCGACAGTTTTACCTTCAGGCAAAACCACTTTATTGCCGCAATTAGAACAAAACAATTGCATAATATCCCTCCTAAAAATTCCATCAACACATTGCAACGGCACATAATTTTTCTACAAGTTTATTCGATGTATAGTTTTATATATAACAGGCGTTTATATCATTAATTTCCATCTCGTCTTTTGCAAATCTATATTCCCGAAAAGCATGATAAACAATACATAATACAAATCCGCATTACCCGGCAGAGCTTGAGGCCCCACCGGGTAATTTTAGTTGGCTTAATTAGAGTTATGCAAAATACTTCATAAAGAAATCGGTATCAATTTCGGGATACAGCAAGAATTTTTCAAGCAGGGCTCTAACGCGCTTTACAGAATCATTCTTGATGTTTTCGTCCAGCTCATACTTCGCTTTACTCTTCTCGCCCTTTTTATTATAAGACGGTTTGGTGTTTTTTAGAATCGTAGCTATGATATCAGCTACTTCATCCATTTCGGCCTCGCCCATGCCAAGTGTTGTTAGGGCAGGTGTACCCAGACGAAGGCCGCTGGTGTACCACGGGCCGTTTGTATCATAGGGCAGGGTGTTGCGGTTGAGCGTGATGCCGCATTCGCGCATGGCAAATTCGCCCTGACGGCCTGTCAGCCCCAGCTTTTCGACATTCACCAGCACGATATGGTTGTCTGTACCGCCTGTTTGCACGGTGATGCCTTTCTCGACGAGAGCTGCGGCGAGGCGACGGGAATTTTTAATGACGTTTTTTGCATAAGCCTTAAAAGCATCGGATTTAGCTTCCTTAAAAGCAACGGCCTTAGCTGCCATCACATGAGGAAGCGGGCCGCCGATTACATGCGGGCAGCCTTTATCGACCCATTCGCCATATTCGGCGCGGGATAACACCATGCCGCCGCGTGGGCCGCGTAAAGTTTTGTGCGTAGTTGTCGTGACAACATCGGCATAAGCCACGGGATTGCCTGTGCCGGATAACGCACCACCTGCTACAAGCCCGGCAAAGTGCGCCATATCAACCATCAGCACAGCTCCTACTTCATTTGCATACTCTTTGAGCCTGGAGTAATCAATGTCACGGGTATATGCTGAGAAGCCTACCAAGAAAATGAGCGGCTTAATTTCATGAAGTAATTTACGCAGATTTTCGTAGTCAAGCAGACCGCTTTCCTTGTCAACATGATAATTGTACACATCAAACATCTGCGCGGACACATTATGGCGATAACCATGCGTTAGATGTCCACCCGAGTACAAATCCATGCCAAGCAGCTTTTGATTGCCCATTTTATTACGGATGTCATCCCACTGCTCGCGGGTGATGTCCAGCAGGTTTTTTGAGCCAAGCTCATCCATGATGGGAGCCTGCACATGCTTGCGTAAAATGGCCCAAAATGCTACGAGGTTGGCATCTGCGCCCGAATGCGGCTGCACATAGGCATGCTCTGCTCCAAAAAGCTCGCAAGCCTCTTTGCAGGCAATGGCCTCAATATCATCAACATTATCGCAGCCCGCATAAAAACGATTACCTACGAAGCCCTCGGCGTACTTGTCTGTGAGTAGGTTTCCCATAGCACTTTGCACAGCATATGAGCAATAGTTCTCGCTGGCAATCAGCTTGAGATAGCTGCGTTGGTCAACCAGCTCTTGTACGATGCCTTTTGCCACCTGCGGGTACGTCTTCGCCACGGAATCAATATTCGCGGTGAATGTGAGCATCTCGGGATTAAATTTTCCCGCCGATGCCGCTAAGTAATCTTTTAAAATCTCCATTTTGGCACTTCCTTTCGATTGTATGTAAAATTTTTATTTCTTATGTGCTATGTAGCTATAATAAAATATCATTGATGAGGCCATCAACAAAGCCATCAACGAAAGGCTGCGAATGAGAAAACCCGGCCCCATCAGAAAATTCAAAGATGATAAAGCGGCTAAATACTCAATGCCTCTTAGCGCCGAAAGAAAATTATCAAAAATAGCAAGCGGGAGCGATATGAATGGCATCAGGATGACAAAAATGCACGAAAAAATCGCTGTATTTCGCAGGCTGGAGAGATGTATATTTTCGGATGCGATGACTTTCAAAAAAAGAGCTGCAAAAGTAAAATGGACAGCAAGAATCACGAAAGACGAGACTATAGTTATCGTAGTAGGGAGAACAAACAATAGATCTGCATGGCTGCCAAGCACAAAAAAAGCTCCCAGAGGAATCTGAAAAACAACAACCCCTGCCATGACAAGCAAGCTGAAGATATGCAATGCAAACGATGCCATGGTAAGAAATTTTATAGGCCTTAATTTGGGATTCATATGTAGCTGCACCTCCGAGTTGAAGCAATAGCTCCTATAGGCATAATAACATATTTTCCCTGTTTTTACAAGCCTGATTTTCAGTAAATTGCACATGAATAACATATGTAATGGCATGAGTGGTAGTTGACTTGCGCTAAGGTTTGTGTTAAAATTTAACTAAATACCACATGGGGGCTGCTAATATGGACAAGTACATCACAAGCGTCACGCAAGCAATTGGGAAAACACCTTTACTGCGTTTGGACATGATCAAGAAGTATTTGGGGTTTGAAGGCAATATCTTTGCAAAGCTCGAGCATATGAACCCCAGTTTTTCCAAAAAAGACAGAATCGCCTTGGGTATGATTGAGCATGCGGAGCGCAAAGGTTTTCTGACCCCAGGCCAGCCCGTGCTGGAGATGACCAGTGGCAACACGGGCACAGGCGTTGCGATGGTGTGTTCGGCTAAAGGGTATCGGCTGATTTGTGTGCTGTCGCGCGGTAACTCTCCTGAGCGCGCGAAGATGATTGAGGCTTTTGGTGGCGAGATTGCTTATGTTGACCAAGCTCCCGGGTCTGTCCCCGGGAAGGTGAGTAGCGAGGATATAAGGCTTGTGGAGCTGGAGGCCGAGCGGCTTACAAAGGAGACGGGCGCATTTTTTCTAAATCAATTCAAAAACTTTGACAACGCTTTAGCGCAAGAGCCCGCCGCAAGAGAAATGTGGACGCAATCCAGAGGACAAATCCAAGCGTTTGCGGATTTCATAGGCACAGGCGGGACATTTACGGGCTACAGTCGCACATTGAAAGGTTTTAATCCCGATATTCGTTGCTACGCGGTAGAGCCGTTTGGTTGTGCTTATTATAAGGGTGAAGTAGTGGAAGGCACCAGCCATCGCATTCAGGGCGGCGGCTACGCAAAGCACATGGATATTGTTGACCGTAATTTGATAGACGGTTGTGTCACTGTTACGGATGCCGAGGCCGAGCATATGACGCGTATGCTTGCCAAAAAAGAGGGCATTTTTGCAGGCTTCTCTTCGGGCGCGAATATCGTCGCGGCAGTGAAACTGTTGCAAACCACTGAGGCCGGCAAGAACTTTGGGATAGTGATTAACGACTGTGGCCTTAAATATATGAGTACGACTCTTTTTGAACGAGGCTACAGCGAGATTCGCAACGAGGTGGACTTTTAAAATGTTAAAACCAAAAATTTTCTCAATGTCTTTTGCGAATATTTATCCCATGTACGTGCAAAAGGTCGAAAAAAAGGGCAGGGCGCAAGCTGAGGTAGACAAAATCATATTCTGGCTTACGGGATATGATGAAAGCTCTTTAGCGCGGCAAATAAAGGATGAAGTTAGCTTGGAGATGTTTTTTGACGATGCTCCTCAATTTAACCCTAATGCCTCGCTCATCAAAGGCGTGATCTGCGGATATAGAGTAGAAGAAATTGAAGATAAAATGATGCAGAAAATACGCTATTTGGATAAGTTGATTGATGAGCTGGCTAAAGGAAAACAGATGGATAAAATACTACGTAAATAAGGTGATTACATTTTCGTCTATGGGTTGCGAAAACAAATTACATAGAGGAAAAAGCACATGGGTAAAAAAGCAATCACGGAAGATGTGATTATAACAATCGGTAATTCTATATCAATGGGCCGTTATTTCGACTTTTTTAAGGAAACGACAGGCAAAGATTTACCCTAAGGCGAACACAACATGGTGATGGCTATGGATGGGGCAAATATATGATTATTTATGTAAAGACCGGTGTCAAAACTAGGCCCTGCCCTGCACGCGCTGTCAAAAAAATCGAAACGTATAATTAATTAGCTTTAATAATAAATAGTATAGCAATTTGATTTAAAAACGACAACGCTTGAGATTAGCCTCAAGCGTTGTCGTTTTGCTAATCACAATAGCTGTGCCAAATCTAACGCGGTAAACGTCACCCCGGCGGCAGGGAAGGCTTCTATTCTGGCATAATCCATGTCCATTT
>Ga0131853_10015757_pt1 | contig 13818 bp, 12 predicted proteins | sample TergutLab28metaG_FD_92764 | JGI IMG/M metagenome (GOLD analysis project Ga0131853, IMG submission 92764) | Labiotermes labralis P1 segment gut microbial communities from Petit-Saut dam, French Guiana - Lab288 P1 (version 2) (version 2) | ecosystem: Host-associated > Arthropoda: Insects >... | reverse complement strand
TGTGTGTGTCACGGAAATGGAAGAGCGCAATTTCGAGCAACGATGTGCAATAAAGTTTTGTGTCAAACTTGGGGAAACCGGCATTGAAACTTTCAATAAACTGAAACAGGCCTATGGGGAGCAGGCTTTGTTGAGATCAAAAGTGTTCAAGTGGTTTAAGGCATTTTCAGAGGGCCGTGAATCCATCGAAGATGAACCCCTCTCTGGAAGACTTTCAACTTCAAAAATTGATAACAATGTGGAGATAGTGGGAGCCCTTGTGCGGTCAGACCGTCGACTCACAGTGCAAATGATCGCTAGTTAGTTAAATTTGAACCACACTGCGGTCCATCAGATTTTAACAGAAGAATTAGCCATGAAAAAAGCATTGCTGACAATTGGATGCTCCATCACAACAACGCCCCTTGTCACACGGCGATCTCTGTGATCAAATTTTTGGCTAAAAAGGGCATTCCTTTTGTTCCACAGCCCCCATACTCCCCTGATCTGAGTCCGTGCAACTTCTTTTTGTTCCCAAAACTAAAGTTTCACCTTAAAGGACGCCATTTTGGGACGGTGGAAAACATCCAAAAAGCTGTAACCAACTAAAAGCGATTCCGGTTAGCGACTACCAGCGTTGCTACGAAGAGTGGGAACAACGTCTCCGGAGGTGTGTAGCCTCCCAAGGGAACTAATTTGAAGGGGACAAACTCGATTTGTAGTTTAAAAGTAAGTACAGAGTTATATTGAATCAGTCTCATTACTTTATTTACAGACCTCGTATGTGTGGAGCAACCACACATGCCATTACAACATAACACTCGGCCAGTAAACTTTAAAGAGTGGTTAATTTCACTGAATGTAAGACACCACCTCAGTGGAATACTCTCAACCTTACACACGTATGCTTTAATGTGGATAACAAATGTCGCCATTCACACTTTCATGTATAGTAAATCTTCTTTTACATTCCCACATTTTCCATTGCCCAGACTTTATGCACTTTTTGTACAGTGCTGTCCAAAACTTCCCAGTTCTTACTCCATTTTCAGGTGGTCCCCAAAAAATGTAAAATTTGGTTTCACTGTACAGAGTAGAATTTCACAGCTAATAAGATACAAACACTCTGAAATTTTCTGAAATGACATACACCAGTTTAGGTGCAATGGCTGTGTTTATAGTGTGATGTGTGTTAATTTTATACATCTTTACTGTGAAGTGGTTAACTTTGTGATCCAAGAGTAAAATGTTTTGCCCATGTAATATAATCTATATAATGTCAAGGTGATTTGACATGATTACTTAATTTCTCAACAAACATAGTGATTCATATACTATAGTGAACCTAACTAGAAAATTCTTTCAAAAGCAGTACAAGGTGATGACTGAGAGCAGAACCCTGATTTCAGCACAATTACAACAAGCATACTCTAACCAATGCTACATGTATTGATAGTCTATGCATCTCTGCACAGGAAAAAAAAATTGTACTGACCTTGCTTAGTTCTCTCTCCTTCAGTGACATCTTTGTAGTATTACAACCAAATAATTCCCTTCTCAATAAATTACCATCATATTCCAGAAACGTTAGGTATAAGTTACGGAAAAATTCTGCATGTTTGTTTTGCACTTTCAGTTTGTTAGGAGAATTCCAATGTATAACCTGAAAATAAAGACAATATACTTATTTTTTTTACATGTTCCCACTGTCAGTCAGAAGGGGATGGCAAGCAGAAGAAACCTGCTCAAAATTATGGTGGTGGTCTGTTAATATCTACATTCTGAAGTCATTGCATTGCCCTGCTTCTGTGTACAAAATGTCTGCAACTAGGGATCACACCAATGACAGCTGAACTTGTACAACACAAGACTGGATATTCAATTTCTGTCTCAAACACTTTTATCAAACACTGAATCACCTTGAGATCAGTAACTTCAGTGTAACACAGTTCGCTGCGAGTGTTGTCACCAAGTTGGACGTTCCATTGGCAGGGCAGGTTGTGCACCAGATATGGGTGTTGCTTGATAACTGCATTGAAAATATCCTGATCAGCCAGGCTGGTTGCAAGCATAGTAATGAGATCCTTCTCAGCGATTAGACGCCACAATTGACCCCACCCCAGTTCACGCAGCCTCTGCAGTTGAAGAAGAATTACCCCTGTATTGTACCTTAAACAAATATAGGAACATTCTGATTTACTGCAAAGTTTGGCACAGCTTATGGAGATATCATACTTCCACAGTCCTGCACCTTTAATAACAAATTAAATACACAGCTGTTATAAACAAAAATACTAACCCCCGCCCCAGAGCAGGCCATGGTCGATGTTTCTTCCACAGTTTTCCCAAGTACCAGTCACTTTGGTTTTCAACAAGACCAATTGCCTACGGAAATTGAAGATAAAAATCACATTCCCAAATTCATTCACATGAAAAACTGTCATAAACATCCTTACTGTCAATCTGTAACATCAAAACAAAATCATGAAAAAGTCCGTGACATGACCTGAGAGGTGTTACTCTGACAAAAACTTGAAATTCTGGTCAAAATGATGGACAGAAAGGATTATACCTGTTTAGGACCTAACTTGGAGAAGATCTTCCACAGTGCTGCAATATCTGTGGCGAAGGTAACATCTGTGTCCAGCACAATGGCTTTCTGCAGTGTGTCAGGCAGGACCTTGGGCAGCGTGAGTTTCATCAGGCCATACACACCAGAATAATGTTTGTTGGGAATCCATGATACATCTGGCACCACATTGTCTGCCAGATAAAAACTTACTTCCGCTGTGCAAAGAATACACAAAATATTTCCAATACGTCTGTTCTTTAATACATACCAGGCACATATGAGCTATGGCAAGACTTTACCTCACTTGGATTTATTTACTGACAGAAACATTTTGCAAGATTTGGGGTTCTCACTGCAGTGTTGTTGAAGATTAGCTCTGGAATGTGATGATATCATGTCAAGAATTACACACCTAACAACACAGTGTTAACATTCCAGAAGAACTGCATCTTTAGGTAACATCTTTTTGGCACATTTCTCCAAATATACACATTGTCAGTCTGTTGCTTCACAGCATGTAAAAAAAAAATCACACACTACCTAAATTATACACTGAAAACCAAAATGAAGTCCATGTTCCTAGCATCTAATACAAACTCTGTTCGCAATTTAAAGTTCTGTTTCATGAAAAATAAGTTAAGAAAAACAAGAGGCACCTGGGATGCTATGCTACGTCACCTGGTAAACATTTACTAACTTTTCAGACGATCACAATAATGCCTGTACTTGACCATGAAGATGGTATACAATGTGCACACAATATTTAACACCAACTTGTCGCACAATGTTTTTATTTGTTGATTACTGCCCTGACATGTTTCAGCCTCAGCTGTTGGCCATCTGTAAGGAGTGTGTAAGTTTTGTGATGTGTGCAGCTTATGTACCAAGTTGACGCATGAGCTGCATACATAAAAAAACTTGCAAGCTCCTTGCAGATGGCCACTGAGGCTGAAACATGTTGGGGCAATAATTAACAAATAAAAACATTGTGTAACAAATTGGTGTTAAATATTATGTATGTAATATAGTTGCACAGATAATACACAATATTAAATATGGAGTATACTACTCTGACATATAAACTATTTACTGGTTGACTTGGCATAAAATCCTGGAAAGAACAAAGATCTTCATTTATGGAGAGGAACATAAATCCAAGTTACTGCCACAGAGAAGACTGGACTACATGAACAAGCACAATGGTTGGCTCAATCCTTGGCCCATCTAGCCAAATATATTACAGCTACAACACCACTTCCACTCTCTCACAAATAATTTGTAAGCCACATATTTCAGTTTCATACGAAACACATTTGACTACCGTACTGCACGCAAGATAGTAAAGTGGATCTTCGATAAATAAGGTGTGTGTCATGGAGACTTCCTGCCTCAGGATATGGACTAATGGCATGCACTTGTAAACACTAATAAATCTTCACTTAATCAAATAAATTAACTAATCTTAACTTACTTTAACTGGCAAAAAAAAAAAAAAAACTGTCAAGTAAAGAACTTTTACATATGCATATGAAACACATCTGTACTGAACAAATTTACATTTTAACAAAGTACCCAAACATATAAATGCATATGCCATTCAATATTTATAGTGAACACTCATATGAAAAGTATAAAGGCAAAAATTATAATTAAAAACTTACCTGACCTAACATTCACTAATGCACCATTCAACTGCAATTTTCAGTACTCATTTTGGGACATTATATCACATATCACAGCCCAGGCCAATCAAATTATTGAAGCATGTAGCTATATAACTGCACCTGCATAAAAGCTGATAAAAGTTGTACTGTATGGGATATACACACACACACACACGCACATGGTGTTTTTTGTGCTTGACCAGTAAGTACCCCCCCCCCCCCAAAAAAAAACTCCCTTTATATATGTATATATATATAATATGCAATGCTGCTGTAAAGATTGTACAGAAAAACTGTAATAGTAAGTTCAGTTTATACCCGCTGAAGCTACACAACACTTCGTGAAATGCTTGAAGTAAAACTGCAATATACCCAATACAAGCACATGAATTTATTTACTGAAGTTTACACTGTCACAGCGTAACTAATGTCTCTGGATATTCGGGAGTATTCAAAATATGCACTTTATTAAGAACCATGATATCCTAATAATCACACATAAAGAGCATGCAACAAAATAGCATTAATTTAAATCAAATGAGTACTGTTAACAGTACATAAATTAATATTGAAGGTCAAAGATTTCTGGAATATGAAAAACATGTTGAATGGTAAACAAGTACTGATGTTCAGAGTAACCTGATACATTCATCTTCAGGGCAACTATTTACCACACAACACAGTATCACATCTATCCATGACATGAACATCAACACAGCTGTGAGGTCCTCAAATCTTACAAAATATGCTTGGGTCCAACTCCCCATCCTCAGTACCTATGCCACTGAACATACATTCTAACAACCTGCTAAAATCTTAATCAACATTACACTGTGGTATTTAATGATTTTATTCACCTTGTGGTACATTCCAAGTATAAAACAGGGTTTGTAGAATGACCTGTGCAACTGAGTCAGCAATAAGATGGAAGTGAAGTGGGTTCTTGCTATAAAACAGTATTGATTTGATAAGCGTGACAACGGACCGACTTGAGTTGTATCCAGCGCACACAATTGCCACGTGCACGATTTCACATTTTGGCACATCTGCTTCCTGCAAAATTGAAACAAACTGTAACAGTACTTTCTGCTGCATGTTGCTAAACTACAGTGTTATGTTTCTAAGCCCTGCTACCTGCCTCAGCCAATGCAATGTTTTACTGACAATGGTTTCTGAATGTCAAGTTCGCCTCTCAGAGGAACTTCATGTACTCCAAATTACTCAGAGTTTAACATGACAATATATTCATCAAAACAGCACATAACAAAACCAGAAATAAAACACGCTTCCTCAACTTCCACATTTTCATTGTCCAGGTGACTTTTGGACTGTGGATATGTCAAATCCTACACAGAAAAGATTTTGTTGAGGTATGTCATGAAAGTGGTGCACCAAAATAGTGTAGTTGGTATTGCGACTCACTATAGGTTGGACAGTCTGGGGATTGAATACTAGTAGGGGGCAAGAATTTTTGCACCCATTCAAACTGGCTCTGGGGCCCACCCAGCCCCCTACAAAAGGGGTACCGAGTCATTCCCAGAGGTGGAGCGTTGCATTAACCACAACTCCCACCTAGCGCCCAGATTAAAGATAGAGTAGAGCTATACCTCTACTCCCCCTCTGTGCCTTCATACAGGTTATAATGTGAAACTCACATATACGATATACCACAACGGGATGAATTTACCCCCCTCCCCTAAAAAAAATTATAGGATGAACTTTACCTTACCTTACATTAAAACAGTCTTTGAATAAACCAAATGAATATTAAACAAATATCAGTAAATAAAATGATACAGAATGACCAAAATAAAACTAATATAAACAATGGGTGCATAACTTTTCCAAACAGCTAGAAGACACTTCAAAATTTTTGGTGCCAGAGAGGCGTCATGAAGCACATTCCACCCTGAGGACCCACAAATATTAGGCACACCTTAAAAACCTAATAGCCATGAGGACATGGCACCCAGAATTTGTGCATACCTGATACAAATATTACTAAATAAACAATCTGAACTTCACATTACCACTGTTCTGAAAGGGAAGGGTTGTGGGGGGTCACACTAAAAAAGCTCATATTGAATACCGTAATCCGCACGGACTCTGGGATTCCGGTATTCTAGGTTGTTACACTGAGTAGCAGGGTTACTGACTCTCAGTGACTCAGAGTGAAGTGCCTTCATCTTCAATGGCTCTACTAGGACCCCTTCATTTATGAAGATGCAATGGTACATTCCTTTAAAATGAAGGCTTGAATTCTAAACAACAATGTCCCAAGAACATAAAAATTTCTCTCATGGACTCCTTCAAACTGCACATGTATCCATTAGGTGATACAGTATGTGGGGCAACTTCAGTGCCGACTAGATATCTGACCTATACATGTACTCAAAAACTGCCAACATACTTGGTTAGGGCAATGACCTGGATGGTCATGGGTAGGCTGCACAAGGTTCTGTGTGGGTGTATGATTGCTAGTTCGCATAGCTGCTACTAGATGACTCTGAGAGATGCTAAGCTGCCGACGCAGGAGCTGGTTTTGCTCTTCCATTTCACGTACCCTCCCTGCCAACCGTGCCTCACGTCCCGTGAAACCCAGCATGTTGTTTCCATCCACTGTGGGCAAAAAAGTATAACAATATGCAGCACACCTCATCATTTAGTTGGAATGGGAAAAGCCTGATGCCGGACTATATAAAGGCCAAATCCACTTACACAGAATTACTTACAAAACAGATTTTAACAATATAATGTCACAACACATAAAGCATTGGGAACAAAACAACACATATGAAGTGCCTCTTCACAGAGAGATTCAGCTGACCTGCAATGACCATCGTGGTAACCATTCAGTCAAAAATTCTGGATCATGAAACAGTGCAAAATATTTTCAATACTGACTGCCTCACACATGTTTCACCGTCTGCATAAGAAGAATTACACACAGCCATCATCTAAACCTTAACCAGAAAAAAAAGAATACACCTGTGGGCTGTGTGGCTCTCCATCTGTGAAACTGACATTCAGTTTTAATATGAGATTTACACTCTAAAAATAACACAGATACTGCTGTCTACATAAACAAGATAACAGAACACTCACCATGACGATCTAGAAGTGCATAATACAGTAATGCAGAAGCAATAAGTGCTCCAAGAAGAAAACTGCTCACCCAATGTCTTGCCACAGCACATGGCAAAGCATGGTGCTGTCTTCTACGAGCAATCCTGATTGCTTTATTGTCCTGTAACGGATGTCTGCTGCTCTGTGAAGTGAAAATCAATCACGTCTGGTCAGTCGTGGGATCTGAAAACCCTACAACCATTGCCTGTTAACAGAGTTACGATGTTATAGGTTATGTTATACCGCAAAGCAGAGTTACCTTCAGTAGACCTGCAGATATGTTGGTATCACGAAGTTTGGAATTTTAAAAAATACTTTCTCACACAGCGCATTTATTACAGGATATTGGATAGTAATAATCAACTCATTACCAATTTCACTTCGAAATTCAACTTGAGGTGGGCGTATCAAAACCAAAAGAGTGGCGCTAAAGGTTTCATTTATGAAAGCAGACTTTAAAACATTGTCGCAACAAGACTCTTAATAAGATATGTCACCATCTTATTGTCAGTAATACTTAAAAAAAATACAATACAACTTCTACGGCATCAACCGTACAACCACAACACCAACAAACCTGACAGAACGCGCTTCGCCAGGACTAAAGCCTAGACGGATACGAATAACTGCAAAATAAATTCACACCACGGATCATGTATTAAGGACGCGAAACTTCGGTTTGAACTCAGTTTTAATATAGCGTACATTTTCAGTGCACACGCTGTAGTGGAAAACGCTAAACTCATTAACAAGTCAATTCTGAAATTTTGGTACCCAATGTTGCAAAGTACGGATATTTGCACGTATTTGTAATTACTTTTCCGTTTAACATTTGCAACAATACTGGACTTGCGCTTTGTAAGTAGTTGTAATACCCAAACCAACTTACAGTCCCTCAAACATTATATATACATAAGTTATTTTTTTTTATCTTAGTATCTGAAACACGACGGGGATGAATCACTTTCAGATAGATAGTTTTAAAACGTACATAATTGATGTTCTGTTTGTTATTAGCTTCCACTGAATCACACTCACATGTTCACACATGCACGCACGTATGCATGCTACAGTACATACACGCACACATACATTCATACATACATACACACATACGTACATACATACACTGCTAACTTTTATGTAACGAATTCCGGGCGTTGTTAATCACAAATCTATAACAATTAACCAACAATGCACAATCTTTGTATTTACTACACAATTATATTACATTGAAACACTGAAAACTATATGTTTCGATCCCTATGGAATCATCATCAGGGAGTACGTACATCAGCTATTGAATAAAACATTTACCAACTAATTTATATATTGTTAATTCCTATATATTGCACGTCATGTACAAGAATAGCGAAGTAAGTGGTACGTTGCTCCGGGTAGAGCAGATGTGTATAAAAGAATAAGGAACTTTGATACCCAGTGTTTCGGGGTAGCTTAGGTGTACGACAGAAGCTAGCACGTACCTTCACGCCCTGGCAGCTCTATCCCCGGAAAATAACCCGAGCCCCATGGCCGGTGTCGACGTTGTGGAGGACAGAAAAATATCTTGACCATACTGGCATTCCAGTCCGTAACATAGGCACTATACCGACTACGCTACCCCCGGTTCCTACACAGAAGAAGTACAACGCAGAAATATAATGAGTATGCCACATACAGGATTAAAATATTACATTAAATAATTACATATGGGAGGATATACGAGTATGAGTCATTTCAAAAAGTCAGAAATTTATCATCAGGAAAACATAACTGTGTATTTAAGTGCCTTCTTAAATTGACTATTTTCTTTCATGAAGGGTAAGAGTCCGCATCGTAAAATGTTGAAAATTTCGATGCCAGGACACTACATACCGCAGATTAAGCCGGCATCTGAATACCTAACAACACACTGGTCCCACAGTAATACGGTTTACTACAGATGCCGTATTCAAGCTAATAGAGGGTGCATTACTATCCTATTTTAAAAAGGAGAAAGTTTCTATGACTTTTCAAAGGGTTCTGAATACATAAATAATGAAGTGTTGTTACATTAAATAATCAAATTAAATCAAGTAATTTGAAACAATTACAAAGATCAAATAAATAACAAATTTATTAAACAAATAAACTTAACAAATCAATGTATTCATTAATATTATACGGTACAATACCAATTACTTAATGAATTAAATTTAAAAAATTAAGTAAATATATAAATATATATAATATATAAATACCTCCATTAAAAAAGAAAGTTACAGCAGAAGACTGAACACATTAAATTATTCAAATAAATTGAATAAATTAAATTACATTAAAGAAATTCACCACATAACAAAAGGAAGTTTTTTAAACACGGCGAGTCTTAGTTGCCAGGAAATGGGGTCGCAGGTGAGCCATGCCCTTCAGTCTCTCCACAAAGGGCAGATCTTAGCTGAGGTTTCGGCTAAAAGGGTAACGTTTTGCAATTATTGCCCTCTGTCCTTTTTTTAAACGCCCTTTTAACTGAAACCTATTTAGTTAGAACTGCGCTCCTCTGGTACATCACGCAGCGTACAGTAGCAATTCCGTACCGACGCTCCGGGACAACTTATCGGTCCCATTTCAAGGATCGAAAAGGCCGGACTCGGCGACCCTTGAAGATGGGACCGATAGGTTGTACCGAAACATCGGTATGGAATTACCACTCTACGCTGCGTAAAATCCCAGAAGAGCGCAGATCTCATTGCCAATGCGGCGGAAGCCTGAAGTCACGCGCGTTTACTTAGTTTGTTCACCTTTCCAGCCACTGTTTCTGGGATCACATAAGTTGGCATATTTGCAAGCAGCGCCTCGTTTCGGCGATCGGTAAGCCAGCACACCGTCCACGTCAGAAGACATACAGGTCAATCCGAAGCACATACGAATGAAATAATTTGAATTCTTTAACTTTACAATTTTTACACTGGACATTCCGCTGTGTTTGTGCAGAGCACAACGCAGTTAGCAGTCACCACAAACACGACTGTTCTTTACGCATTAGTAAAGCTTGGAAAATTGTACGTAGCCAAACACAACTGTGTCACATGAGGTGTATTTAATGACTATATAATGGACAACTACATGTTTCGGCCTGTACTGGCCATCTTCAGGTTGTTTTAGGGGAACTTAAGATCTTACTATAAGCATGAGCGCGCACGTGGTGTAGAGATCTTTACATATGGGCCTTATTAGCAAAAAGCACTTAGCACTTCCTAGACTTCCTAGTTATTAGTAAAGGATAACACATCCATATGTTTCGATCATTATTTGTCTGTACTAGTGTAAGGACTAGTGCAACCGAGTGAAAACTCAATTGCAGTAAGTACGAGGGGATGCTGATAAGTCCTCAAGCCCGACCAGGAAGGAAACAAGTTACAGCGACCAAACTTGGGATTTATTCAACATACGCCCCACGAAGCTCAATACACTTATTAGCCCTTGATATAACTTTTTCAAGCCACTCAAAAAACATTCAAAAGGTTTTCCGTCCAACCAGGCCTCCGCGGCAACAATGAACTCCGCGTCGTACGAAAAATGGCGAACTTTCAACTGTTTCTTCAGTCCAGGGAACAGGTGGTAGTCCGACCGGGCCAGATCCGGAGAATAGGGTGGGTGATCAAGACACTGGAAGCCCAGGTAGGCCAATTTCTTCTGTGTTGCAAGTGCCCGGTGAGCCGGGGCATTGTCGTGCAAGAACAAGACCCGCTTGGTGACCTTCCCGCGGCGCTTTTCCTTAAAAATGTTTTTCAGTTACACCAGCAGAGATGAGTAATACTCCGAGTTGATAGTTTGACTCTTGAAAGACAATCAATGAGGAGGCTGCCGTCTTGATCCCAAAAAATCGAGGCGAGAACTTTTCCAGCGGATTTTTGCACTCGGATTTTTTTTGGGGGGCGGGGTGAGCTGCTATGCCGCCACTCCATTGATTGTTGCTTTGTCTCCGGGTCATAGTGTTATAACCAAGTTTCGTCCATTGTCACCAATCGCAGCAGGAAATCATTTGGATCGCACTGAAAAAATTCCAAAAGTTGCTCAGACGACTGGCACCGTTGGCTTTTTTGATCCGTGTTTAGGCATTTCAGGACCCACTTTGCGGAGAGCTTCCGCATGCCAAAATCTTCATGAATGATGGACCCAACCCGCTCACGTGAGATGCCCAGTTGCTCAGCTATTGATTTAGCCGAAATCCGGCGGTCTTCCAAGATGAGCTCGTGAATTTGATCAATAATCTCCGGGGTGGTCACTGTTTTGGGTCATCCAGGACGAGGCGCATCACATGTGGAAAAATCACGACGTTTAAACGGGGCCACCCAGTTTTTGACGGTGGCATACGATTGTGCATGTTCCCCTAATGTTTTTGTCAGAATGGCATGAATTTCCTTCGGCACCTTGCCTTGCAGGGGGGAAACCCCCCCCCCCCCGATGACAGTTCGCGTCTCCATGTTGTTGAAATCGCGCGCGTCCCTGATATGCTCCCTATTCAACCCCTGTAACAAGAAAAGACTTGCAATTCGGCACATGAATAGACCCCTCTTTCCAATGACACTACGGATTCCGTCCTGCGACATCAGGAAGTACGTCCGGCTAAGGACTTATCAACACCCCCTCGTAAATAATAATAATAATAATAATAATAATCTTCAGGCCATTAAAGTACATAAAATTAAGACTACAATTGGAAGTTCATTTCGTATTTGTAGATAAAGATCTCAGTTTCTTGACTGCTTGTTTACACCTCCTATATACACTGCACAGAATGTCATACAGGGACAAGATACATAAGAGACTGAAAGCTGCACTACATGTTTGTATACGCAGACGAACGCCGCAACAGTATAGTGAATTTAGAGGTTTAACTATCCTCCGTGACTTTACCTTTTACATATTTTATATCAACTGTAAAAATCAGTATATGTATGTTATACTTCTACAGTGTGATGTTCATATACAAACCACCCTGCACCTATAGTTTAGCTGCTGAATGCTGCATTGAACGAATATTGTGGATATATCGTTCATTTGCGACAACAGGGTCACAACTCAAAATCTGTGATTTTTTTCAGGAGAAACGTTTAAATGTTTCGAAGTTCTGTAATTTTCTACGAGCGCAACGAAGACACAACCGCTCTCCAGCGGCGAGTTTTGCAAACTGCATTATGACACTATGTTGCATAGTTGTGTTATATTGTGTTATACTGTTGCATATGTTAATGTACGTTGTATTTTTTATTGTATATGTATTATTGTATGGTTCTAATCTACATTGTGGCCAACATGCCCATTCAACGACATGCGATACTGACGGATGTAATCCGGGCTGTGCCCATGTCAAAGTACACCTCATGACTGGATGTCATGCTGAAGCACGATCACGCGCGGCACAAGGTTCAGGAATATGAGAACTCTGGACGGTAATTAGTCCCAACTTTTCCACACACTCCATGTCCACGACAACCGTGTCTAACACAAAACACAGCAGTTCTTCACCAGACGCCGAACAGTCAAGACCACCGAGCCTCCACTGGGGTAGATTACCGACTGCCCGAGTTCTCGCCCTCCTTGTAACTTCATTACTCGCTCTCAATAAATTTCATATACCTTGTATAAACGAGTTATTGTCGGAGCCAGCGGTCCTTCACAGACAGATCTTAACCATAGTTCGAGCTCCGCCTCCACCAGGGAACAACATCCACGATACGTTCCCAATCGGTACACGGCCGGGATACAACAACTATACCTGTTAAAAGTGCATCGGCAAACGTTTTGTTTATTTACCAATGACTCAAAAATGCCAAATTTTGAGTTGTGACACTCTTGTTCGCAAATGAGCGATATTCTGTTATACGCCAGCAAGTTTGAAATTTGGTGTTTGGTCTCCTTGGGGATGGCACAGACGTGCCGCAACATGTAAGAACAGTGGAAGGCCACACTTTCAATAACGTTTGTGTCTTGTGCATTGTGTTGGTCTCACAAATTGAATATTAAACAAAATGCACAGAATGAATAACTCGATATTCTGCTCACGTGAATTCCACATGTTCGTTGTCACCGTAATATGACCGTTACATAAACTTCACGGATCGTACATAATTGTACAGCTCCTTGTACTTTACAACCACGGGATATAACACATACGACCACTGTCTATGATTTGAACGATTTTACGGATTTTTTACTCATTTAACTAAACGGTGTGCAGCCACAACCACAAGCCATCATATTTCTACACACAACTTGTCATCAGGTTTCTGTGATAACACGTGATCACCAATCGTGGCAAGTTGGAGATCTCAGCCTACAGTGGTTTGGATTGTACTGTTTTACAGCACATGACATTTATCTGTAATTCTTGTACAGCCTGATCGGGCTTGGTTAAAAAGTCGAAACATGCCGCTGCTGGTTCTATGATAAATACGAGTTGTGTTCGACGTGTATATATATATATATATATAT
>Ga0131853_10015752_pt1 | contig 13819 bp, 12 predicted proteins | sample TergutLab28metaG_FD_92764 | JGI IMG/M metagenome (GOLD analysis project Ga0131853, IMG submission 92764) | Labiotermes labralis P1 segment gut microbial communities from Petit-Saut dam, French Guiana - Lab288 P1 (version 2) (version 2) | ecosystem: Host-associated > Arthropoda: Insects >... | reverse complement strand
ATTAAATTATCACTTGAACCAAAACCTAAGCATCCTCGCTGAGTCTTAGATAGCTCATCAACCTCTAAAATTGTAATTTCTGGTAATTGCATAATAACTAATTGAGCAATTCTATCATTCTTTTTAATATGGCATTCGTTTTTTCCCAGATTAATTAATATAACTCCAACCTCTCCGCGATAGTTGCTATCTACTGTGCCTGGAGTGTTCAACACCGTAACTCCATGCTTTAATGCCAAGCCACTCCGAGGTCTTACCTGCGCCTCAAAATTGATGGGTACTTCTACAGAAATTCCTGTCTTGATAAGTTTGATTTCACCTGCTTGCAAGACAATGCTTTCGTATGCATGTAAATCAAGACCGCTATCTCCTTTTCTCATGTGCTGAGGGATAATAGAGTCTTCATAAAGTTTTTTAATTTTTATTTTCGTCATAATATATCTCCGTTTTATTTTTATCGTTGATTTTATTAACAATTTTTACTCTAGTTTCATTAATAATTTTAGCAATATGCGAGCACCAGTTATTTATTATAGCACTTTTAAATTCAGGTAAAATTTTGTCTTGCGCAATTGACTTTAGAGTTTTAATTTCAGCACTCTCTAATGGAATTTTTAGTTTTTTTGTTATAGCTATAGCCGTGTCGCAAATTTCTGTACACTCTTTCTTTTGTCCCTTGCATAAAACTGCAAAAGCTTTATAGAACAAAATGCGCACCTTGTCACATTCGCTACCAATTTCCTCCCATGCCGTTTCCTCTGATTCAAAAACTGCATCAAGATTTCCATCCAATATATTATATAACATTTCTGCATAAAGATAACGCACATAAAATCTATCACGTGCAGTCTCCGCATCATATGTACTCTTTACTTCGTCTAAATATTTTCTTGCTAAAGGCAAATTTGGCTGCCATAAAATACCTTCTGCTGACTCTCTAATAAAATCAGCAACATTAAGTAATCTTGACTTTTTAGTATCATCATCAGCTGCAATCTCATAACCTTTTTTTATGTGTTTAATCGCAATCTTTCCTGTGTTTTCCGATTTCCCAAAATCAAGCATGCGATATTCAAGCCGACCTAAAATAAGGTTAGCAATTGCATATTCGTAGTGACACAAATCCTCAGAGGCTTTTATTGCTTCTGTTAAATGATTGTATGAATTTTCAAAATCTCCACACTTCCAGTAGCTCCAGCCTGTAACATTATGCAATTCCGCTTTTAATATACTATAATAAGTTTTCTCTGATTCATCACATAAATCAGTTAACTTGTTTAGTTCCTGAAAAATACCTATGCTCATAATTATTTCGCTTACCTGATCATATTTCTCATTCGCATAATAATACGGCAATAACACTGCAAGTTTTTCCACATCTACAGGATTTTCGTTGCATAATTTTTTTGCTACTTCGTCAAATCCACAAGTTGCTAACATATAAAAAAATGGTCCGTAGAAGAAAGGCTTTCTGTGTGTCGTAAATATCGATATGAAGTATTCGCTACTTAATATCTCATGTGCTAATTCTTTATTTTTTTTGTAAATTTCCTCAACTTCAGACAAATATAATCTAAGAAAAGAATCTAGTGCATATATTTTATTACGCTTATCCTGCCATTCCATATTTATCAGCACATAGTGCGCAATGCTAAAATTTCCAGCAAAAATATTATGTCGCACCAAATATTTGACAGCATAATCATTTGAAAGTGTACCATTATCAAAGAACATGTTGTAAAAGGTACATAGCGTTTTATGACCTCTAACAGCCGATACAGCGTGCTTTCCTGCCATGCTGCGGTCGATTAGCCAATCATAGACGCTTTTGTGGAGCGGAACAATAAGATCGCCTTGCTTTGGGAAAAAGGTGCAAATTTCATCGTATATTTCATCCAAGTCGAATGGGTCTTTGCTAAGAATTTCAGCCGCCTCGTCGATTGTTAATGGGGTTTGTCTTGCGACTAAAATTTCTAAAAGTGGTGCAATTCTTTCTTTATAAACACTTACATCAGGAAAAAGTCTTGTAAAATCCTCTTCGTATTTTGCCATCATTCCTTCGGGAAATTTGTCAATATTTTTAAGACACATTCTGCCTGCAACAATCTCTTTTAATATTTCCGTTGCATATAAAAAGCTGCCTTGACATCTAGTGCAAAGTTTTTCTATTTGTTTTTCTGTGAAATCTATTTTTACAATTTTAAGACTTAATCTAAAATGCTCTTTTATATCGTCACTGTTTTCCTCGTTACTCTCAACTACTGTTGGCACAAACTTTTTGAACTTCCTAACAATTTCTGCCTCTGGTCGTGCGGTAACTAACAACTTTAACCATTTTGGGGTTTTGTGGAAACAATTTGCAACGACATCCAAAAGTGCGTTTTTACCCTCGCTGTCTGCCTCATCTAAGGCATCAATAATTAAAACAATAGGGTCTTTCTTCCATTCTATTTTTGCAAGCGGCTCTGTGAAAATGTATTCAAATAGCCTTTGCACATTCTTTTCTTTAAGGCTCTTTAGATCATTAAGTAAAACTAAAGCCTCTGCATACTCAGGCACTTGTGTTGCTAAATGATATGCAAGCGACATAATAACTCTTTTAGGATCTGCCCTGTCGCAGTTGTTGTACTTGCAAAAATGTATGCCTGATATTTCTGCTTTTTTAACACAAAGATTTGCCGCAATTGCAGACTTTCCTGTCCCCGGTCCACCTAATAATATAAACAGTTTAGAGGAATCATTTTTTAACCATAAATCATATTTATCAAACAGCCACTCTCTGCCTGTGAAATTGCTTTTGAAAGTTGAAAAATAAACATCATTATCTAGCGGCTGTAAACACGCTACAAGTGTTTGTTGACCGCCTTCGCAACTAAGCTTTGTCATGCCCTTAAATATTTCAATGATGTCATTTAGTGTCTTTTGATAAAGTTCCTCATTAACCTGCCCCTCTGTGCAACACAAATTCTCTAAATCCATGTATTGCAGTCTTACGATACTAAGAGGTGGAGTAACCTTTTGTAGCATTATTGGCAGTATCTGCTTCTTATGATTTCTTGCTAGACTAACTTCGTCCAAACAAACACCATCTGGACGGCGAACAGAATGAGAAGTCATAAGTAAAATCAGCCATTCTGATTCCAAAATAGCGTTTTCTATTTTATCCTGCCAAATCACACTACAACGCAAGGCATCCTTATCAAACCAAGTAGGATAGCCCATTTTGCTTAAATCATTCTTTAAGCGCTCTGCCAATGCGGCAAAATTATCATGCCCATAACTTAAAAATATTTTCATGTGCTAAATCCTTGTGTCCTTGAGTGAACATACTAATTATATCTTTTTAGCCGACAAAATGCAACAATTTTTGCGGTGCTATATAAAAAGTTTAGCTTTTATTTTTGTATACAGACTATTTGGTTACCCTTAACTTAAGCAGCAAAATTTAAATTTTTTACCACTTCCACATGAACAGAGATTATTTCTAATGTTTTTACCCTTATCTTGATTGTCGCTATCTTTAGAAGCTGCAACCTCTAAAGAATGTGCAAATTTTCTAAGCTTCTCCAATCTTCCAATATTATCAGTTCCTGTTAATTGTAATTGTTTTTTCATTGTAGCTCTTTCAACTTTTGCTCTAAATATAAAAAGCGAATCATTGTTAATGAGCTGCCCCCTGAAAAGAGGACAGAAAAAAGAAACACCTATGGTATAATAAAATATATCATAGGAGTTTTTTATGCTCTAGGAAAAATCGTTTTTTGAGAAAGCTGCTACGCCAAAAAAGGGGCGGCACTGCAAGCCGCCCGAAGTGGGCTTTAGCCCACCTTTTTTATTATGGCAGGCAAGCATTACCCGTTGTGGTTTCGTCAAGAGGTAGTGTGTAAACACCTTGAAAAAGGAGTGAGCATATCGCAGTTGAGCGAAGAGTACGAATTGAATCGTTCGCAGATACTGGACTGGTATCGGTGGCAGCGAGTTTATGGTATTCCTAAGCAGATGACAGGCAAACGAAAAGGTCGCCCTAAGGCAAGCGGTGATGAAAGTTTGACACAAAAAGTTAAACGATTAGAAATGGGGAATGATCTCTTAAAAAAATTAAACGAGTTGTTAATGGAAGAAGAAACCAAACTAAAGTAATTTTTAGAGCTATTAGTTTGTTTGGCAACTCGTATTCTGTTTCTTCAATGTGCAGCTATTTTAATGTTAGTAAAAGTGGCTATTATAAGTATTTGCAAAGTAAAAAAGGTAAGGATGATCCCATGCGAAAACTTATAGAAGAGATTCAAACAAAATGCAAATACAGGTATGGATATAGGAGGGTGCAAATAGCTCTTGCTAAAAAAGGTATTGTAGTTAATCATAAAAGAGTGTTGCGAGTTATGTCTAAATACAATTTATTAAGCAAGATACGGCGAAAATACATTTATGTTAGGTCTAGTGAAGTTGCACATAAGTATAAAAAAGGTGGCTTCGCCACTTCCCTCGCTTGAGGCTCGGCTTTTTTGGCGTCCCAACAACTCATAAAACGATTTTTCCTAGTGCATCAAAACATATTAGCTCAAGATTTTAAGACAAGCAAAATTAACCACAAATGGACTACGGATATTTCGTACATTATTACACCTGAAGGAAGGCTCTATTTAAGTGTGATTAGGGATGCTTGCGATGGTTTCGTAGTCGCTTACAAATATTCTACCCAGCAAGACTTAAAGCTTGTCGCAGACACAGTAAAAGAAGCCTTGAAAACCCAAAGAGTGCAAGGGGCAATTATCCATTCTGACCAAGGTTTTCAGTATACATCTCATTTGTATAATCGGCTTGTGGTTGATAATAACCTTATTCCATCAATGAGTCGCAAGGCAACGCCACTAGACAACGCTCCAATAGAAAGCTTCTTTTCGGCTTTCAAAAGTGAGTGTATTTACCTAGAAAAACCAAAAACAATCCAAGAAGCTAAAAATTTAATAGATGAATATATTGACTTTTATAACTACGAAAGGATACAATTAAAATTCAAGGCAACGCCACATGAAATTCGTAGGCAAAAAATTTCCCTCACAGGCTAGCCTGTAAGGGAAACAACAAAATATTATGCCATAGCGGTTTTTATTAACTGTCCACCAAATGGGGTTCACACTATTATTCGCAGAGTTTTTTCATTTAGACTCAAAATTTTGTGCAATTTTGGTTTTTAATTTTGTGCAGTCAAACTCGTTGCATTGCACAAGTTTTTCTCACATTCAAATTGGAAATAATATTAAAACTATTATATCCACTTTGGAGAAAAACTTATGCTATCTATGAGAAAGATTGACCGCAATCAATGTTACAAACATTACTTCTACGGTTTACATATTAAGTTTTAGTATAATCAACCCAAACAAATGCGGTTGAAGCCGTTCTTGCAGAGCCAGTCATGCTTCTAAATATTAATGTGTTTGATGTGTTTATAGATACCACGCCATAATATTGTGCACCTGGATTTACATACGAACTTATCATAAATTTCTCTGATGCACTTCCCGAACTCCAATAGCCACCGGCATTTACTATCCCAGTTACATAACCGACAGTTGAAATTAGCGTTGATATATTTTCAGTATTTGCTGCTTGGGTTATTGAAAGATTCCACGCCTGTCTATAAATTGACTTACCTCCTGCTGTTCCTACCAATGTGACTTCTGAACCTACAGGATAAGACATGTTAGTAATCAGATTTGCTGCGTTCGTTGCAATATTTGCAGTGTTTGTATTAAGCGCTGTTACCATCGGGCTTGGATCCATAGTCACAATCGCCGAACCCGGTGCAACTGTTATATTTAGGGCAGTCGGTGTTGTAGTTTGGAATATCATGTTGTCCATATAATTTATGGGAACAGTTACTCCGTTTGGACCAATTGCGTAAAATAATGGCGAACCCACCGCAAATGTTCCGGTGGCTCCGGTTGGACCTGCAGCGCCTGTAGCACCCGTTGCTCCTGCTAGTCCTTGAGGACCTGTTGCTCCGATTGGACCCTGTATGCCCGTCGGACCAGTGGCACCTGTGTTTCCGGTAGCACCTTGAATGCCCTGTATACCTTGAATGCCTTGCGGACCAATAGCACCAGTAGCTCCGGTTGGACCTATAGCTCCCATTGTACCTGTTGCGCCTGTAGCTCCAGTCGGACCCATTGCACCGTCTATACCTGTAACTCCGGTGGCTCCCGTGTTTCCGGTTACTCCCTGAATACCTTGAATGCCTTGCGGACCAGTCGCACCCATTGCACCGTCTACACCTATTGCACCAGTCGCACCCATTGCACCTGTCACACCTGTTGCGCCGGTTGCACCTGTAGCACCCATCATTCCATCAGCACCCGTTGGACCTGTGGCTCCGGTTGCACCAGTTGCACCGGCAACACCTTGCAGACCGGTTACCCCTTGCGGACCTGCTATTTGACCGACATCTACCCAAGCACCTGTTACAGTATCCCAAACCCATAAATCAGGATTTATATAATAAAATTCTCCGGGGACACCAACTGGCGGCAGCTCAGACGGGTCACTATAAGACCCTATTATTGTACCTACTGTTCCGGCTACACCTTGAGTTCCTTGTATACCTTGCGGACCAGCCGACCCCATTGCTCCATCGGCACCCGTTGGACCTGTTGAGCCAGTGGCACCGGTTGCACCAATTGCACCCACAGCACCATCAGCACCCGTTGAACCGATTGGACCAATTGGACCTGTTGAACCAGTTGCGCCGGCGGGACCTTGTATTCCATCAATGCCTTGAATGCCTTGCGGACCTATCGGACCCATTGCACCGTCTGCACCCGTTGCGCCAGTCGGTCCAATTGCACCGTCAGCTCCCGTCGGACCGATAACGCCATCTGCGCCTGTCGGACCTGTCGGACCTGTCGCTCCGGCAATTCCTTGAACTCCGTCTACACCCTGCATACCTTGCGGACCTGTCGGACCCATTGCACCGTCAGCTCCCGTTGGACCGATAACACCATCTGGACCTGTCGGACCAACCGCACCGTCATCACCATCCAAGCCATCAATCCCATCTGCGCCGTCAACACCGTCAGTGCCGGCTGGACCCGTAGGACCCATTTGACCCGCAGGTCCTGTTATTCCTTGTATTCCTTGCAGACCAGTTGGTCCGTCAGAACCTGTAGCCCCTCTTATTCCAGGGTCGCCTTGCCAGCCTCTTGGTCCTGTTGGACCCATCAGTCCGGTTGCTCCTGTTCCGGCAGGACCGGTTGGTCCCATTGGACCTGTTGGTCCTGTTGGTCCGAACTCCCCGTGGCACCCTCGCGGACCTCGTGGACCTGTCGGACCATGCAAACCCTGCCAGCCTCTTGGTCCTGTTGGACCTATCGGTCCGGTTGCTCCTGTTCCGGCAGGACCGGTTGGTCCCATTGGACCTCTTGATCCTGTTGGTCCTGTTGGTCCAGGCTCCCCGCGGTGTCCTCGTGGACCTATCGGTCCATGTGACCCTTGGAAACCTCTTGGTCCTGTAGGTCCTATTGGCCCTGCAGATCCTGTAGGACCTTTTGGACCTGGACAATATCTTGAGCATCCACAACCTCTTGGTTGTCGTGGCGGCGGACAGCATCTACTGCAGCGTCCACATGGAAACCCAAATCTAAAATCATTTGTAAAAAATGACATAAAATAATTCCTCCTTGGTTTAGGGTCAAAAGCTGCCCTTTCACTTCATCGTATGAAAAAAATTGCAACTTTGCTACAAAGCCTTAGTCGCAAAATAGTTTTTGTTTTGTAAATATTCTTTTGACTCCGGTTTTTCCTTTCCTGCAATTTCATTAAATAGCCTTGCTTTTTCAAATTGTTGCAGCTTATCATAGCAAACTGCAAGTTCAAGCGCCGGAATATATGTGTGATAATCTTTTAGCACAAATCCAATGGAGTCAGTCTTTGGCAAATTTAAGGCAGTTTCAAACCATGCAGAAGCAGTTCTATAATCACTTCTATGTTTATAGTAATATCCAATCAAGCAGCATATCTCTGCGCGAGGAGCATCATAGGTGAAGCTTCTTTGCAGGGCTTCAAACTCTTTTTGACATTCATTAAGCATTTTATAGCAAATTGCAAGACTATAACAAGAAACAATGTTGTCTTCTATCCAACCTTTGCCTTCATCTAAAAATTTCTTAAACCATTTAATAGAGTCTTGCCATTTGCCATGGTCTTTTAATTCCCTTGCATAATAATATTGACTTCGCGGGGATAGCTCACCTTCTCGCTTTAAAATCTTTTCATAAATTTTAAGGTTGCGGTCAGAATGCACCGCTTTATTTGATCTATGTGTTATGGCAATGTCAGTCACTTGCAGGATATTCCCAATCATAGGAATATATTCGTGAACCGGATCCACCCACTTATAATTTTTTTCTCTTTTAAACAACCTTTCTCTTGTTGAGTAGAATGTAGTGTTCCCTTTTTCATCGAAACCCACATTGTACTTCATGGTTATAATGTCGTATGCCGTTGACAACTTATTTTTGAGCTGTAAAATCTTTTTTCTGTCTTCCTCTAAAATAACATCATCTGCATCAAGCCACATTATATAATCGCTTGTTGCAAAAGAAAAGGCATAATTTCTTGCTTTTGAAAAATCATCCACCCAATCAAAGTGAAAGATTTTTTTTGTAAACCTGCGGGCTATTTTCACTGTATCATCTGTTGAACCTGTGTCAACAATAATAATCTCATCAAATATGCATTTAGTGCTTTTAAGAACACGCTCTAAAACAGCTTGCTCGTTCTTAACAATCATACATAAGCTAATTGTAATCATTTAAGCTCCTTCAATGCCCCGATAGCAAGCTCTGCTTTGGTTTTTAATTTATCTTCCACGCAGCATACCTGCTTCATTAGCTCTACAACACTGTTTTGGATTTCTAAAATCAATCTTAAGTCTTTAGGGCAGGCATCGCGTTCAATACGCTTGAGTACAACATACAGCTTTTGAGTTTCAACTTCGATTAATCGTGCTATTGCTCTTTCTTCGGCAGCTATTGAATCTAATATTGCAATTAGTGCTCTTTCTTTTTCGTTTGTTTTCATATAATAATACACCTTATTCCTTTTTGCGAAGACTGATCTTCACTAATCTAACATATGAAACTTTCGCTTTTAATGTTATTGTCACAAGGTATCATTTTTATCATATAATAAAATTAGGAGAGATTTTTCAATTTACTCTCCAGAAAACTCCTTCCGAGACCTTGCTTTTCTCTTAGGGTCTCAATACATAAAACTCAAATTTCACAAGTCATAAAGGGTGGCGACCCTTCTTTTTTGTTTGTATTCACCAAAAGCTCAAAATTTCCATATCATGAAAGTAGGACATATATAGAAAAGGTCCAAATACGAATGAAAGGAAATACGAAAATGTCAACAGTACAAGATGCTTTGTCACAAGTAGTGACATCTATTGCCGCAGAAGAAACGGCAATGAGCAATCTAATAACTGCTGAGGTTGCAAAGCTTCAATCAGTTATCAATAACCCTGCCGCTACAATCAATGATTTAATTGCAGTCAACAACAGCGTAACAAGCTTGATTAACGCAACGGCTAATAATAACGAGCAGCTTGCCAATAAATTGGCATCTGCTGTATCGGTGCCACTTCAGCAAGGTCCGACAGGTCCTGCCGGCGGTCCTACAGGCCCGACAGGTCCGACAGGTGCTACGGGAGCAACCGGCGCAACAGGTCCAACGGGCATCGGAATCACAGGTGCACAAGGCATCCAAGGTCCGACCGGTCCGATAGGAGCAGTAGGCGGAGTTGGTCCAGCCGGTCCGACTGGTCCGACAGGCCTTGATGGTGCCGCCGGTGTCCCCGGTCCGATTGGTGCTACAGGTGCGACAGGTCCGACGGGAGCCACGGGCGCAACCGGACTTACAGGCGCAACCGGTGCCACAGGCGCTATCGGCCCGACAGGCGCAACGGGAGCCACAGGTGCAGATAGCACAGTTGCAGGCCCGACAGGTGCTACAGGACCTACCGGCGCAACAGGTCCAACAGGAGCATGGCCAGCAATGTCTTTAGGGACTTTCTACACCTTTGATAGCGGAACCTATTCAGGCGGAAGCACAACCACGCCAGTTCTTTTACCACTAACTGGTTCGACCCAACCAACAACATCTGATATAACCTTATCTGGTGGTGTAATAACAGTGAATACTGCAGGAACTTACAATGTAACAGCATTTGTTCAGTCAGCTAACGCTGCGGCTTATGAAATCTTGGTAAATGGCAATACGGGCGCACCTTACTTGTCTGCGTTCGGAACAACGGCTGGTGGTGCAAGCAGCATTACAACAAACTTGATTTTGAATGTCGGCGACACTGTTTCTGTGAACTTAATAAGTCCAAGCGTAACACTTTCATCAACTACAGGCGGAACAACAACTCCATCTGTTGCACTAACGCTTGCAAGAATCGGTTAATTAAAAATTAAAAGGAGGCCTTATGGCTACAACAAATGATGCAGTAAATCAAGTTATACAATCTATCGCTGCAGAAGAAAATTCAATGAGCACTATCATGAATCAGGAAGCTGCGAAACTTCAGTCTGTTATCAATAATCCCGCTTCGACAGTTCAAGATTTAATCAACACAAATGATAGTGTAACAAATATGCTAAATGCGATGGCAGTTAATAACCAAGCCCTAGCAGACAAAATGGCATCTGCTGTGTCGGTGCCGATTCAACAAGGTCCCACTGGGCCAACAGGTCCCACAGGACCATCAGGCGGTCCAATTGGCCCGACAGGCTCGACCGGCGCTACAGGCTCTACAGGAGCAACAGGTCCAACCGGCGCTACCGGCATGACAGGCTTAACAGGTGCGACAAGACCTACAGGAACAACGGGTGCAACCGGTGCGACAGGACCTACAGGTGCAACCGGGGCAACTGTGGCTTCAATCATACCATTCGCTTCGGGAGTAACACCTGTTGCACTCACCTCGCTCGTGGGCGGGCTTGCCGGCACTCCTGCTTTCGTTGGCTTCGGAACAGCTGCTCCGGGCGTGAGTGTGCTGGGCTCAACAATCGACCTTACAAATGCAGGTCTGCTTGACTATGCGTTTGTAGCCCCTCGTGATGGCACAATCCAGTCCATCTCAGCCGCATTTAAATTAACATTAGGTGCTTCACTAAGTCTTGGTCAAACTACTGTCAAAGCCGAACTTTACAAAGCACCGGACGGAAGTTCAGTGTTCAGTCCAACAGGTGCATCTGTAAACCTAAGCCCAACGCTTAGTATAGTTTCGCTGCCCGGAACAATGGTTTCGGGTACAACGAGTGGTTTGAATATCCCTGTTTCAACAGGCGACCAACTAATGATGGTTTTCAGCATAACTGATTCATCACTTATATCTGCTGATGCAATAACCGGTGCGGCAAGTGCCGGCATAGCAATTGCCTAAAATAATTAAAACGCAATCTCATAATAAAAACATGCCTACGATAAGGCATGTTTTTATTAATCACCTATCCGCTATAGGCGTAATATAATGAAGTATGAAGATGTACTATATTCAGCGTGAGCGAAACATGGACGCCACGATAACAAAAGATGCAATTGTACAATTTGATACACCCATATCTCTCAGCACCACTGAAGCACAACCGGATTTTAGATACAATATCGATGGCTCAATTGATATTTTAAGAACAGGCGTGTTTGTCGTACAATGGTTTATTTCGCAAATGACTGGACTAGCAACCGACGGTCAAATATTTGTTCTCAAAAAATATGACTATAGTGCCTCTCCTCAAGGCTGGGTTCCGATAGCAGGAGGCAGCAGTCATCTTAAAACTACATCATCTTGTGGTTTTGGAACAATAGATGTCAGTGAGTCAGATATTACAGCACATGGAATGGCAACTGTTGCTCTATTTAATTCTTCTGAGACCGCCGTCAAATTAACCAATGTACCTCACGCTAAGGCGGGAATCCTTATAGACGGAATTGATTCGTATGCGCTGGCACAAGACATTACAAATATAAAAAATGAAATATCGCAAATTCAACATAGCATAGAAATCTCAGATGTGCGGACAAGAATGTCAACAACGCCTATGATGATGGGACTTGGGGCTTCGGTTATCAGCATTGGTCCAACCTTCAACTTCTGGGGTGTCGGAACGCTTAACAGCAATCAATCATGGACACAATCGGATATTTATTTGGTTACACCTGCACAGTACCCAGAGCTTGCATGGTATCAAGGCGATCCGACAATAGGTACAGTTTGGTTTTCGTCAGGCGGAACAGGAAATCCGCAAGCAATACCAATATTTATAGACCATACCGGTATCTATATTCATCCTGCTAATCAAATCAATGTGAATGCGGGCACAACATTCAAATTCACGCAAGCTCTCATCTTGGTTGATCCGACAACGCTACCCAGTCCTTAAATTCTGCATATCTTTGAATTAGGAACAAAACAAAGGAGGAAAAAGTTTGAAATATATTTATAAATATAGTGATAGAGATGCTTGTCATTGTTTCTGTTGTATGTTTCGTAGATTTCGCTGTTCTTGCCCTGCTCCGCCAAGTCCAAAGCAAATGTCCAACGGAATTCAGGCGCAGCTAATTAAGCATCCGGAAAAAAACTTGGCAGACAAAGATGTTGTTATTTTTGACGACATTGTTTATCGAACCGGAACTAAAAATAGATATAATCCAAGAACCGGAATATTCACTCTCCACGCACGCGGTTTATATTTAATAAATTGGAACATTTCAGTATCCGGCACCGGACAAAAACCATTTGTGCGTTTCGGCATAAGATTAAACGGACAAATTCAAGGTTTATCAGCACGCCCTACTTCGGTTGGCGAACTTCACGGCTCAAATTTAGTTGCAGTAATGAATTCACCTGCAGAAATCGCCCTTGTCAATGATACAGGCGACCTTGTCCAATATTCAGAAATAGGACCTATTGCCAATATTACTATTGTGCAAATAAAATAAAAACGGAGGAATGATTTATGTCATCAACTTATATTCAATTAGAACGCACACTATTTGGTGGAAGCGTCAATCAAAATGAACCGGTATTATTTGACCGGGTTGTAGCTGACAGCAACGACATGACTTATGATAATGGTGTTATCACATTTTTAAAAACCGGAACATATTTTGCAAATTGGTTTGTCGCTCAGCAAACAGGCCTTTCTACAAATGGAGGTAATTTTGCAATTGTGCGCTCAACCGGCGATAAAATCGCAGCAGGAAGCCACCACAAAGTTGCCCCTACCTCAGGCTTTGGCATTTTTACAGTAGAATCAATTGGCGAAACAATAGAGCTTTGGAACACTGCCAATGCCAGTGCTGCTTTTTCAGAAGCTACTGACATAGCAGCAGGCATTAGCGTATTTTTAATAGAAGGCGGCGTGCCCGGTCCTACAGGTGCAACAGGTGCCGATGGACCCATGGGACCGACAGGCGCAGATGGCGCTGCCGGTGCGGACGGAGCAACGGGTGCTACCGGTGCAGACGGAGCAATCGGTCCTGCGGGTCCAACCGGCGCTGACGGAGCAATCGGTCCGACAGGTCCTACAGGAAATGACGGGGCAACGGGTGCCGATGGTGTTGTTGGGTCAACAGGTCCAACTGGTCCAACTGGTCCGTCTGGTCCGTCTGACTTAGACGGTGTTCATGTGCAAACCACCAATACGATTCTTGTTCAACCTGACGAAGCAATTATTTTTGATAATGTCTTAAATGTATGCAAAACTACCGGCAAAATTGACTACGACTCTGCCAACGGTTCATTCACGAT
>Ga0131853_10015751_pt1 | contig 13819 bp, 1 predicted proteins | sample TergutLab28metaG_FD_92764 | JGI IMG/M metagenome (GOLD analysis project Ga0131853, IMG submission 92764) | Labiotermes labralis P1 segment gut microbial communities from Petit-Saut dam, French Guiana - Lab288 P1 (version 2) (version 2) | ecosystem: Host-associated > Arthropoda: Insects >... | reverse complement strand
TCAATATGGCCTACGCCTCCTGAACAAGATGAAGCCCCCCGATGCTTCCGCAGACGTATCTACGCCTCACTACACAGTATGGCATTAGCACTGAAAGTGGCATGGGACATACGGATCATGACACAACACCCAACCACCCCGTGGTCTAAGGTTTTGGGGAACCTACGCGCAATATGGTCATCGGAGGAACCTAAAGCAGCCTGGTTTATGGTTATTCATGGTCTCATACCGACCAACGACCGACTAGCCAAGATACAACGAAGTACCACGAACAATTGCCAACATTGCGGTAGAGTAGACAATCTGATTCGCAAGCTGACTGAGTGTAGCGAAGGAGGCCGACATTTGGAGGTGGACCCGTTCCAGAAGAGCGATCATACTTCGCATGGACCCGAAATGCATTCTACCGGAGTGGACCGTCCGTCCGAGTTTTCACTTTTGGCCATCACAGAGGCACCGGGCAATTTTGTGGATCCTCGCCCACGTGGTGTATTACCGTACACAACACTGGCACCGAGTATCGACCATCGATTACGCTGATTTCATGACTCTTGCCCGATTGAAAGCATATCAAACAACTCGCCGGCGCGAAAAGGTTGGGAATTACTTGGAGATACTATAATCTCCGACACACATCAACTGGAGAAACTGTGTTCCCTCTAGCTGCAGGATAATTGAGTCACAGTGCCATACCTGCAAGGACTCCTCCGACCGATGACGTCGCCACCATAACGGCGTTCTCCTAAGAGCCTAGAGTAACAAAAGAGCAATGCAATTCGAAACACAAGGACAATAGTCCGTTAACAATACATTACTGAGATATCTTGCATGCAACCATTGTATTTGTGTACTGAAGGATCTATTAAACTGTAATTTAAAAAATCCCGGTGGGGACGAGATTTTCCGACCGTCCAGACCGACCCTGGGGCCCACCCAGCCTCCTGTAAAATGGGTACCGGGTCTTTCCTGGGAATAAAGTGCGGCGGGGGCGTTCTGCTGACCACTCACCCCCTTCTAGTGCCGCGGTCATGGAAGAGTAGAGCTATACTTTTACCCACCCTCTGGACCACACCTGTAAAGGGTTCACTTTACCTTTACCTTTTTATTAACTCCAGTGTAAAGTGTGGATATTTTGGAGATAATCATCACAAGATTCTCTATGATGCTATGTAAGTCCGGTTCTGTGTTGTGTGTTAGCAGTTGGCGTACCTCATTGACACCTGGACGGTAGCCTGAAACCACACAAATGTTGGTAGTTACTTACGGACGTTTCGGGACAGTCCCATTTTCAAGGGTAAAGCTGCATGACAACCAGAAGAGCGAAGTTCTCTTCTTGTGGTTTATTGGTTGAAACCACCTCTTTGAGTTTCCTTGCTCTGAATTTGAGGTGTAGCCCATTTTAAAGGCGTATGTTTTGTTGAAAATGAATCTTCAAAGTTCAGTTCCTTCCACTTAAAATACGTAAGCAGTTAAATTAAGATTTATTAAGAGTTTCAGTGGTACTGATTGATAGTTTAAAGCACTTCACTATCCAGCATGTTCAGCTCCTTACTTTATCCAATTTATTCTGTTTTGAGGTAATCGGTGTTTGTAAGTTTCTGCTTTGCTTTAGGCAAGAAGTTTCCTGCTGTTCCATTCCTTGGATGTAATGACATGGTAAGACACAGGAGGGAAAGCCATTTCATTCCATAGCATAGAAGGAACGCCGTGAGAGCAGGGGCCATTAAACTTAGGTGAAACATGCTGAATATCTCATTGGTGGTCGATAGACGTAACTCCCTAAAAATTTATGTGAGTCTTGAAGTTTTCACTTGCAAAGGCTGGCATTATTAACTGAACAAGAATTGAAGCTGGGTGCATCTTTACTTCGCGGGGCAGAATTCCAATTAAATTAACGCAGATAATGTGTTCTATAAAATAGTTCACCAAGTGGTGGACAGATATCGGGCAAATGGTTTAGAAGCAAGTTGTGTGATCATTGAACGGTGTTTGTTCCTTAAGCGGAAATGTACATCCGGTAGGCTGCGCATATATCACGTATTGGACAGATGAGGAAAGTATATAACTTTGTAATTAGAAAACCGTAAAAGTGTCGAGAGCACTTGACAGACATTGACATAGACTGGAGGCGAATATTAAAATGGATCTTCATGAAATAGTTTTGAGCGTGTTGATTGGGTTCATATAGCTCAGGACAGAATCCAGTGGTTGGTTTCTCTGTAAGCGATGACGACCGATCTTATTCAATAAATGACGGGGAATTTCTTGTATAGCTGAACGAGTGTTGTGTTCTTTAGAGTGGCTGTGCCTTTGAAGTCAAAGTCAAGGCAAAAAAAGTGGCTGCTAGAAAAAGGGATTTGCGTACAGTATATAAAATGTGTACTGCACCCGCAAATTTGCACGATATGCACAATCGCATTATTTCTGTTGTCCTGTGTGCACTGTCTTTGAACCTGACGAAATGTGTGTGTCCTTCTCTATATGACACATTGCACTGTGGCGATGTAAATCAAACAGATGTTTACTTCAGCCGACATAATGTTGGGATTCTTGTTTCTGTGCGAAGGCATTACCTTAACATTAATTTTACTTCCAGTTCCTGTCTGTAGGATATACGTCTCATATATGTAAAGGTAAAGCTTTCCTATTTCAGCCCTGGACAGGCTCTTTGGGCTCCAGGAAGCTGAGGCTCCCAGAAATTATAGAGAGTCGGCATATGAAAGTGGTATGATTGTCGGCCCACGCGCCGGCCACTTTTAGCCCAAGGAAATATTCCTGTCATGTGTTTCTGTTAGATATGGAGTCGATTCCAGGGCCATACTGCCGCGAGATGTTTAATTCAACGAAAAATCTCAATAACCCAATCGAGAATCGAACCCGCGACCTTGTGGCTTTTAGCGCAGTGCCTAAACCAACTGCGCCACCGCGCCTCATACACACACACACACACATATATATATATATAAATATAGAGTTAACGGATATTTATAATATTTTTATAATATATTTTATTTTTATAATAAAATAATATTTTAATAATTTATAATATTTACCCAACCCCACTTTGGTCATACTTATTCATAACCCAAATTTGAACTCAGTATTCAAATATTATAGTAGTTCACATGTATCTGATTATTAAAAGGAAACACATATTAAGTTAATTGTTTTGTTGAAAGACAAGGTAACACGTTAATGTGAGTAATGCTGATATATTTTTGTGTTCTAAGTATCTTCTGTCTACAGTGTGTTGGAATTTAAGTATTCACCGAATAAAATTTGTTATTTGCTGTCTGAGTCGTTTAGACCTTGACTCCTTAAGTGTCAGCACTCAATATTACTGCAAAATTACCCCCCAAAAATGCAAATTTAGTGTCTGGTCCCAATGGTGATGTGTTTCTAGTTGTCGTTATTCAGTTGGTATACTTTTCGCTGCGACAGTCAATATCGACGTGATTTCCGGGGACGAAAGAACTGCTGCTGTCCTTCTGTCATTAGTCTGTTGACGTGTTCAAGTTCATATGTATCTCTTCGCATCTCTTCACATGCAGACATGCATTCATATGAAATCGTAAGGCACGCGACTGGAAGCAAATGACTCAAGGTGCCGTGGGTAATGTAACTGACTTGAGTAAGAGATATATTTGCTGGTTCATAGAAAATTATTCACAGTACGTTTCGCGTGCTTGACGTTTTTTATTTATGGGTATATGGGTGAAGAATTTAATGTAGAACTCCGTTGTATCCTAACAGAATGATAAAGAGCACTGAATTTAACGTAAGCCATGTTCTGTGCAGTAGATTAATATGGAGTTAGGTCAAACAAATTGCACAATCTGTAACAAAAAGTCAGTTATCAATTTTGCTCCTCTTACATGTTTCAATCTCTAAAAGGTAATCACTGAGGTGGAGGATAGCACTGAACTTTCAGCCTTCCTCGTGCAGACGACAGAACACATTCGATCGACGTGCAGAACTGCAAGCCGGCGTTTTTAGCAATTTTAACTTCAGTATGTAAGAAATGTGTGTTGCGTGTTTTGATGTTCCCAGTTTGAGGAAGGGCTCTGTTTTATCGACTGTATCTTATGACCGCTCGGCGGGTTCGAATCGTCCTGAAACAACGTAATTTGCATTGATATGGACTAATGTCATGATATGTCTGTATATATTTCACATTTTTTTTTAAGATTGGATTGATAGGCTATTAGTTTTAGGATATAACTTGCCAGTATCCCTACGCCAGAAATAAAAATTGAAACATTTCCGTGGTTAGTTGTGTTATTTCGAAGTAACAATGCCTTTTGTTTAAATCTTGTGTAAACTCTCTCTCAAAAGTAAGGCTATCCTGCTGAAGTAATCAGTCTTAACTGTCTGTGGTTTGCTATATCACAGAGTAATGTTTAAAAGTTTTAATAATTTTTATATGTACTGAATTTCATTAGCCTTCATATTTTTAGATCAACTGTTAATATTTTGTGTTTTATAGTAATCTTTTACACGATCAGCCCTTTCTTGCTTATCCCTTGACGATACGATTAGTGACTCTCTCTATGTATGTAATGTCCAGAGCCTCTTGACAAAAGTGAATAATATCGATTTTATCGTCATGTAATGTAGGAGCCACATCTGGACTTACACGCACCACAATTAATTTCGTCTGAAAAACTGCATGTACCGTGTTATGATCTTTTCATTTTCTATCATTTAGAGTTTTTAAAAGTTGATGGCGTGCCAGTTCTACACTAGTTGGAGAAAGAGTAGAGAACCAGACCGAGGACTGCGATAAAAATGTTTAATAGAACTGTGTGTGACGTCATATCGGAAGAATATGTTGCTAATTACGATGCCGTGCCGTACAACTGTAATCCTGTGGAGAGCTGGTTTGTTGTAATCTGCTAACTAATCAACTGATGTTCCAATGGGAGAGGAAAGCGTACACTGAAATGGGAATAGCTTTCAGCTCTTTTTCATTTAGTTTACTGTCGGTTGTTTAATGATTATCTCAACGGCTGAAGTTATTTTGAATTTAGTACCGAACGAAATGACACTTTCCTTATGCAGTGATTTGAAGTTTTTGTAGAAAAGAGCGCGCTTGTCTGTTGTAAGGTATCGTTACACTGCTCCCTTGTCAAAAGAGTGGAAGATAAGCAAGCGAACATAATATAGACAAGAGACAGGCAGAGAGACGTAAGAGTAAGGTAGTGCGTGGTATTCAGACTTGATTACGGGTATATTAGATTGTTGTATCAGGTAACTTCGCATCAGGTTCTAAGTTATTTTGTATCTTCTCATGTAAGCAAACAGGCTGTAATCTAAAGGTGCATTTTTATTAATATATTATGGCAATTTTTATAAAAGGATGAAATGTCATGCCTTGTTGCAGTCAAGGTTGTTTTGATAGTTCTAAAAGAGACAAGACTTGGCGGTGGCTTTGAAAAAGTAGACACTTGTCTTGTGATTGTTATATTGTGGTATTGTGTGTGACCGTGCTATGGCGAAGTACAAAAGGCTGTGGTTAAAATTCAATTCATTCCTCAATCTCTGTTTTCCCCTTATCCTCTTTCCTCTCTATTCTTTCCCTCCTTCAATTCCTATTGTGCTTCTTTATCTTTCTGTTTATTTCTTGTTATGTTGACTGTATTCTTCGAAAGAAATCACACATGTAATGGCTCATGTTATTGATAATTGGTATGGAAATGCAACGAACATCGAGGTATGTACTGCTGAGAGAACGACTGTGGTTTGTTTTCTGTCGCCATCCAAGCAGTCTTCAAATGCAGTATATCTTGTGTAGTGGTGTCTATGAATTTATCGAAGTTTCCGAGTTGGTTATAATGATAAGGTAATCGATTTTGTGGTTAGTGTAATGTGATTAAAGCAGATAATCTATTTACCGAGTTTTAGTGTCAGTAGATTCTTGAGATAATGTAACAAACCGTTCTCGGAAACTTACAGGCTACTGTAAGTTTTAGAAGGTAGGTAGGCCTACTTGAAAAGCATCCATTGATTATAAAATGTTAATGAATGAAATTAAAGCATGATAAAATTATGTTGTAGGCATGCTTCTAGAAGTGATCACCTAAAATTCAGAGTCATAAAACATATCTGGAATATTCTAAATGTTTCTGCTTATACATTGTAGCGTAACTTGTTAGAAGGTTAATGGAACTCGATGTCTTGAATAACAGGTGATATTCTATAGTGGTGGATATTGGATAGAACTCGAACAGAACGAGGATGGAACTAAAGGTACTAAGTTTTACGGTTGGACAGCACTGACACTGTTTATTACAATCTGCTTCAAAACACTAAATGGCAAAGCTACCTTCAGCTTATTTAACGTCTTTCTGCGTAAGACGTGAAGTTGCCAATCCCTGTGTCCGCGCGGTCTAAGGCGTGGGTCTGCCGCCGCTCGCTTGTTGGGATCTCGGGTTCGAATCCGTCGTCCTCGTCCAGTGGAATCCTACCGAGTGTGGTGTGTCTAACTGCGCGTGATGGTGAAGCTTCGATGATGATGAGGTCCTGGCCCATTAGGGGCTGTTGCGCCAGGGGGGGAGGAGGGAAAACGTGAAGTTAACGTATTAGAGGCTGTTGCGATGACAAATACAGGTATGTTGCCGTCTGTCACGATAAATATGACAAGCAAGCTAGAATGTGATTCACAGACATATAACTTCGAGACCTTGCTAAACTGAGCACCTCGTTATCTTCCGATCTCGTCCGAGTGACATTGAATTTTGGTATAAGAAATTGTCGTGACACTGGCCGTTTGTGCTGTTTTTATGTAATCGTTGGTTCTCTGTAGTCACAACGAAAGAACTTCCGGACGTTGAAACAGTAACAATTCAGAGGAGTCGATGTCGCGACGTGCTACAATGCTTGAATGGATGTACAGTCTGTTTATGACGCAAAATCTTCATAAGGAACAGAGGTTTATAAACAAAATAGGTAAAAATGATCTGACAACTGTAAGCGTACAACTGTATTTAAGTGCCTTTGCATGCGACTGCACATTAAATCGGAAAAGACAGTTAATGTACGTATACGTAGCATTGAGGCGCCTTTGTTTAACCATTTTGCAGTGGAAAAGCAGTAAGTATTACATATTCAGAGTGTGTTTGTAGGCGTAAGTATCCAAAATGTAATGCTCATGTGCCATATAGGCATCTGTGGCCTGTCTGCAGTATTTTTCCATTTGTAAATTGTACAATTTTCGAAAAAAATTATTGAACGTAAAATATGTGTTTAGATTTTCTCTACAACATTTCGTCTGAAACATTTCTCATTCTAAGAAGAAATGAGCGAGATGTAATTAAAAACTCTAATAGCCTTCATGTAAATAACCCGTTATTCTTTTCAGATTTTCATTAGCCTTGAATTTTCTCGCCAGATTGTCGAAAATTACACATATCAAATTTCGTGACAATCCGTTTAGTGGGAGCCGAGTTGTTCCATTCGGACAGACAGACGAACGGACAGGCGGACCGACGTGGCTTTTCGCAATTTTGCGATTTTTTTGGGGGGGAGGGGAATTCATATTAACGGTCGTATATTTATCGCTTATAAAATGCCAGTCTTATTGTATCGTTTTTTTCTATTGAAATCAGCAATCAGAATACAGAATACTCTATAAGATAATGGGCTGGCTACATTGAATAGTATGCAGGAAACGCATCCAGTGATACAGTTTCCTATTGAAGTTCAATCACACAAGTTACTGGGTTTGGCTCTTTATTTATGAGGTTTCTAGACGCACCGCAGTCGGTAGGACTCCTCTGGACGGGTGATCAGCTCGTCGCGGAGACCTCTACCTGACAACACGCAACACTCACAACAGACAAACGTCCATGTCTCGGTGGGATTCGAACCCACGACCCCAGCAGGCGAGCGGCCGCAGACTTACGCCTTAGACCACGCGGCCACTGGGACCGGCGTGTTGTATAGTTGTGCTTCGTGATTAACAACTTAGGAAATTCCATGCAGTCTAGCTATTGAGGCTCTTTTGCTATACAGACCTGGTGTTCCAGATAGTTTTTACTTCCCCCGTATCGTTACAACAGCTCAGTATCTGTCACTCTCAATTATAGATTTTTTTACTGTGTTATATGGAAGGATCAACAATATTTTGATAACGGATTTCCATTTTTAGGCGCTTTGGCAAAATTGCGAAAAGTGGCTCGTAGCTTCGTCATGTCTGTTTGTCCGCCCGCATGGAACTACTCGGCTTCCACTGGACGGATTTTTATGAAATTTGATATTTGAGGGGTTTTCGAAGATCTGCTAAGAAAATCAAAGTTTCATTAAAGTCTGACAAGAATAACGGGTACTTTACATGAAGACTTTATACGTTTATAATAACTCGCTGAGTTCTTCTCAGAATTAGATATATTTCAGACAAAAAGAACAGAAAAAATTAAAACATATTTTATGCTCAATAACTGCTTTCCGAAAATCATGCCGTTGAAGAGATGACGTGGAGAAATATTTCTCCATGTTATGATTATATAGTACGGCGCATGCGCAATGCATGCTGAATAACTAAGGCTATGGACACACACTTATGCTGTTCAATACTTGTTGCTTTTCTACGGCAACCTGGGTTATGCGAACGCGCCTTAGTGTTACATTACACGTACATTGCCTGTTTGTTGACATATGGAATCTAACTTTACGTTATTTGAACCGTGCATTGTGATATAACATGTGATAAGAACCAACAAATTGTACACTTTTTTCATTAATGATTTAATTTAATTATATTGTCTTCGACATGTTTCGAACAACCAAGTGTTCATCCTCAGGAAGACTTTGTACGTGTTGTTTTATGGAATTTTTAATGTATCCGTATAAGCAGTCTGGTCGATGGTAGGATGTGTTTGATATCCTGACATTGACCAGACTGCTTATACGGATGCATGAAAAAATGCCATAAAACTGTATGTACAAGTCTTCCTGAAGATGAACACGTGGATGTTCGAAACATGTATAAGACAATATAATTTGATTAAATTAAATCAAATCATTAATGAAAAAGTGTGCATTTTGTTGGTTCTTATTGCACATGAAATCTAAATGACCAAACGTCTAGTCTGAAGTTCCCGACTTGGCGTGAAATGAGATAAACATTTGCACAGCAGTGACGCAAACGCTTATGCGCACATAACGACTGTATGTTTGCATTAAAATAGTCGTTAAAACTATGCGATGTAGAGGGAAGTTGATATTCGAGATTCATAGAATTCCTCAATATCATATTTTACGACTATTCGTTCAGCGGTTCTCGAAATGTTTATATGCGTACGACAGACGGACGGACGTAGCTATTGTAATAGGCGCTCGTCATGGATGTACAGCACTTAAATGTCAGAGATGACGAAAATGTGTAACCTAAAACTGTCTACGAGAGATGGTGTGACGATTGGGTCTACATTTCGGCACACCTCTTTTGTTATTAATCGGGTATTATCTTCGTGCATTATTTGCGGGAAGTTTCAGATGGACGCATATTTGAAAGGTCACGTGTCTGAGTCCCACATTGTGTCAGCTGAAGTGATCCATCTCCGGAATGACGTAATATATTTCAGCGACACTTGGTGCTCTTGGCTGAATTCTGCTTCACTCTGCAATGCACAGTGCTCTCGCTTAACAAATACAGGTAATTTTCACCATTATTAATTTCATGCCTGACCAATCTCCCTATAATAAACTTTCCCTCAGTCGTTCTTTTTAAGCAAGTGGCTCAGTATCTTGACTAGTCTAAGGGAGGGACGACTGGAGATTCGGGGTTCGATTCACATACGACGCAGAGGTTTTCTCTTTACCACTCCGTCCAGACCGGCACTGATGCCCATCAAACCTTCGTCACCTTTGGTACAATGTGGGTATCTCCACAAGGGTAAGGCGGCCGGGGCGTGATGTTTACTGAACATATTCATCAAGCGCCGAAGTTAAAGAAAGTCTGTAGCTGTACCTTCACAAGTGGGTCAATGACGTAGGTAGGCAGTAGCGTCAAATATGTACTTACTGAAGTTATTTTACGACGTATAATAAACAATTACATATAAACTCATATCATTATAATATCGCAGGGAGAATTTTTGCTTCTTGTTGGAATAGTCAATTGTTACTAGTAAGACGTCCAAATTTCATAAGCTCGAACGTTGTAAATATCAGACCACAATATGATCAGTGGCAAACGAATCATTGTTTGTGGCCATCTGATGGAAAGCAGAAAACCACTTCCACAGCTCAGAAACTAAGTGACCAAAACATGGGACCATCACGTAATTACAGCTTAAAATAAGTGTTCAGAGTAGCAAGCAGCCAACCGAAACGAAAGCTAGCAAGCATTGCTTGCTGGAGCGAGCACGATGTTTGTTAGCCAGACTCTTCGTTGACAAATACGTATCATGATATCTTTGAGATATTTCGTGATATATTTGAGATATGAGAATAATGCTGGTTATGTGGACAGTCAGAAGGAGAGAACTGCTTGTATATCGTGCACTGCTTCTAGTACTGAAGAATGTGACAAGTCCGAACACATCTTTGTTTTAAATTAATTAAATATCACAACATGAATAAGTGTGAGGGATGGAGGTACAGATTTATGCGTTCTTAAATAGGGCTGTAGTTCAAGGTGAGTACTCAGCTTGTCCCCGGCGGAAAGATCCCTGATTCTCGTTGAAACGAGACTTCTGCAGGCTCCGGAGTCGGTCTGGAGAGTTTCGGGAAGTGAAAAATTTCTTGTTACTAGTAGAATCGAAACACGGTTTCTTACTTGTCCAGCCTGAAGTCTAGTTCCTATATCGAGCGATCTGTACCGGATGACCATTAACTAGTTAAATCTGTGAATTTCCATTGGTTTTACGGCTGTTGTTATAAAATTACGTTCTTACTGAGCGAACTATCGCGCGGAAACTTGAAACCAGAAGGCCTGCATCCGACTGAGGATTTCAAGATTTTCTTAATAATTATGTGTTTTAATTTGGGCCGTAATATCAGTCGAACTCGATAAACGCCTTCACAATAATTTCTTTTAGGTACGTGTTGACTATTTTATATCCATTTTCATCCCAGTAAGCTCGATAAAAAAAAGCATCAAATCAAAGATGTCACACATGTTAAGACATTGCAGCTCTTAATGACTAAGGCCAAGTTAGGGCATTTTGGCGAAGAGAGCTTTTTCCCCTACATTTTCCTAGTCTTCATTCGACATTACCTACCTATAGTAGTTGGTATTGCATCGTCATATGTCCCAGTAAATATGCTCAAAAGGCATCAAGGGTGGGACGTTAAGAATATTAATATAGATCCATAATATGCCTAGGCCAGAGGTTACCAAGTGTGGCTCGCAGACCGCCAGTGTTCTGTGAGTGTAATTCATGCGTTTCGAGTAACAGCGAGTTCTTTCCTGCAGTTCATTAACAAGACATGAACAATCCTCAGTTTTCTTTCCGTTTCCTTACGCACCAGTCTCCTTACTAACGACCGACATAAGTTTTGTGTTCATCTTTGTAGTAGGCCTGTATGTGTTGTCGCCAAATATAGCAACGTCATGAGCGTGATCAGAAGCTTGTTTGTACTATTTAATTTAAGTCTGTCCTATACAAGTGCCAAATAGCGAGCAGTAACACCGTTATGTGTTCCGCCAAAATCCTCAGTAATTTTCACAGGATGCGGTAAGGGAAAATTTTGAGAACCATTGGTAGTTCCTGAAGACTGTTCAGTTCACAAAGTAGGCCTATTTATCATCTAAAATTTTGAGTCGTTTAAGGATCTGTTTGCCTTGCAAATAAACGCAGCACATCAAAAAGTTAATTCAGACGAAAAGCCGTTGCAGATATCTGCCCTTTGTGTACCTGTTTGTAAAGTATGCCTACTTCATGACTCGTAGGATTTACGTTTCCTTTGTCGTTTCAATTTAACCTTCAGATTGTTAATTTAGGGATCATAATTAATTAAAGGTCGTGCAAGTTAGCTGATTGTAATATGCTAGAGAATCCGAAGTATTGATTATTCAGTTCAGAATGTAATTGCATGTGACATTTGAGACACTGGTCGAGCAGTTAAGATACAGAAAAATTCATCTTCTACATTCTGATCTGCCAGTTGGGGTTCGGGTTGCCCCTGATTAACTACAACTCGGCAGTCTGGTAATTTGAAAGGTCAACAGGGCAGGCAACGTCCAACTATTCTTCATATTCCTTGGGTTTTTACTCCACAGATGGTGTGTTAACGCGCGCGCATACATACATACATACATACATACATAAACACAAACACACACACACCCTTGGACTTGTAAGCACATATTAATGTGCGCAAAATCTCTTTGTGAATATGTAATGTTTGTATGCAGTGTGTACACTACCCGTATTGTCGACTAAACCAAGAGGTTCTTGGACACAGAAAATCCCCCATTGAATTCAGAGACAAGTTGTCCTGACTATGTTTTTATTGCTTTCTTAAGATTCTCTACATAAATGTCGGAATGGTATCTTAAAATATACCGAACTGGTTCTGATCAAACCTTCCCAGCATCTCATTCAAAATCTTTATGAATTACACGGTCATCTTGATCCTCCGTATCACAGTTGAGAAACATTAAACTGCTGATTGAAGCGAATAAAGCGCGAGTGATTTCACGTCAATGATTAACTTTTTGAGAAAACTCCTGTTACCTGATCAAGCTGATGTTACTGCGTGCCTGAAGCAAATCGTGTGTTTAAGTACAGCCTACTTTTTACCTAGTGACAAGCCTTTCTTTTTTCTAGTAGACAGGCAGGTTAAACAAGCGGCAACAATTCCTATTTGAATCCTAGCGGCACACTGTCTGGGTTTCCGATGTGTATAAAATCAGTTCTTTGCAATAATTGTTTTCAGTTGTTGTAGGAAGACTTCAGAGCATAAAACTGTTAACCCGAAAAAAAAAACAGTTGACACCCACAGTGTACAGGCTGCCAACAGTATGCTACTGCTTTCTTTTCGCCGGTGCGGAAGGCCTGATAACAGTGTACACAGGATTCACGGGTCCTGTCACCGTGACGCCTATGCTGTAATAAGAGAAACTATGTTTTTACTTGCTGTAGAAGTTAATTTTGTGTTATTTTCATGACAGTATTAATCGTGCCCAATACCAATACTGTATCTAGCCACATCTTCCAAATATCTTGACTGATTTTGATAAAATGTCGTACCGAAACATATAAACAAGTATATTACCAAATATTTGCAACGATATTTGATATTGCTTCTTCTTCTTCTTCTTAGTACGGCTCTACAACTCTTAGTGCAGACTTTTGGCCTTCCCAATCACTTCCTTCCATCTGCCTGTCTCCTGGACAAGGGTCTTCCAATTTGGCACTTTTAACCTCTGTATATCTTTCTTAACATCATCCTCCCAACGTATCTTTGGTCTCCCCATTGGCCTCTTTGAAATGGGTTTCCAGGCGTGTATTGCTTTGACCATTTTTGTATCTTGCATTCTTTCAATATGACCATACCATCCTAGCCTTTGCGCTCTGGCGAAGTTTATTATGTTCTCATGTTTTATTAGTTTATCCAATTCCTCGTTAGTTTTTATTTTCCAGGATCCATTTTCATAGGTTGGGCCAAACATTTTCCTCAACATTTTCCTTTCAAAAACCACTAGTCTGTTGGTTGTTGTTTCTTTTAATACCCATGTTTCACATGCATGTGTGACTACTGGTCTAATTACTGAGAGGTATAATTTGAGTTTTGCATTTTTAGATATAAGCTTGCTTTGAAATATCATTTTATTTGCAAAGAAGGCTTTATTTTCTAGAGCAATTCTTTC
>Ga0131853_10015749_pt1 | contig 13820 bp, 10 predicted proteins | sample TergutLab28metaG_FD_92764 | JGI IMG/M metagenome (GOLD analysis project Ga0131853, IMG submission 92764) | Labiotermes labralis P1 segment gut microbial communities from Petit-Saut dam, French Guiana - Lab288 P1 (version 2) (version 2) | ecosystem: Host-associated > Arthropoda: Insects >... | reverse complement strand
GACAACGTTGTTTTGTTACATGAAGGAAGGATTATAGAACAAGATACACCAAAAAATATTTGTGAACGCTATAGTTCGTTCAAGACAGTAATGGATTTAGAGTCTGTATTTGTTAAACTGACGGGAGGTAGTTTGGAATGAGAAGTCTAAAAGCAGTTTTTAAAAAGCAACTTAAAGATACGCTGGCAAACCCTGCTGTAATGATTAACTTTTTTATTTTCCCGATTTTGGCATTGGTCATGGGCAGCCTTGCTGTACCGGATTTTACAGGTGTGCCCGATGATATTGTGGCAATTATAGAGGCCGCTACCCCCAACATGGCAATATTGATGGCTGCCATGTTTGCAGGCATGGCTATTATCCCTGGTGTCACAGGTTTTATTGCAGAAGATATTGAGAAAAAAAGCTTGCGTTTTTTAAACATGGCAGGATTGAAACCTGCCCCATACCTTTTGGGAATCGGTAGTGTTACATTTTTTCTAAGCATTATCACATCTGTTGCGTTTGGTTTTATAACAGGATTTGGCGGACAGGATTTTTGGCTTTTTGTGGCATCATTATTATCTGGCGTGGCGGCATCCATCTTTTTGGGGGCAACCATTGGCATACTTTGTAAAAGCCAAGCAGCGGCTACTGGATTGTCTATGCCTGCGGCAATGCTCTTTGGCTTTGGGCCAATGCTTGCGGGTTTTAATGAAAATGTCGCACGTTTTCTTCATCCATTCTACACACAACAGCTTAATGTAATTGCGGATTATCTGACCTATGGCGGGGGATATACACCACTTTGGCAATCCTTCGTTATTATATGGGCGAATGTGGTAGTATTGGGCATTTTGTTTGCTATAGTTTATGCCAAAAAGGGGTTGAAAGGGTAAGTGTTGTTTAATAGACTTACGAAAATCAATTTCTTGTAAATCTGCACAATGCAATAACTTCGTCATACGGCCTCGAACCCATACGTACCAAGCTAAGAGAAAAATAGCGAAAAACCTACAGGCTCCGTCACCCCGGACTTGATCCGGGGTCTTAATATCTTTTGATAAACTAAAGAATATTTAGCTTATCAATCCGAATGGGATCCCTTGAGCCGGGATGACGAAACTTTAGTTTTTTGCAAATTTTATTGAAAATTGATTTCCGCATAACAGACCTTAGTTCCTTATGCTATCGAGGGGTTTTTGATTATGATAACCTAGTATATAATGGAGCGGAGTAATATCGATTCCAAGTAAAAACCTGCTAAAGCTTTGCGGTCTTTTGCTGCAATCCTGCGTCGGCACTTTCTAGCGGGATTACGCCAAAAAGACCGAAATATCGGGTTGGTTTTCGGACATAACGACTATAAAACTATCCTCATGACTATAGCGTAAAGGAGAAATAAAATGCAAAAAACATTCTACAAAAAAGAAGCAAAAAAAGAGACCGTGCGCGAGGGGGTATCCCGCAAGATACTAGCCCACCACGGCGGTCTGATGACAGTGGAGGTAACATTTCACAAGGCCAGTGAGGACTATGGCCTGCACTCTCACCCCCACGAGCAAATCGCATATGTGTTAAAGGGCAGCTTCGAGTTTCTAATCCAAGACACTGGCGAAACTTGCACAGTAACAGAAGGGGACTCTATTTATTTCATGCCCAACTCTGTCCACGGCGGCAAGCCCCTTGAAGATGAATCTGTATTACTGGATATCTTTACACCCCAGCGAGAAGACTTTCTTTAAGAAGTTGCGGCAAGGCCCTAAACCTTAGAATAAAATTTCCCCCGGGTAAACTCAATTTTAAGCATCTTGCGGTACATGTAAGCCTTAATTATGCCGCGCACATCATTGGCATTTTCTGTTGTAAAGGCCAAGCGCCCATGTGTAACCCCCGATTTTTCTATTTCCGTAAGCTTATCAGCCATAAAAATCGGCACGGCATTATACAGCATGTCCCCTTGCACAAAAAATTTTGCGCCAGTTCTATCTATTATAGTACCGCTGATTTGTGGGTTTCCTATCTGCATCAGCGGTATTTTTCCGTATATCACAACCTCTGTGTCTATGCACTTTTCCATGTCCCTAATCTGGGCCAGGTTTAACTCTGGGTGAAGACTTGCCCGCTGTACCCCCAAGCATTTAAGGCCTTCAAGTGCTGTAGAGTTAAAACAATGCACAGAAAAATCCGTCACACAGCCAGGTTTTATTTCCCCATATGCCCGGGCATACTCCTCCATTACATCAACGCCCAGGTCTATACAGGCTTGCTTCTGCTCAGTCGTGAGGCATGTAGCTACATACTTAACAGGCATTACTTCGCCCCCTTTCCATAGGGGTTTTTTAATGTTTCCATATACATATTTTCCTTGTTATTTGTGAAATACCCATCGGTATACCCACCCCGGTCAAAAACCCCAAGCATGGCCTTTTTGTCTTTGGCTGTAAGTTTGCCCCCATCCAAAACCATGCGGTATGCCCCCACAACCCCCCGTACATAGTCCTCACCTTTCATGCGCCCTTCAATTTTTAATGATGTTATCCCCATGTCAGTAAGCTCGCCAATATAGTCAACCAGGCACAAATCTTTAAGGCTTAACAGTACCCCATTTTTACCCCCAGATTTATAGCCATTCCCCCTGAAAACCGGCCCAATGCAGCGGTCTTTTTGCCGCAATCCCGCGTCAGTACCTTCAGCACTTTGCTTCGCAAAGCCGCCCTTCGGGCGTCCGGCTATCTTGCCGGTGCTACCTAGCGGGCCTTCTTGGCCCGCGTCGGCGGCACTTCCTTGGCTTGCGCCAAAAATCCTCGACGCCTTGGGCCGGTTTTCAGGGAGAATGGCTATATAAGTAAGGCGGCATGGCCCTGCACACTTGCCACGGTTGGCACTGCGCCCGCCAAAAAAGCTGCTTATCAAACACTGGCCAGAATAGGAAGAGCATAACGCGCCATGGACAAATACCTCCAGCTCTACATCTGTATTCTTGGCTATTTCACGCAGCTGCCCCCGGCTTAGTTCTCTTGCCATTACAACCCGTTTAAACCCTAGGCTTCCCAGTGTGTCAACATCCCTAAGTGTCTTGGCTGTCATTTGGGTGCTTGCGTGTAAAATGGCTGTGGGATGTTTTTGTCTGATTAGCCTTGCAAGGCCTAAATCTTGCACAATAAATGCGGAAACCCCGGCATCAAATGCCAAATCCACCAGGCTCATGACCTCTTTAAGCTCCCGGTCAGTCATTAGTGTGTTTACCGCAAGGTATACTTTTACATTAGCGCTGCCGGCATACTTGATACCCATAACCAATTCGCTGTCATCAAAATTTCCCGCAAAAGCCCTGGCCGAGAACTTTCCGGCCCCCAGGTATACAGCGTCTGCCCCTGCTTGCACTGCTGCCTTTAATGTTTTCATATTCCCGCTTGGAGCCAATAATTCAGGTTTTTTCATGAAATTCTGCCACCTTTTACTTTTGTTGGTGTATAATCAATGGAAATAATAACATAAAAAATCGGGGTGTCCTATGTATTACCTGCTGTCAGAAGAAGTAAACCGTGTAGCAAAATCCATGGAAGATGTAACAAATACCCTGCAATACGAACCAAAACGGGGTGAAAACCATAAAAACCCACTGCTGGCATTTCTGCACAAACGTAACCTTGAAGCCGAGCGCAAGCGCAAGGCCGCCTCATCTGCCATAACAAACCCTGATGAAGCAATGGCCTATGCAGCAAACAAACGCCGGGTTTTCAAAGAGATTATGGGGGAGTTGCCCGGCCCTACCCATGTAACACCTACATCAAAAATCACCGCAGTGCACACATACAATGGCTATGTTGTAGAAAATATTCTAATAGAATCCCTGCCCGGGTATTTTCTTACCGCCAACCTTTACAAACCTGGGGCTCAAGATACCCCTGGGCCGGGGATTTTATTTTTGTGCGGCCATACAGAAAACGGCAAGGCATGGGATTCATACGCTGCCTTCTGTGCGGAAGCGGCCCTTAACGGGTTTAATGTACTTACCTTTGACCCTGTGGGCCAGGGCGAGCGCTTTTTTATGGAAGGAAAAGACCCAGATTCTGTCCATTGTCATATTGGCCACCAAATGTTTGCCCTGGGGCAGCCGCTCACCACATATATGCACTACGATAATATCCGCGCCCTGGATTACTTGGTATCCCGGCCAGATGTGGACGCTGGGCGCATTGCGGCAGTAGGCCAGTCTGGCGGCGGGCAGACTTCCGCCTTTATGGGGGCGTATGATGACCGGCTGGCGGCTGTTGCCCCATCTTGCTATATAACAGAGCTTACCCAGCTTGCCAATGGCATAGGGATACAAGAAATTGAACAGTCGCCCCTGGGATTCCTGTCCGCTGGTCTTGGGCTTAGCGATTTAATTATTGCAGCGGCGCCCAGGCCCTACATGGTAAGCGGCGGGCTGTATGATTTCTTCCCCGTAGAAGGTATGCGTGATGCTGTGCTGGAAGCGCGGCGGGTTTACTCCCTGCTTGGGGCGGATTTACAATCCTATGTTTCCGCAAAACCACATGGCATGTGGTACGACAACCGCCGCGCTATTATTGAGTTTTTATGTAATCACTTGCTAGGCAGCAAGCCAAAGGTGGTATGTGAAAAACAGGTAGAGATACCATGTGAAGAAGATTTGTACTGTGCCGGAGGCGATGTGCGTACTATCAACACAATTACGCTGATAGAAATAGCCCGCCAGCGCGCTGCCGCAAAAGCAACCCCACTTACAGGGGAAGCCGCTCTTGAGGACGCGGTCAAACGCCTGGGGCTTAACCTTGACAAACCTGAAAAAACGATAACCATTGGGAATGAATATTTTATCAAGCCAGAGAAAGATATACAGGTATGCGTAACCCCAAGAAATGAAGCAGAAAAACCACAGGCCGTTACCGTGTTTGTTGGCCCCGGCGCAAAGCTAGATGGTGATTTTTATCAGGAAACAGTACTATGTGTAGAGCCGCGAGGTACAGGCCATTCTGCATTACCCCTTGGCTGTTTTTATACAGATACCGATGACAGATATATGAACAGGGAATCCGCTGTTAACTGGAACGCCATTTTACATGGCCGCAGTATATTGGGGATGCGGGCATTAGATATTGCCCACAGTGTAGACTTTGCCAAAAAATATGTAAAAGATAAGCCCGTAATCTTACAGGCAGACGGGGCTATGGCCTTGCCAGCGCTGTTTTCTGCCATAAAATGCCCCCCCGATGTTTTAAAGCTAAGCAACCTGCTGCCAAGTTTCAAAGAAATAACCCACAGCGAAGATTATACAGCTACAATTTCAGATATGGCTTTTGGGTTGGGTGTTGACTATGATATCCCAGATATAATAGAAGCGCTGCGCGCCCGGGGGGTAAAAATAGAGATTATGTAACCCCCTTCCGATGTTTATCAACCAAATTCCAAGTAACAGACCCCACAACAATAACCCCGCCAACAATAACAAAAACCCCAGGCATCTGCAGCGCAAACACAGCCACAATTATGGGGTTTAAAAGGGGTTCTATTACAGGGATAATCGCAAGTTCCAAAGCCGTCACATCCTTGACGGCAATTACATATAGGCAATAAGCAAGCCCCAGCTGAAAAAGCCCAAGAAGCCCCAGCCCCAGCCAGGATATAGGGCTAGGCAGCCCAACCACAGCAATAAATGGTATGCCAATAACAGCGCAAATCATATTACCCCACATTATAGCGTCCGCGCCGCGGTAAGCGCTGTCTTTTATCCTGCGCAGGCATACAATCATAACCGCAAACACAAAACCGCTTAAAAGGGCAAGTATATTACCCCAAAACCCACGGGTATCCACATCATTAATAAAAAACAGCAGCATCCCAAGAAGCATAAGCACCACGGTAATAATGTCCTGCTTACGTATTTTTTCTTTTAGCAGCCACGCACTAAGAAATACTACATATATTGGCGCTGTGTATTGCAGCAAAATAGCGTTGGCGGCAGTGGTAAGCCGGTTGGCCGCCACAAATGTAAAAAGGGTTGCCGCATAACAAACCGCGGCCATTATAGGCGCAAAGCCCCTGATTGGCCGCGGTTTGCCAAACATTATAAACATAGGAATAAGGGCGATTGCACTCCTGGTTCCAGTTGTGGCTATAGGGTTCCAATCAACAAAAATAAGCAGATAACCCGAAGTGCTCCACAGCACTGCGGTAATACATAGTAAAATAATTGCTTTTGCACGTGATGTCACTTGATAACCGCCTCACAGACATAATTTCATATAGATTACATTATATCAAAATTTTTAATATTACATAGCGTGACATCAAATATTAACAATTATGTAAGAAGTATTCACTTGTGCATATGGGCATACTCCCCTAAGATTATATTGATTATGTATTAGGGTGTAAGTCATTTTCTACAAAGGAGGCTTGTTATGCATAGCAATAAAAACAAGCGGCGCAAAGTTGCACACCCATATTGGCGGCGAATGCTGATACTATTCTTTGCACTACTATTAATCCCGGGGGTAATCGTTGTTGCTCTTGGGGGATTGAACTTAGAAGACGATGCAAATTTGTACTTTGAAGGCTACAATCTTTCATACTCTACATATGATTTGTACGCATACTACGATGATAGCTATAGCTATGAGAGCTATAACTATATCCATAATTATTACCCACTTTATAATTCCTACACTAAACATGAATATAGCGGGTGCGGCTACCCCGGGTATAGCGGATATATGGATTATTCATCGTACATGATCAACAACTACAGCGAATATGCCTTCTACAGTTACGAAGGTTTTGTTGATGTCTATATTATTACAAACCCCTTGGTTGTTGAACTGGGTTATTTCAGTCCTTTTAGTGATGAATCATCATTTTCTATTGAACATTACAAAACCGTATGGAGCTCAATTGAAAACGTATTTGAAATAAAAATGCCCTACCGTGAGGGCTATACCCTTGTAGACTGGGTTGGGACTGGATTAGGTGGATATGAAAACTACGATTTTTCCAGCGAGCTTATAATTCTAAATACAAGCTGGGTTTCAGAGCATTATTACAGCGCGCTTGTAGTACCAGACACAAGCAGAGCCAGGGTCTTTGCTGTTTTTTACCCATCATATACACCTATTACACCATTTGATGGCGGACCGCCGTTTATAATCACCTTTAATCCAACAGGCGGAACTGCTGGGGATGGTCAAGACCAGCGTACAACACAGACAGTAGGCGGTGGTGGCACAACCGGAATACTTGGGGTTGGCAATATGCCCACCCCCCCGACAAAAGGCGGCGTAAGATTTATGCACTGGACCTTCGACCCAGATGGTTTTGGGCAAGTGTTCACTGGTACCCAAGGCATTACTAGTGATATTACGGTATTTGCCCAGTGGGGATATGAAGTCCGGTTTTTTTGTTATTGGACCAATTTGTCTGCGGCTAATAGAACCAGAGTAATACAGTCAGGCAATTTTTCTGCTAATACTACCCCAAGCTGGGTACCCCATACGGGCTTGCGCTGGCCTTCTAACCCTACAAGGGCTGGCTTTGTGTTCGATGGGTGGTATACAGAAATTGAAGGCGGGCAGCGTGTAGATGCCAATACTATTGTTACCGGCGGGAAAGACCTGTTCACCCGCTGGATCCTTAACCCAGCAGTAACCGTAAATTTTAACCCAATGGGCGGCACACCCGCAGCTGGCCATTCTTTAGTCCTTCAGGCCATTAGGGGTATGAGCTTTTATAATTCCAGGGCACATGGTCTTAACGCCGGTTTTATTAACAATGGCCCACCTCATCTTACACACCCATCGGGGTATAATATTGTTAGCTGGTGGCCCACCCCCGCCGGGCCAGATGGCAGCATCCCATTTGCGCCTCATAATAATGCTTGGGCTGTTACAGGGGGAGCCCCACATTTCAGGGGTATTGGCACGGTAACATATCCATTTACCCTATATGCCCATTTTGTACGCAGGATTGCTTTTGACCTCAATCATCCTACAGCCCATGGGACATTTTCCGGGGGGCTGGTGGATATCCCTATAACCGCACCAGCTAATTCAAACATCCAGGACCATGGCGCATGGGTTTTAGTCAATGGTTCGGTTTATATGTATGGTGTTATGCCTACCCCCAGAGAAATGCCTGGCCACACTTTTGTTGGTTGGTTTAGCACTCCGGATCCAGCAGGTGGTACGCAGCTCTTTGTTGATACAGATATCAGTACATTCCCATGGCAAAACCCCAACCAACGAAGAGTGTATGGCCGCTGGATAGCAGATGCATCTATTACCGTTACCTTAAATGCCAATGGTGGGTGTTTTGACGGCATGTATCCGCCAGAGTATACAATTACGCAGCGCAGCATACCGCGTAATGCAAGCCCATGGAGCATTTGGGGGTGGTATCCCCAACAGGAAGTAAACGAACCAACACGGCCAGGGTATGTATTTATGGGATATTACTACACACCAGATGGTCCGTTTTCGCCATTGCAATACCCTGCTCCAACAGACAGAAGCTATACTGTTTATGCAAGATGGGCAGAGGCTACTACCATTACATTTATACCACTGGGTGCTACTACCAACATTCCTGTCGTACATTATGTGCCGCGTGGGTTTACGCCTTACGAATGGATAGCTTTCTTCATTTATGACCCCTATGACAATAGCGGCGGCGGTTCCCCTAATTTTATGCCGTTTCTTGGAGGCCTGCCAGGAACGCCTTCCCCGCCAGTATCGTTAACGGCAGTGGGTTCGCCTCCTGCGCCTAACCAGTCAGTAGTTCTTGGTTGGAACACCGCGCAAGACCTTTCTGGGTCTTGGTGGGCATGGCAGGATTTCCACGAGCCTTTTGGTGAACCTAGGGTCTATTACAACGCCTGGAGGACAGCAATTACCTTTGACCGCAACCATCGTTATGTCTACAGCGGTGCACCTGCCGGCACCAATCACCGTATGACAATAAACATACCCATTGGTCACTCTTTGGCTGACCGCCATGAGCATCACTTCTTTAACATTTTTTCTTCAATTCAAGACAGGAGAATTTGGATTACGGCACCCGACTATTACACTTGGCGGCCTGTTAACAACAACGTACCCACTGTTCCTAACCAATTGCCAATCCTTGGCGGTGTTGCCGCTAACATGTGGGCTTTGTATGGTTGGAACTCACAAGCTGACGGGCTGGGTCAATGGTTTGACATTAATCAGCCAAGGGGAATGAATGAAGGACGGACATATTTTGCCATTTGGAGGCAGCGCATAACATTTCTACCTGGTTTAGCGCCATATGCTGTTATTCCGCATGCAAACAGGTCATGGCTGACTGCGTTCCCGGCTTTTTTAAGAAACGCCCCTGCTGGAATAAATCTTACCCCGATATGGCCAGGTCCTGTGGGGGAGGTGCCCAGATTTCATGTGTGGAACTCATTGCCAGATGCCAGCGGCACAACATTTGCAGTTGGGGAAATGGGCAACCCCCTAAACCCAGGCACAGAAATTATTGGACCCCAGACAATTTATGCAACATGGACTGCAGATGTCACATTTGTACCCAACGCAGCAGACGCTACCGGGGGTGGTACGCTGGAGAATGCAATTTTGGGGCGCCCTGTTGGCGGCGGTTTTGCTCAATCCATTGTTGCCCGCCCAAATTGGATTTTTGTACATTGGAACATGACCCAGAATGGCAGCGGCGCGTCTTTCGTGTTGGGTAATCTTGTTAATTCTACGCGAATATACAACATGACTAGAGTCTACGCCCAATGGGATGGCATTGTTACTTTTGAACCCAATGGCGGCGCGCTGCACTACAGCACACCTTTAGAACACAGAATTAGGGATGGAAGGACAATTGCAGCCTCTATATGCCCCAGTGGGACCAGCTGGGAGTGGGTATGGGATTGGTATCCCTACCAATGGCCGGGCGGGATGCCAGAAACCCCAATCCACCCCGACGGACATACGTTTGAAGGTTGGTTTTGGGAAGATGATTATGGCGACTGGCATGAGTTTACAGCTACTACCCCTATGACAATGGGGCACGTGACTGTATATGCTAGATGGCGGTATAACACCCTGGAGTTTATCAAAACAAACGCAGCGCTTTATGAGACCCCGCGGGTTATACAGCCTTTAAATGGTGCGGTGTTTGTATTGGAGATATTCGACGAAGATTATGATGAATGGGTATACGCGGAAACATCCCAGCCAAGCGGCGATTGTGGCATACCCGGGCGCGTGTCTTTTGATACAGTTTTATTAAATGAGATGGGATTCCGATTGCGTGAGGTAATTGCCCCAAGCAATTATAATCTACCGCCTGGACATTGGGAGTTTGAAATGGCTTATGACGGCTCTGGTATTTTGGGGGGCCCTAATGGTATTGTTTTCTATGAGATTTATGGTGTTATGACTAATCGCGGTGAAATATTTGATTTCATTTATATTGACGGCGAGGGATGGCATGTAGGCAATGTGCCAACCCGCAACTGGTCTGTATTAAAAACGGACTGGAATCTTTATACAAATGAGAATCATGCCTATTTGCCAGGAGCAGAGTTTGCGCTGTTTGTTTACAATGGTTACGGCATTCCGGGAGACATGCTGGTTATATACAATATGGTAGGACCTGGCTTTCCATGGACACTTGTTGAGACACAAACCAGTGATGTTGTAGGTACCGCTGGTGTCCCAATGCTATTCCCTATGATGCCTGGGCGGGTTTACCAATTGGTTGAAACAGTTGCCCCATTGGGATATCAGCTACCGCCAGGTCAGTGGCGTATACAGGTGATAGCAAGTGAAGACCGCCCGGGAGGGTATCGCCTTGCGGTTGAAGGTGTAGGTTCGCAAAGTCAGCCGCTGTTTGTTGGAGATTATTCTGTGCCTGGGTATCCTGTGTACCGCGTTGGTAATTTGCCATTTTTTGAAGTAAACTTGCCCCTGGCCGGGGGTAGTGGTACAGGGACTATCATGTTTGTAGGCGCGGCTTTTGTTTTAATAGCTCTTGGGTTTGTGGTTTATATGTTGGTACGCAAAAAACGCTTTTTGCATATATAGTGCTGCAGAATCACATATCATCCACATGTGCCATGTAATAGAAAAGTGGAAAACACAGGCTTATAATAGGGGGCATAAAATTAAGTAAGTTATAAACTACCCCCAAGGCTATATTACCCATACTTTTTTCAGTAATCAAAAACCCAGTAGCCATTGAGATTACTGGGTTTTCTGTAACAGGGCAGTAGGGCTTGAACCCACGACATCCGATTTTGGAGCAGAATAATTGTTCGCGTGGGGCGCAGCAAAATCAAGTAACACAGTACTCGCAGATGCCCATCTCAGCGACGGTGAATTTTTGAAAATTGCCAAACAAAGTCAGCAAAAAACAGAATGAAAATGTTCTTCACCATATATTTTTCGAATATACATTAAATTTCTGCATAATCAATATTGTTCAATAAAGAAATATTTTGTTTTATATCTGATACTCTTCTTACATGAGAAATCTGGATACGCTCTCTAAGATATTGAAGTAAATCCTTTTCTTGATCCAGAACTTGATATACATCTTGCAAATCTACCAACGCCATTGATTTTTTCAATAGCATGTCATTACAGTTGATGAATGCAGGATTAGTAAACGATGAGGCTGAAATCAAAATCCCCCCGACAACGTCATAACGAAGTGACACTCTTCCAAAAAGTTTCATAAGAGCGTCTGTACCAATCGGTTCCTTTTCCCATTTCATTTCAACGAGATAGGCTTGTCCATCAAATGCAATAACACCGTCAATTTGCTCTAAAGTGCTACCGTCAATTACCACTCTAAATGATTTAACAAGGCTAATTTTATAGTATGCCATCATGTCGTTAAGTACAGGTTCTAACGCATTGCCCCTCGCAACATGATTAGACATACTAAACAGGCTATTAAATCGTGATTTTAGTTTGTCATGATTACTCTTAGCATTTTGAATTTTAATTGCCTCTTCCGTCTTTCTCTTCCTATGTTCATGACGTATTTCTTCACTGTGAATACGAAGTTTGGTGACACTATCTTTAATGTTAACAATGTTTTTGATCTCAGCTACATTTGCTTTGGCTTTATATCTGTCGTTTTCATAGCAAGTGTCAAAAGCATTGAAATCACATACTCTTTGTATTATTTCACGACGTGCCTTTAAGTAGATATCCATATTTAAGTTAATCGCTTCTAGGATTTGCCTTGAAATAGTATACTTGTCTATACTCTTCCTATCCGTGCGCACAATATGTTCAAGTGGGCTAATGAGTAGGTCTGGCACCCCTGCACCCTTGAAAAATAATATCACGTCTATCTTTGTTTTATTTATTTTAGGTATGGTGTCTACAAGCAAATTAAAAACGTCTGGGGGGTAATGAAAGATTGACATGCTTTCCTCCATTCATCAAAATTAGGATAATGAATTGTATGTCTAATTTTACTAAATCTAACTGCAGAATGCAATAATACTACACCCTCTTGAGTGCCTTGCAGCCATTGTCATATAATCAATCCAGACCATAAAAACCACCTCTACAAAAAAAGGTTGATTTACTGTGGTAATCCATAAAAATCAACCTTTTTATTTTCACAGGGGCAGTAGGACTTGAACCCACGACATCCGATTTTGGAGAGCGGATCAAGTCGTTTTTACCCCTAGCACCCAGTAGTGAAATGCTTGATTTTACTGGGTTTTTTAAAATTGCTATCGGTTGATATAAGTTGTTTTTGGGAGGCATAAGTTGCAAACTGCCCCCTGATTTCCCCCTAGATATCGCAATAATAACTTCAATCAGCAATGCGCAGACTCTCTACTTCATCAACACTCATGTCGGCATATCTTGCAATATCAACAACTGGCACAGTAATCATACAGTGGCAATTAATGTACGAGAGATTCTATCTGCTCACGAGTCAGTTCAGTTATTTCTATAATGTCATCAATAGAGATTCCTTTTTTCAACATTGCTCTGGCTATTTTCGTCTTTATTTCATTCCGGCCTTCAGCCCGCTCCTCATCTTTGGCATAAGCAAGCTGGTCATCATAAATGGACTGTAAATATTCAGTATACGTAATCATGTGTTGACTCCTAATATGAGAGGTTTTATATGTTCTTGCGTAAATCCAGAGTCCTACATAATTTCCTAAATTATTTGGGGATAATCGAAATTAAGACAGATCCAAAATAATTTCAGGTGAAAGCTTCGTCCACCTAACTATCTTTTCGATTGATTCTCCATCGGCAAGCATTTCTCGGGCAATCTCTATGCGCCCCTCATCTTTGGCATAAGCAAGCTGGTCATCATAAATAGACTGTAAATATTCAGTGTTTGAATCCTAGTATATTCATTGCATACACTGGACGCAACCGTGCATAGGCACTATCTTCGCCTGTATCTCCCTACAAATTTATCTAATGGGTAGTATAGGCTCCGTTCGTCAAAATTGTGCCCCTTGCGTAGTTGCAACTCAGATCTATAATCTGCAAATCGCATAACTGCCGCCACATCTGAAATTGTTGGGCGCAAGCGGAATCCTCATGACAAATGTAACTACTCACCCCGCCATTCCTATGTTAGTATAAACGAATGCGTAATTATATAATTATAAACAGGAGTGATGTAAAGAAATGAAGTTATTATTCGAGCATTTACGCGTATACCGCATGCGCGTTGTATTATCACTACTTCTTGTGTGTATAATGGTTGGCGCGCAACTGTGGCAACCGCGGTTATTGCAAGACATTATGACCCACATCTTAAACGATGATATGGGCAATATTTATACAATCGGT
>Ga0131853_10015748_pt1 | contig 13820 bp, 13 predicted proteins | sample TergutLab28metaG_FD_92764 | JGI IMG/M metagenome (GOLD analysis project Ga0131853, IMG submission 92764) | Labiotermes labralis P1 segment gut microbial communities from Petit-Saut dam, French Guiana - Lab288 P1 (version 2) (version 2) | ecosystem: Host-associated > Arthropoda: Insects >... | reverse complement strand
GCAACTTGTGTCATGAGTTGCTAAGACATGTACGAACATGTCAAGACTGGTTGCAAACACATCCCACCCAGTGAACAACCACTACAATTCCAATCCGGATACTATTTGAACAAACCTCGTATAGTTTAGACCTTTCATAGCGACTAAATTCAATAAAGTATTCTCAAGCTAACAGCGGCTGCTGGACAAGAACAATAATATTCCTTTTTAATTTCTATTATTTACTAAATAATATCCAGTACCACTGATAAAAAATAGCATGGCACTGTAGCTCCATGTACTAAGCACCCATTTTAGTCTCTTTGACCCTTTCTTCTTTGTCTATTAACAGACTGAACTTTTGCTTGTGTTCATACTTTAGTCTATTTACAGGCAGTTTTGTCTGTATGGGCAGTACCCTACATTCACCTATTGAGTTTTTGTGTACACAGTGTACTGTTTTTAGCCACGAGAAATAAATGTAATTTTTTTCTTCATGTAAAATTATTTCAGAACTATGTTCACCTGATATGCAATAAAAATTAAAGTACTTTTAAATTTTTTTACTATGGGAAGCCCATCGTCATTAAATATTTCTTTTTTTTTTTGTAGACAGTTTCAAAATTAAGGATAAATAGTACAACTTATGAATGTGTTTGTGAGGTGTTATATTTTCATGGTGGTGAATATAAAGATAAGGTTTTCAGTGATATGACACCGTGTAGTTTGGTAGATAGGTACATATCAAACTACATGGCATTGCTATTTACTGTAATAGACAGATTCTATTCCACATTTCATTTGGTCACCCTGTCCATAGTAACATATAATATGCAATGAACTAACAGAGACCTTGAGCCTTGATAGATTAACAGCTGTTGATCTAACGAGAAAAAAAACTGTGTGTGTGTGTGTGTGTGTGTGTGTGTGTGTGAGTGTGAGTGTGTGTGTGTGTGAGTGTGAGTGTGTGTGTGTGTGTGAGTGTGAGTGTGTGAAGGGGAGTGAGGGAGAGAAAATATTTCACTGTGTTAGCTAAGTATCTGTCATTTAATAAAAGGCACCATACTCTCCTGCGTTTGCACTTGTCTGTGAACTCAGAACTGAACTCATTCACTTAACTACTACCTCTGGTAAGTGATGAAATTGATTTTGATTTTTTACCGTTTCACTAAGGCTACAAATGTCTACACCATTGACTGTCATCACTATATTGTTTATCTGTGCCTCAGAATATGATCTTAATGGGATCCATACCATTGTGTTATAAACAGTAAAACCAACTACTTTATCTGTCAAACACAACTTGTATTTTAGTGGTTTAAAACCTAGCAAATGTTTCCATTGCTGTTTTCAGTAAGCTGTCATCAGGCTCTGTATATGAAGATAGATAATACTTCACAACTGTGACTAATTGTCACTCAAGGATGAAAACTCTGTCTTGTTACAAAACACTCATAATATCATATATAAAAACTATAAGCACAAAAGTTTTAAAAGTAATGATGGCTTTGGATTGTAGCTGTACATCATATATAAAAATTACATATACTTGTTAAAAAACCTGTAGGACTGGAGGCATTGTTCAGGTATAACGAGGTCTAAAATAGCCAGATTTGTCAGATGTGGAATGTATAATCAGGGAATCCTTGTTAATTATTGCCATTGCTTCTATCATGAAGGAGGAGTACATGATACATGGGCTGCATCTGAATTCAAGAGGCAAGAGGAAGCTTACGCTTCTGTATTGCTTAGAGACTGGGTGGTGATCATGTGCATGGTATTCAAAATACTCCTGTTATCACTCATGCAAGAACCTCTCCTTTTCTAACTTAAAAGCAAAAGCATACACTGCTTAAGATATATTTGATAGTAGGTATTCAGATTTCAGAGACCAAGATTGGAAATAGATTCATTAATTAACAATGAATCATTAATAAACTCTTTTGAAATAGGTAACACAAATCCCCACATACTATGCTTTAGTGAGCATCACATGGAACAACAGGACCTGCAACACCTTACATTGCCAGGACAAATGCACACACGCATGCACACATACAGTGCATATGAATCATGTTTCTGCCTTCAAAACTTACAGAAGGCAGGTATGTGTATATTTTTTTCCAAAAGATATGTCTTGAAATTACTTATTCCATGCATTTTAATTAAATTATTCATTTATGAAATCAACTAAATGCACTTATGATATACACAATATTACAGTCTTTCATTACTCATATGCTCAATATATAAGTTAGTGTGTGTGAACTCTCAGTTGATGGCAAAGTTATATGCCAAAACACGTAGGAGTAATGAAAGACTCTACTATTATGTGTATCATAAGTGCATTTACTTGGTCTTATCAATGAACAGGTCTGCATTCCAACAAAATTTATCTCTCACATAGGTGTAAAAAAAATTGGAATTTGTGTAGTTGCACTAGAAACTAAAGCAAATAAATTAATTAAGCTTATACAAGCTCCTATATGAGATTTTAATCTATTTATAAAAGATCTAGATGACACTTTGAAGTATATGTATAAATCAAACGCTGAATTTTTAATTTGTGGAGATACAAACACAGATTATCTCATTGACAGAAACAAAACAAAAAAAAAAAGCATTATTAACAACATTTAATCTGTTAATTTCAGTAAATTTTGAAATAAGAATTCAAAATGACTCCAGGACTGCTACTGAAAATATATTTGTGGATAACAGACTAACGGCATCTTCTACATCTCCCCCTATAAATGACCCATCAAAACATGATGCTAAATTCCTCACAATTAATAACACATAAGCGGAAACAACCAATACTCCTTTGCAGCAGAAAAACATACTAATAATCAATTAAACTATCACAGACGTTCAGGCACTACTAAAAATGAGAAGATTAGTTAGTTAGCTTTATTTTCCATAAATCTAATCGAAACACAGTTTCATGTGGATGTGGAAATAGTCAATATAAACAACATATAGTTAACATGTAGATTGAAGAGCTATCAATAAAATTTACTTAAAGGAAGAATATAAGTGTTGTCAAATAAATATATACAAATACAAATTTTGTTGTTCACTGTTGGATGTTGGATGTTCACTGTGTACTCTGAGTATACAGTGAACATCCATCCAAGATAGACACAAGGACAGTCAGATAGCAGAATCCAGCACAAAATACGCCACCTGACGATGCACTTCACTGTCCACTGCCAGTTCTTAAACATGACCGCATCAAGCAACCTCACTTCCTGGAAATTCCACACATCAACGCCAAAAAGACATCGCACCAGCACTGATCTCTTCACTCGACAACACAAGAAGCCGCCTCATATCACACTCCACTCAAGATCTGGGACAGCGCACCCACACCGTTGCTCGCTATAATAAGCACCACAGAGCGCCGCGTTCAACACACGGACATCTGGATGACATCGAACATCTACCTCACAAGGACGTCACATCACCCAAACAGCGAGTTCGAGCTCCCTACAAACGAGGGCACACACATCCACATACGATAAAAGGCCTCTGATACATCGTGAGGTCCCCAATCCACGACCATAACATCATGGCACTTCCATAAGGTGCACTAACACCAGTCACATGTATACAACATAGATCCATGTGTTCACCATGATTATATGTTCTTCGCCAGTATTTTAACCATTTTTAACATATATTTTAGAACTAACATACTGTAATACCACAGGATCCCGTAGGTAACTACTTCAGAAGTACCATGTGTGTTTCAAATTTTATAAGCCTGAGGATGACCCCAAGCGGTTGAAACATGTTGCTACATTAATTGTTTATAACTTAAATTTACATCACATTGTTATGCAAGATGGACAATAAACAACATTGTTACTTTAGCACAATGGGATGGATAAACCACAATACAGGGGTAGAATGTTTAATTTTTTGAACAGCTCGCTACAGGATTCTCTGTTTCCAGCATTCATCATAATTCTTATTACTCTCTTCTGTAATTTAAAGATGGTATTACTGTAGGTGGAGTTAACCCAAAAAATTATACTTTAAGATATGATGGAGTGCACACTAGAGAAGTAGATCATTCTTAGATTCTCCAAGGAAATGATGGACTTCAGAGACCTGATTACATAACATGCTGAATTTAGTTTGGAAATAAGTTGGTCTATGTGTGGTTTCCAGGATAGTGTGCTGTCTAACATCAAACCTAAAAATTTAGTGTAGTATACATTATTAATTCGATTAGTTTTATAATTTACATTCACATTAACTGCGTAATTAGTTTTTGATATAAACTGCATATAGTAAGTTTTGTTTAAATTCAGTGATAGTAAATTGTTTTGAAACCATATTATTATCTTCTCAAATACTTTATTGATATCTTCCTTAAATTCAGTAAGATTTGAATGTGTAAAAATTATAATGTTATCATCTGCAAACAGTGTTGGTTTAGATAGATTATTTATTGTTCCTGGCAAATCATTAATGTAAAGGAGAAAAAGCAATGGATCTAGAATAGAGTCTTGTGGGACTCCTGACTTGACATTTTCCCACTCAGAAAGATAATTTTTAGAGTTAGTATTTTTTATCTGCCATTTAGGTATGATTTCATTAAGTTATAAGCAATTCCCATAATGCCATAGAATTCTAATTTGGAAAGTAAAATAGTATGATTTACACAGTTGAATGCTTTAGTTAGGTCACAGAAGATCCCCCCAACAGTAGATTTATTTTCAAAAGCTTCCAAGATATTATTTATAAGGTTATACGAGGCTGTTTCCATAAATGAGTTATTTCTGAAGCCATACTGTTCATGTACTAAAATATTGTTGTTATTAACATGATTACATAATGTATTGAGAATTATCTTCTCAAATATTTTAGAAAAGGACACGAGTAAGGATATTGGTCTATAATTTGATATTTCTGATTTTTTTCCTTTTTTCCGTAGAGGGATTATTTGAGACATGGGAATCTGTTTATAAAGACAAAGATATCAACTGTATGTTTAATTTTTTTCTTTCTGTAAATATTTTTAAAGTTAGTTTTCTAGTTACATGTAAAAGCAGAAAGAACAAAAAAAAAAAAAATGGATTACACAAGGAACAAAAATGGCTTGCAAATATGAAAGGAGTCTATACACCTTCCCTACAAACAGCAACGTTGCAAAAGCAAAAGCACTTCAAATTAAATATTTTGAAATCCTAGAAAAAAAGTTATAAAGGAAGTTAAGAGGCAACACATACACATGTACATATGTACGCATATATATGTATGTATGTATGTATGTATGTATGTGTGTAGGAATGTGTTTACAGTGTTGTACTCAGTCACATATCACTTATTAATATTACCTTATTTTATAAAGAATATAAAATTTTTGAATTCATGATATACATAATGTTGTGAAGTTTTAGCTTTTTGTCTAATTATACCAAGCCTGATAGTGCCTTATTGAAAGATGTAACTGGGCTGTATATGACTGAAGTACAAACTGTGTTCGATAGATCACAGAGTTGGTTTTATCATCATAAAATGATTATTATTAAGACATGTTTCTTATTGTAGATGTCATGAGTCTAGTGTGTGATCAAAGTTAAGCTTTATGGAACATACAGAGTGTCCACAAGCAAGCTATGCAATACACAACATTTGACACAAACAATACTATGCCCACTAAGGACCATAAGTTATTCAAGATCCTGCATTACTGTGGCCAGACCACAAATAATGACTTATTTTTATAAACTTTGCCTTCAGACTATGTATCTGGCCTAAGATATATGATGGGAATCAATCCCAGCTTGTGTCAATAGCAAGTGACTTGTCTTCTGTTACTGGCTGAGGTCATATGTTTTTTGTTCTAATATATCAATTGAAATTCTCAAAGATGTGTTGGCAACTGCATAACTTTCATCTTAAGAAATCTGATAATTAATCCAAAGTAATCAATTCTGAAAAAGACAATGTAAAGACAAGTTACATAGAGAGAGACTGGGGTTGCTAAAAGGACTCAAATTTCAGTCAACAAATTATAATAGAGTAAGAATTTTCATGCAGTAAGTACACTCTTCCAGAACTTGAATTTAATGTCTTTTCTATCAAGCAGGAAGATGTCTGCACCAAAAGTAGAACAAATTTCAGCACCTGTGGTACTTGGTGAAGGACCTCACTGGGACCACAATGCTCAAGCATTGTATTATGTTGATATTAAAAGCTCTGCAGTCCATAAGTATGTTCCTGCCACCAATAAACACACCATAGTGAAAATTGGTATGTACTGACTATAATTTGGTAAAGAAGTATTAATCAATAAATAGAGATGTTAATGTTCACACCCATGAAACTACTCAAGACATGACATTAGGGAGAAAACTGCTGACTTTGTTGTCTTATATAGTCAAATGGTTACAAAATCTTAAAGTGAATTTGACACCATGACAGTTCACACACAACAGTGGCTTGATATGGTCTACATGAATGCTTCTCAGATATATGGCTATGGGACCCTTTTGGACTTTAAATATAAAGAAATCACAGAAAAGTGGTGTAGAAAACAATACAACAAAATTAAACAAATGACATTTATTGTCAGACCAAGAAGCTGCTACAGGTAATGCTGAAGCAAATGCAGGAATTTCCTGATTTACTGCTTTCCTGTCTACATAGCGTCAAGTTTAACAGTAAAGAATATTATTCATTCTTTATTTCCTACCAGCACCCTGTTTTCAAATCTTTGTAGGAAATATCTGACTGGTTGGTACAGCACACAGTTGAGTAAGGAATAACCAGCACCAGAATAAATGATCAAGTGGTCTGAGAATGTGGGAGGGGTAAGGTTTGCTGCCACTGACATTTCGTCATGAAACCCATCCTCACACTGCATGGAACCTCAGTGTTCTGTGTACTGATGAGAAGTTCTGAAGAACACAGAAGGGGAAACACTGGTGCATAATATAAATTGGTGGTGGCAGTGTTGATGATGACGATGATAAATGTTTGGGCCAGCCTTAAACAGGACCTGAAAGGACAGGTCTAGGTGAACAATAACATAATCCAGTCCTGTGAAAGGCACCTGCTATTGGTTAGAACAATGGTACTAACATACAACTGAAACTAAGTTTTGCAGCCCTGACTTGCCCTTGTCACCATGATGAATACAATGTAAATCTTTGTCACAGTTATATGTGTTTCGTTGTTTCCACATTCATCACTTTGTTTCTATGTTTGTTTAATACTTCTATTATTCTTACAGATGGTAGCCACATCTCTTTTGTCATTCCACTTGAAGGGACAACAGACAAGTTTATAATTGCTGTGGGACGTAATGTTGCTCTTCTGACATGGGATGGTGAAAGTAGCACTCCCACTGATGTGAAAAATGTTAGTGTTGTTGACAATGAGAAAGAACTTCAAGGTAATAAGTTGAATGATGGCAAGGCAGATTCCACTGGACGGCTGTGGGCAGGTATGACATGAAACAAGAAATGATGCATTTTCTGAAAAAACATATTTGCAAAAGCGCCCGAAGGAATGATCACCCAGGCACTCATATACAGAGACATACACCAAATCTGGTGTATGTGTAAAAGTGGAAAGCCTTGCTTTTATGTAGGCTTCTTTATAGAGGAATAAGTACAAAAGAGAGTAGGCACATTACCAATCAAGTCAAGTCAAGTATGTATGTATAAACGTATGTACGTATGTATGTCTGTACATATGTATGTGTGTAGGTATTTTTTTTAAATGTATTTATTGGCATGCTCCAACTACCACCTCCGAGTACAATTTATCCCTATCTCCGCTTAACTGCGCCACCTTACTGACGGTTTGGCCATGTGTTTTCCTCTCCGGAGCGCTAGATGGCTCCGCTATGTAGTTCTGTGCTTTGCTCCTACCTAATTCCCGTTTCTCTTTGGTGTTGGGCCACCTGCTTTTCCAACTGTATTATTTTCGTAGCATTGTTTTCATTAATGTCTATTAGCTTAGCAAATAATTTCCTTAGATTACTCACTGTGTCAAATATAGTAGTCTTCAATTCTTTTTTCATGTTTCCACTGCTTCCTGCGGTGAACACTATTAGGTTTAGAGCGTTCTCTATACCCTCATTAACGTCGTCCGCTATCATGTCCGTCATGTATATGTGTGTACGTATGTATGTATTTAATGTATGTGTGTATGTAATGTATGTACATAACATATGTATTGTATGTATGTACGTATGAGCGTATGTATACCACAAGTTCTAATTTTGTTTTTTCTTTTTAATTTCATGTAAAACATCCTAAGTATTTTATTTTATTTTCAAAATCCTAATGCACTAGTCATCAGCCAATTTCAGTGGTTGATTTCAGCTGAAGGGCAAACCATGTAAACTATAAATCGTATCTACAACATCTGTGTTTTTAAATTTTGATTTGAGGAAGGGGGCTGCAGACCCCTCTCCTTGGTTTGGACCAAAGAGATGCTTGTTAACTGTCATCATGCAGGCTTCTGTTGAACCTCCCTAATATGCTGTGTACCTGTATCATTATATGATTATATTGGGCATATGGTTGGTATGCATAAACTTTAGTGAGTGTAAGAACACTCATTCTCTTTCCCTACAGGATCACTGGGTCCAGAAACTGGTTCAGTGCCAGAATTTCTTCCACCAGTTGGGTCACTTTTCAGCTTCTCTAAGGACTGGACACCAACGAAACACGTAACAAATATAACAATTTCCAATGGCCTGGCTTGGAGTAAAGAAGAAATGTACTACATTGACACTGCAATGAGGAAAGTAGAGGCCTTTGACTTTGATGCTGAAAGTGGCAAAATTTGTAAGTATCCATGATTTATAATTTCATATAATATTTATTCAAAATATAATTAAATGTTCTTCCACTTATTACTATAGTCATAACCAATTATAAGATGTTCATTCTACGATCCATTCTAGTGTACCATAGTACCTGAATAGAGCTTAAGCACCATCACAAAATGAAAACATTTATTTGTACACATGTGGGGAAAATTTAGGTTACAGCACCAAATAATACTAATTAATCAGAGTAATGAGACCACATTATATTTCATATTAACCCTTTCCACTTTACATCTAAATAACTGGTGTGTTTGTATGGGAATTCGGATACAATAAATGAGATTCTACTAACCTTTACAATGTTTGAATTGTCAGTGCCCTATTACTTTCACTACATTCTACTGTATTAGGAGGTGCAAAGGGTTCATGCGTATTTATAATCAATATTTATTGTAAAACATTTTTTTATATTATTAAATTTACTTCATGGATTAAATATTTATTGTGTGATTCTGAGGCTAGTAACAAACAAGATGAAATGTGAAATTAGATACACGAATGTCATTATCAGGATATCCATTCAGCAGTGTCAAGAACTTCCTTCATTTAATGCTGTCATCAATAACTCATAAAAATTCAGAGCAAAAAATTATTTCATATCAATAATAAAATGTTTTTTATTGTAAATACATTTACTACAAGAATGTATAAATGGAAACCCAGATGAAATGTTGTAAGTAGTTCAGAGTGTCAAATTACAAGTTTTGTATTCTTCAGCTTTTGAATCACTAAAAGGGTAGGGGATGATGTAATCCCAGATCTTCCACAATGAAATCAACCCATGTCATTGGAAGTATGCATGCAGTTGACTGCCACAAATAGAGTCACATTTCTCTAACAGCATAGTCTTAACTTTCATTCCAGCCAACAGACGTACAGCTTTTGACTTTGAGCTAAATGACGTTCAGGGACTTCCTGATGGAATGGCTATTGATACTGAAGGAAAACTGTGGGTTGCTTGTTTTGCAGGTGGACAGGTAAAGTGCAAAACAAACCATTACACTATGCATACATTTTATACTGTAACAAAATTTGGACATACAGTCTTTACCGTATTGGTGCTTGAAAGATGACACTAGATTTGTAATTTTTTTTGTGTTGTTTGGCATCAGCAATTTTGCTAACAGTTGGGAGAGAAAAGAGAATTGACAAACTAGCTTCTCAAAAAGAAAATTTATAATTTTGGATATGTAAAATTTAACACCGACTTGTTGCACTCCCATTTTTATTTGTTAATTAATGCTCTAACATGTTTTGCCCTTAACTCTTGGCCATCAACAGGAAACTTTCTTTAGCATGTGTGGCTCATGTTTCAACTATGTCAAAAATACCACATATGATTAAAATTGTCATTATTTTTAAATGTTACGATTATTAAAATAAGTATTATAGTTAAAACACAGTTGAAATACATAGGCCAGGATAGCTTAGTCGGTATAGCGACTCGCTACAGGCTGGGTGGTCTGGGGGTCGAATCCCAGTGGGGGCGAGATTTTCCCCACCTGTCCAGACCGGCCCTGGGACCTATACAATGGGTACCGGGTCTTTTCCGCGGGTAAAGCGGCCGAGGCGTAGAATTGACCACCAACCCTATCTAATGCCGAGGTTGAAGAAAGAGTAGAGCTATACCTCTACTCCCCTCTGGGCCTTTGTGGCCTGTTCTAAGGTGATCTTTACCTTTACTTTTTTACAGTTTAAATACAATTATTTTATTTTTAATGTGTTTTAACTATAATACTTCTTTAAGAATTTTTACATTTAATCATTATTATAATAATTTTAATCATATGTGGAATTTCTAACATATAAATTGACACAAAAGCTGCACATGCTAAAGAGAGCTCCTTGAAGATGTCCAACAGTTAAGGATGGAGTATGCCAGAGTATTAATTAACAAATAAAATTGTAGTACAAAAATTGGGTATTACAATGTTACATATATTGCATGGAAAATGTACAACACTAAAATACCATTTTGGAGTTGCCATCTTGCCATTTGCTGGTCAAAACACTCAAATATGCTTAGGGTGCATATGACAGGGTTTCGAAAGATTCATTTTCTCAACTGTTGTAACATGTCGACTGGTAAATAGCCGCCAACATTTTGAAGGATTCTAGTGCCTATATTTTCTGGCTCAAGCAGTCCAGCAAGAAATTTTAGGGCTACTTGACCCTTAATATGAAGGCACTATGGCAAAACATCAAAGAAGGCTTGAATCTTCAGCAACCCCACTGTGAGAAACTCAAATCTCACAAGGCTTGGAAGGCCTAATATGTCTTGTTTTGTACAAAAGTGAATATGGTTTGTGGGCAGATGATTACTGGTGGAGTGGATGTTGCAAGTGGAAAGTATTTGGTGACACAGAGAGTCTATTCAGTAATCTTTATTGGAGTAAAGGGATCAGCCCATGGAAATACGAGTGTAATGAGCATGCAGAAATATAAACTTTGCAGTTAATTATAGAGGAAAATATAGACTATAAATATAATTAAATTACTTTACTAGTTAATATAAAAAACACTAGTCCAGCATGATTTGGCTATTGTCTGTAGCCATCCTCAGGGAGAACATAATACACAAAGGTCATGCATAATTAATCCCCCCCCCCCATGGCGCTGAGGCCCAACGCAGGCCATGGCCTCCTCATTCTTGAAGTTTCTAGATCACATGCAACGATGTTTCACAGTCGGTAGGACTCCTCTGGACGAGTGATCAGCTCGTCGCAGAAACCTCTACCTGACAACACACAACAATCACAACAGACAAATATCCATGCCCCCGGTGGGATCCGAACCCGCGATCTCAGCAGGCAAGCAGCTGCAGGCCTACGCCTTAGACCGCGCGGCTACTGGGACCGGCATAATTACAACATTGTCATTGGTACATGGTAAAGACTTTAACAAACTTTAAAAGAATGTTGGAGTAGTTTTTATATATGAAATAGTGGAATAAGTTGGAGATAAATTTAATTTTATATATATATCTTCATTGCACAAAAAATATATAATTCATGGACTATAAATTCCCAGCAAAAGCAGGCTTCGTATGTGACAAAGTTTCTGTGACACTTGCCATGTTGAGACCAGAGATTAAAGGCACTCTGTATGTTGAGGATTAAACAGTATCTGAATAAGACAGATGTGACAGTAAACACATCATACAAATGTATATATGCACTGAATCAGTAATAAATCAATGGTGTAAAAATCCATGTAATTGTTGAAGGAATTGTTCTTAAATTTTCTGCAAAAACAGTTAGGCATTCATCAGTTGGTGAATATGTAACCTTCAGATATTTGTTTCAGTGGACATTTTTATGCAAATATTTTATTTTTATATGTTTATATAAGGAGATATTTTATTTTAGGAAACACTGTATTCTGGAATATTCTTTTTATGTGAATTGTTTCTTTTTTACATGTTGTAGGTCATTCGTGTAGATCCTGCGAATGGCCAACTGTTACATTGTGTTGAAATTCCAGCACCAGAAGTGACATCTGTTGCATTTGGAGGACCCCAACTTGATGAACTCTATGTCACTAGTGCAAATATTTTTTTGAGTAAAGAACAAAAGAAAAAGTATCCAGCATCTGGTGCTGTTTTCCGAGTGACAGGTCTTGGGGTCAAAGGGTATTCTGGTCAACCTGTCAAGTTGTAATTGATGTCCTTGATGACAATAAAATGCAATGAACAGTGGATATACAACTATTTTGCCCCTTGTATATAAAGTTTTTGGTTCATCATTACAACTTTACAATCTTACAAATTTAAGCATTGAAAGATATAAACTTACCAACTCCAAAGATGCATTTGCTTTCAATTTCCTGAATTATGCACAGATGTGCATGTGCACCTGCACACATGCACAGACTCATGAATGCATACATGTTAGGGACTGACTTGTGCTACGTTTGTATAAAACTTGCTTCCTTGACTAGTATTGGTGGTGACAACAGCTTACAAATACCTTCACTGTGATGGTAGGTAACTCTGCCTTTAGAGACAACCACAAACCTTCAATGGTCGTGGGGTTTAAACGGCGACTACTGCTCAGAAGTGATGATTTTGAATTAGTAGTACTCTTAAATGGATTCATGACCATATATTGCATCTGCAGAATTAGATTCACAAGTTTTGAGATATTATGTGACAGTGGTGAATGTTGGCCCTGTCTGTGCATGAATTTCTGGCTAAAAACAATAGGACTGTGGTTCCACACCTTCTCTACTTCCCAGGTTTAATGATATCTCTCTGACTGAAGCAAAATCATGCGATGTACTTGCTGAATTTCAAATGATGGACTTCACAAAGCGCTTAAATGGTGGCACAATCACTGGCCTCAATGTACAAAGTCGCATTGAGACTATTTTGAAGAGGATCACTTTGATTAGTAAGTAAGGGTTGTTTTTATAACTTAATACAGTCTGGCAAACGTAATTGTATCATGTACAATGGGCACACAAACACCCACACCCACACACACACCACACCACACACACACACACACACACACACACACACATGCATACACACACACACACACACACACACACACACACACACACTGTACACACATGCACACACACACACATCACACTCACCACACACACACACACACACACACACCACACACACACACACACACACACTTAATTATTCATCTAATAAAGCGAAACGTAAATTGCTGCATTTGTGTTAGATTTCTTTAAGAAAAGTCGTGATGTGAACGCATGGAAGCTAAGTACTTTTTCTTTTTATTAGAGTTGTATCAAAACTTTAACATTTTTTGAGTTTCGATGTACTCTGGATATACTGCGAGTTGGCGAGCTAATAAATCCTAATGTTGAAACTGCTGTAAGTTCTGTGATACAAAGTCCAGAATATGCACATTACTGCTATATATAATTTGTAATTAAGTCGTTAAAACACCATGTTTCGAGCTGTCAAGGTTCATTTTCAGGGAGATAACGCATGATTCTG
>Ga0131853_10015746_pt1 | contig 13820 bp, 12 predicted proteins | sample TergutLab28metaG_FD_92764 | JGI IMG/M metagenome (GOLD analysis project Ga0131853, IMG submission 92764) | Labiotermes labralis P1 segment gut microbial communities from Petit-Saut dam, French Guiana - Lab288 P1 (version 2) (version 2) | ecosystem: Host-associated > Arthropoda: Insects >... | reverse complement strand
TACGGTGAGGATGGATAGCAGGGCCGTTTCGTCAAGGTTCTGCAAGGTCACGATTACCGGCAGGCGGCCTATCAGCTCCGGTATCAGGCCATACTTGTGGAGATCCCGCGTGGACACGTGCTGCAGAACCTCGCCCAGATTCTTGTCCTTCTTCGACACTTGCTCCGAACCAAAGCCGATTACCTTCTTGTTCAGCCGCTGTTCGATGATTTTGTCCAGCCCGCCGAACGCTCCGCCGCATATGAACAGGATGTTGCCGGTGTCGATCTGTATGAAGTCTTGGTGGGGGTGCTTGCGGCCGCCCTGCGGAGGCACCGACGCGATGGTGCCCTCGATGATCTTGAGAAGGGATTCCTGCACGCCTTCGCCGCTTACGTCCCGCGTGATGGACGGATTGTCGGACTTACGCGAGATCTTGTCGATCTCGTCTATATAGATGATGCCGCGCTCCGCCTTTTCGATGTCAAAGTCTGCGGCCTGGATCAGCTTGAGCAGGATGTTCTCGACATCCTCGCCGACATAGCCAGCTTCTGTCAGCGATGTGGCGTCGGCTATGGCAAAGGGAACGTTTAACATCTTGGCCAGTGTCTGCGCAAGATATGTCTTGCCCACGCCCGTAGGCCCCACTACCAGTATGTTGCTCTTTTGCAGCTCGATATCCGTTCCCACGTCCGCGAGAACGACGCGCTTGTAGTGGTTGTACACAGCCACGGCCAGAGCCTTCTTGGCGTTGTCCTGACCTATGACGTATTCGTCCAGAAAGGCCTTGATCTCCTGCGGGCGCGGCAGCTTAAATTCTTCCGCTGACGAATCGGCAGGGGCTATGCCTTCCTCTTCGAGAAGGTCGTAGCACAGATCCACACATTCGTTGCAGATGTAGACATGCGGGCCTGCGATAAGCTTGCCCACCTGCTCCTGCGCCTTGCCGCAGAAAGAGCAGCGCAGCATACGTTTTTCGTCTAACTTAGTTGGCATAGAACCTCCTGTTGCTTTAAGCCTTGCTAGGCTGCTTGGTGATGATTGTGTCGATAAGCCCGTAGTTCAGAGCTTCCTGCGCCGACATGAAGTTGTCGCGCTCGCTGTCGGCCAGCACTTGATCCACGTGCTTGCCCGTTGCGTCCGCCATGATCTCGGCAAGGCGGCGTTTTGTCTTGAGTATGTGTTCGGCGTGGATGTGGATGTCTGTTGCTTGGCCGCGCGCGCCGCCGCTTGGCTGGTGGATCATGATTTCGGCGTTGGGCAGGGCGTGCCGCTTGCCCTTCGCGCCGCCGCTCAGCAGGAGCGCGCCCATGCTGGCGGCCATGCCCACGCAGATCGTGCTGACATCCGCCTTGATAAACTGCATTGTGTCGTAGATAGCCATGCCCGCGGTTACGGAGCCGCCGGGGCTGTTGATGTAGAGGTTGATATCCTTGTCAGGATCCTCCGCGTCAAGGAACAGCAGCTGCGCCACTATCACGTTTGCGGAATAGTCGCGGACTTCCTCGCCCAGGAATATTATGCGATCCTTCAGCAGCCGCGAATAAATGTCGTAGGAACGTTCGCCGCGGGTGGTCTGCTCTATTACATATGGTATGAGGCTCATGGTCATCTCCTTCGTGTTATGCTTGAACCGCCGAATCAACAACGAGTTCGAGAGCCTTGCGCACTACGATATCCTTGGCCAGCTCCGCCTTCTCCTTGCCGGACATCACGCTCATCAGCTGTTCCTTGGGTATGCCGTAGGCTTCGGCCATCTTGTCAAACTCCGCACTGATCTCTTCGTCCGACGCGGCAAGGTTCTCCATCCCGGCGATCTCCGTCAGTGCCAGGCGTGCGCGGATGTGCTTTTCAGCCGGCAGACGGTATGTTTGGCGGACGCTCTCCGGCGTGGAGCCTGTGTACTGCATATAGTTTTCGATGTCGATCCCGCGGGACCTCATGTCTGTGGCAAGGTCGCGCATCATCTGGTCTACGCGCTCCTCTATCATTACGTCCGGTATGTCGATGTGGGTCGCGTCGATTAGTTTGTCCACCAAGGTCTGCTCCTTGGCGCGCTTGGCCTGTGTCTCCTTTACGTCTTGCAGGCGTGTGCGTATCGAATCTCTCAGGGCGTCCAAGGTGTCGTATTCGGAAACATCCGCCGCAAAGTCGTCGTCCAGCTCCGGCGTATCCTTGGCCTTGATGCCCTTGATCTCCACGTCGAACATCGCGGGCTTGCCGGCCAGCTCCTGCGCGTGGTACTCCTCGGGGAAGTTCACGTGTACCTGCTTGGTGTCGCCGATCTGTAGGCCGACCAGCTGTTCCTCGAAGGTGTCGATAAACGTCTTGGAGCCGATCTCCAGCTCGAAGTCGGACGATTGCCCGCCGGGGAACTTCTCGCCGTCCATGTATCCCGTAAAGTCCAGCGTGATTATGTCGCCGTGCTGTACGGCTCGGTCGGTGACTGTTGTCACGCGGGAGTTGCGGTCTTGCAGCTTCTTCAGTTCGTCCGCCACTTCGCCGTCGCTCACCACGGTGCTTGACGGCTCGAAGCTTAGGCCCCTGTAGCCCGTAAGGCCAACCTCGGGCTTTGTGTACACAATCGCCGTGAATACCACGCCCTTCTCCGGCTCCACCTCCAGCACGTCTATCTCCGGGCTCGCCACGATCTCCAGGCCGCTCTGCTCCCGTGCTTCGTCATACGCATCCGGCAGGACAAAATCAAACGCGTCGGCATAGAATACGTCCTTGCCGTAGTTCATCTCGATAACCTGCCGGGGTGCCTTGCCCTTGCGAAAGCCCGGTATGTTGATGCGCCCCTTGTTCTTGTTGTAGGAATGTTTCAGCCCTTCGGCGAACCGCTGCGCACTGACTTCAAAGGTCAGCTTGTATTTGTTCTTCTCTATGTTATCGACTTGCATTACACTTCCTCCTTGATAATGGTGAGGCGCGGCTCATCCAGTGCATTATAGCACACGCCTTGCATAAGGTCTATAGGTAGTTATGTCGTTAATGAGGAAATTCCGGACGCACCTACGGCCGCCGCGCTCATCTTATCGGGGCGCAGGATGTCGGCGGCCATGGCCAGCACGTTCTCGTGGGTTACGTTGTCGATCTTGGTGATGATCTCATCGCTGGTGTGTATGCGCCCAAGCATCAGCATGGACCGCCCCATGCGCATCATGCGCGACTGGCTGCTCTCCAGAGACAGCAGCAGGCTGCTCTTTAGCTGTTCCTTGGCCTTGCCCAGGCGTGCCGCGGTGAGTGTGTCCGCGCTGATGTGCTCCAGCTCGCTCACAATTGCGTCGCAGGCCACGCGCAGGTTCTCCGGGCTTACGCCGGCATATACGGAGAACAGCCCCGTGTCGGTGTAGCTTGAATAGTGGGTGTATACGGAGTACGCCAGCCCCATCTCCTCGCGTATTTTTTGGAAGAGCATGGAACTCATTCCGCTGCCAAGGATCGTGTTGAGAAGGGTCATGTCGTAGATGTTCGGCGCGCCAAGCTCTATGCCGGGGAAGGACAGCAGAAGGTGCGCCTGCTCGATATCCTTCACCTTGCCGTAGTTTCCGGCGAAGTAGGCCGGGGTGTCGGGCTTGCGCAAGGGGGTGCCGCTTGCCCTCATGCCCTCGAAGCAGCCGGAGACCTTGCGCACCGCCGTGTCAGCCTCGATGTTGCCCGATATGGATATGACGATGTTCTCGGGGCGGTAGCTCGATTCAAAATAGGCGTGCAGCGCGGCGCAGTCAAAGGACGACACGGTGCCGGCGTCGCCCAGGATCTGATGCCCCAGGGTGCTTTCGCGCCAGATGTTCTCCTGCATAATCTCGAATACGAGATCCTCCGGCGAATCCTCGTACATGTCGATCTCTTCGAGAATCACGCGCTGTTCCTTCGCCAGTTCCTCATTGGGGAAGGTGGAGCGCAGGAACATGTCTGAGAGGATGTCCAGAGCGGTGTCGAAGTGATTGTCCAGCGATACGGCGTAGAAGCACGAGAACTCCTTGGATGTGAACGCGTTTACGTGGCCGCCGATGGCGTCCATCTCTTCGGCAATGTCGGCATAGTTGCGCGTGGGTGTTCCCTTGAACATCATGTGTTCGATAAAGTGGGATATGCCCTTGTTCGCAGACAACTCGTTGCGCGATCCGTTGCGCACCCATATCCCGAACGCGACAGAACGCACGGTCGGGATAAATTCGGACACTATGGTGATGCCGTTTGCCAATACTGTTGTATGATACATGTCTGCCCCTTATGCCTTGGGAAGGGCGGCCTTGCGCGAAAGGTTGATGCGGCCTTGGTCGTCGATCTCGGTGACGACTACCTGCACGATGTCGCCCACCTTCACCACGTCCTCCACCTTGTTCACGCGCTCCTTGGCCAGCTGTGATATATGCACCAGCCCTTCCTTCTCCGGCGCGATTTCAACAAACGCGCCAAAGTTGAGCAGGCGCGTGACCTTGCCCGTGTAGATCTTGCCGGGTTCTGGATCTGTGGCGATTGCGTTGATCATGTTTACGGCAATGGCCACCGACGCGGAGCTTAGGCCGGCCACGAAGATGCGGCCGTCGTCCTCTGTGTCGATCTTGTCTACGCCGGATTCTTCGATAATGCGCTTGATGACCTTGCCGCGCGCGCCGATAACTTCGGAGAGCTTCTCCGGCGCGACGCGCACCAGGGCGATCTTCGGCGCGTACTGCGATATCTCCGCGCGTGCCGTGCTGATGGCCTTCGCCATAACTTCGTCAAGTATATATATGCGCGATTTCAGCGTCTGTTCCAGAGACTTACGTATTATTTCGGGTGTGAGTCCGTCTATCTTGATGTCCATTTGTATCGCGGTGATGCCCTTGTGGGTGCCGGCCACCTTGAAGTCCATGTCGCCGAAGAAGTCCTCGATGCCTTGGATGTCCGTCAGCAACACAAAATCGTCGTCGCTTTCGCCCGTGACCAGGCCAACGGAGATGCCCGCCACCGGGCTTTTTATCGGCACGCCGGCCGCCATAAGCGACATGCTGGACGCGCAGACCGAAGCCTGGGACGTAGACCCGTTCGAGCTTACAACTTCCGACACAAGGCGTATTGCATAGGGGAATTCGTCCTCCGTGGGCAGTACCGGCAGCAGGGCGCGTTCCGCCAAGGCTCCGTGGCCGATCTCGCGGCGGCCCGGCCCGCGTGAGGGGCGCGTCTCGCCAACGCTGTAGCTTGGGAAGTTGTAGTGGTGCATGTATCTCTTGGACTCTTCCATGATGTCCAGCCCGTCCAGCCGCTGTACCTCGCCCATGGAGCCGAGTGTGGACACGGTAAGTACTTGGGTTTGCCCGCGCCGAAACAGAGCGGAGCCGTGGGTGCGCACAAGCAGGTCCACCTCCGCGTCAAGGCGGCGGATTTCGTCCAGAGCGCGTCCGTCCGGGCGTTTGCGCTGTTGCAGGATCATGCGGCGCACGGTTTCCTTCTCGAACTTGTACATCGCTTCGCCGAGGATGGCGGTGTATGCCTCCCGCTCGTCCTCCGGCAGGCTTGGCAGCAGCTTTTCGTGAACGTCGTTTGTAAGCTCCGCCAGACGCGCCGCGCGTTCCTGTTTTGAATCGGTGAACACGGCGTGTTCCATACGCGCGTCTGTGGCGAAGGCCACGATCTTGTCGTACTTATCGGCCGGCACGCCGGACTCTGTGTAGCCGTGCTTGGGCTTGCCGAGCTTGTCCACAATACCTTCGATAAACTCGACAATCCGCACGTTCTGGGAATGCGCGAACATTATCGCGTCGTACATCACGTCGTTGCTAAGCTCGTTTGCTCCCGCTTCTATCATCATTACCTTGTGCTTTGTGGACGCGACTGTAAGCGCCAGTGTCGAAGCTTCGCGCTGTGCCGATGTGGGGTTCACCACGAACTTGCCGTCCACCATACCTACGTTAAGGGATCCGATAGGCCCCTTGAAGGGGATGTCGGATATGGACAGCGCGAGGGATGCGCCCACCATCGCCGCGGCGTCCGGCGGGCAGTCCTGATCAACTGACAGCACCGTGGCCACCACGGCTACGTCGTTGCGGTAGTCCTTGGGGAACAGCGGGCGTATCGGGCGGTCTATCAGGCGGGATGTTAGCACGGCCTTTTCTGTGGGGCGGCCTTCGCGCTTGATAAAGCCCCCGGGGATCTTGCCCACGGAATAGAGCCTCTCTTCGTAGTCGATGCTAAGCGGGAAGAAGTCGATCCCCGCGCGGGGTTTCTCCGACGCGGTTGCCGTGACCAGCACCGCCGTCTCGCCGTAGCGCACCAAGGCCGCGCCGTTTGCAAGCTCCGCCATCTTGCCTATCTCCACGGTCATTTCGCGTCCGCCAAGGTCTATGCCAAACTTATGAGTTTCATGCACCATAGGTATATTCCTCCAAAGATCTAAATTAGAAAAATAGAGCGGAGATTCCCCCCGCCCTACATATGCTTATTTCCTTAGTCCCAGTTCGGCGATCAGTTCGCGGTACTTCACAACATCCTTGGCCTTGATGTAGCCCAGCAGCCCCTTGCGCTGGCCGACCATCTTCAGCAGACCGCGGCGCGAATGGTGGTCCTTCTTGTGAAGCTTGAGATGCTCCGTAAGGTGGTTTATGCGCTCTGTCAACAGCGCGACCTGTACCTCCGGCGAGCCTGTGTCGTTTTCCTTGCGGCCATACTTGGCGATGATTTCCTGCTTGCTTATCACTGTCATTCCTCCGTTAGAAAGTATTCTGTCCGCCTGCCAAGAGCCGGCCGGAGACGCCTAGGCTCCGCGCAGGGGAGCGTGCAGATTCCTGCATCCCGCATTGTAACACAGCGTAAAATATTTTACAATAGGCAGTTGCATCTTTTCCGTCTAATGTATTGAGTTTGTGTCCGCCGTGTGCTATAATGTCGTTAAATGATAATATTTGGAGGGTTGACAATGTTAACAATTACGAAGGATCTTGAAACAGGCGTGGCCAAGGTTGATGAGCAGCACAGGGAATTGGTGAACCAGCTTAATTCCATGATGACATCCCAAGGCAGCACCCGCGACGAAAACGAAAAGACCCTGCAATTCCTGACCGAATACGCGCTGATGCACTTTAAGACAGAAGAGGACTTGATGGAGGAGTGCAAGTATCCCGCCCTGCTGATCCACCAAGGCCAGCACAGGCTGTTTGTGGAAAAGTACCTCGTGTTCAAGGAAAATTTCGAGAAAGACCCCGATGCTAACAGTGTTTCCGTGGATATGCTGGACTTCCTGAAGAGCTGGCTTCTGAACCACATAAAGGTAAGCGATGTCGCCTTCGGCAAATTTTACGCAGAACAATAGCCATGATCCGGTACGTAAAAAACGGATACGTAAAAAAACGCCCCGCCGTACTGCGCAGCTTAAAGGCAAGGCTTATCGTGCCTTCGATAGGTTTGTTTGCGTTGATAATCGTGGTTGTCGTTGCCTATGCGGTGAACTTTATCGCCGGGGAGCTTCCGGCCGAACATGCGCCCGGCGCGGTTGATGACCTTCTGCGCGGTCTTGTCGTAATTTGCGCCGCCGGGCTGATCCTGGCCGCGGGCTTCATGTACTTTATCGCCGCGCGCGCCCTCAAGCCCCTGCGCGAGCTTGCGGCGCACGCGGATGCCGCGGCAAGGGGCGAGATCAACGTAAACTTCCGCAGAGACATGCCCACGGAAGTTGAGAGCGTTTCCCGCTCTGTCCTCGAGATCACCAAGACGCTTGCGGTGCTGCAGAAGGACTTTTCCGTGTGCAAGGACGAAGTTGTAACGGGCAACATCGGCTTCCGTATGGAGGACGACAGCCTCCGGGGCGTATTCGCAGAGGTTGTGCAGAGCCATAACGACATCGTGCTGGAGCTTACAAAGGGCTTCGAACAGCTGTCGGAAGCCTTTGTTATCATCGACACGCAGTGCCGTGTGATGTACGCCAACAACATCATCAGGAAGTTCACGCGCACCGAAGGCAAGGACATCCTCGGAATGTTTATCGACGATTTCCTGCACGGCGACGTGGCAAACCACGACTATGTGGCGAAAACCCTGCAAGACGGCCAGACCCGCGTGGAGACGGAAATAAAGCTGCAGCTGAACCCGGACAAGCTCTACGACATCGAGCTGAACGTAATGCCGCGCTTTCTCGGCGACGAGATCACCGGCGCGATGCTGCTGATGACCAATATCACGCACATTAACGAGGTCAAGAAGCGTTCCGAAAAGCAGAACCTCTACAGCACGGAGCAGTTCGTAAAGCTGACCAACAGCCTCACCGTGGCCTTGGCGGAAGGGCACCTCGGCGTAACCTTCGACGTCTGCCACACCAACGACAAGGACGTGCAGGTGATCGCGAACGAATTCAACGCCATCAAGAGCATCGTGGCCGAGAGCATGAGCCTGATAAACCTCTACATCAACGAGCTGCAAGGCACCCTCTACGGCATGGCCAAGAAGAATCTGGATCAGCACATCGAACGCGAATACAAGGGAGACTTCATCAAGATCAAGGAGTCCGTAAACGTCATCCTTGCGGATCTGAACCTGTTCTTCCGCGAACTGCACGAGCTTTCCGACAGCGTACACGGCCGCTCCGGCGACATCTTCGAGTCTATGCAGAATATGTCCGACGGTTTCACGGAACAGCTGACCCTCGCCACAAACATCCGCAGCCAGGTGACAACCATCGCCGCGGAGGCTGGCCAAACTCTGGACAACACCCAAGAAGCCCAGAACCTCACGTCATCCGCAAAGCACGACGCGCACACGGGCAGCGAACATATGTCGCACATGCTGAAGGCCATGGAAGAAGTGCGGAGCAGCTCCCGCAACATCGCAGGCATCATCAAGACCATCAGGGATATCGCCTTCCAGACGAACTTGCTTGCGCTTAACGCGTCGGTGGAGGCCGCCAGAGCCGGTCAGCACGGCAGGGGCTTCGCCGTAGTGGCGGAGGAAGTGCGCAGCCTTGCGGTGCGCGTGGACGGCTCCGTCGGCGAGTCCGCCCGCTTTATCGAAGCCTCTATCGAAAAGGCCGAGGCCGGCGTGAGAATCGCCGACGAAACCGCAAAGGCTCTGGACAAGATCGTGAGCGGCATAAGCCTTATTGATTCCGTGGTGGAAAAGATCGCCGCGTCGTCCCACGGGCAGAAGAAGTCTATCGAGCAGATCGAGGATGACGTGACCACAATCACCTCCTTGGTCGAGAACAACAAGAGCATTGTCTCCGAGAACGCTTCCTCCACCCACGAGCTTATGACCCAGGCCGAGATACTCCGCAACAAACTGCAAGAATTCAGCCTGCGCGACCAAGGGTAAGAAACTGCAAAAGATTTCACAAACCTCTTGAAATTCTGCTTGCCCCATGTTATAATCATTATCGCTTGATAATAATTTAGGGTTCGGTGCTACATAGTTTTGCTGGTGTCTATCGGATCCTGATAGGAGTGTGTACTATGAGAAAGTGGTTGTGCAAGCCCTGCGGCTACATTCACGAAGGCGAGCATCCCCCGGATGAGTGCCCGGTGTGCGGAGTCGGCCCGGAAGAGTTTGAGGAAGTAACAGAGTAGTAATGCAAAGGCCGCCCTACTCATAAGGCGGCCTTTTTCATTAATAGATTACGACAATGTATAGCCATTCAACTTGAAAACACTCCAAGCAAACGCAGGATTTTTGCGTAAGTGCGAGGAATGAGGGACGACGCGTACCCACAGGGTACGCTAGAATGCTGTGTGCCGGTGGCACACGTCCAGCATCCGGAGCGTCAGCGCAGGAAAAAATGACGACGCAATTGCGCAAAAAGACAAGTTTGATTGGAGTGTTTTCAAGTTGAATGGCTATATCATATTTTACGACATAGGGAGATGAACATATGTACTGCACACGCAAAGTAACCGACGACCTGCTCTGGGTCGGCGCAAACGACAGAAGGCTGTCGATGTTCGAAGGGGTGTACTCCGTGCCGGATGGGGTGTCGTACAACGCCTATCTTCTCACGGACGAAAAGACCGTTCTGTTTGACACGGTGGACAAGGCCGTTGTGGACCGCTTCATGGAGAACATCGAGTTTGGCCTGGACGGGCGCAAGCTGGACTACCTGGTGGTTCACCACATCGAGCCGGACCATAGCTCCGCCATCAAGGCTATCATGAACGCCTACCCGGAAGTGACTCTGGTGTCCAACCAGAAGTCGGCCGATTTTATCGCCCAGTTCTACGGCTATTCCGACGCAAGCCGCACCATCATCGTCAAGGAGAACGACACCCTCAACACGGGCAAGCACACCCTGCGCTTTATGATGGCGCCAATGGTGCATTGGCCGGAGGTTATGGTGACGTATGACGAAACAGACCGCATCCTGTTCTCGGCGGATGCCTTCGGCTGTTTCGGCGCGCTTAACGGCGCGCTGTTCGCCGACGAAGTGGACTTCGCGCGGGATTATCTCGACGAGACACGCCGCTACTACACAAACATCGTGGGCAAGTACGGCGCGCAGACACAGGCCTTGCTAAAGAAGGCCGCCTCTGTAGACATCCGGATGATCTGCCCGATCCACGGCTTTGTGTGGCGCAAGAACCTTGACGAGATTCTGCAGCCCCACGACCTCTGGAGCCGGTACGAGCCGGAGGAACAGGGCGTAATGATCGCCTATGCCTCCATTTACGGCAACACGGAAAACGCCGCGGAGATCCTTGCCTGCCGCCTTAGGGATCGCGGTGTCAAGACGGTTATGTTCGACGTATCGGTCTCGCCCGCGTCCGACATCATCTCGGCCGCGTTTAAGTGGAGCCACCTGGTGTTCGCCTCGGCCACCTACAACGCCGGCATATTCGTCACTATGGACGGCATACTGCAAGAACTTGTCGCCCACAACATCCGGAACCGCACCCTCGCCCTCATGGAAAACGGAACGTGGGCACCCACAAGCGGCAAGCTGATGAAGGAACTTTTCAGCGGCTGCAAGAACATGAACCTCGTCGGCGAAGTGAGCATCAAGTCCGGCGTGAAAGAATCTACCCTCGCGGAAATCGAAGCCCTCGCGGATACCATTGCCGCAAGCTTCTAAATACTTGACCCATCCGGGGCGTGTTCGCATTATAGCTGTTCCGGTTGAAAACCATCCCATCAGGCTTGTCTTTTTAGCGTATGGCGTTGTCAACTCCGTCTAGCGTGCCTAATGGGCACGCGTCGTTGTCGTTTCCTAGCCCTACGCGAAAAATCCTGCGCCTGACGGGACGGTTTTCAACCGGAACAGCTATAAAGAACACGCCCTATTTTCATGCGCGCAGGAACAAAATTCTATTGAAAATATGTATCGCCAATGGTATAATTACGAGATATGTCAAGCGGAACTGCTATAGTTGTACTAATCCAGGGGGCGGAAGCCATAAAAATCACAAAAGGGTTACTCTACGGGCTGATATTCGGCTTTGCCAGCCCGATTCCCGGCGTAAGCGCGGGCACCATGGCCATTCTGCTGAACGTATACGAGAAGTTTTTCAGCTCTATCAGCGTGGAGATGGTCAGGAAGAACTGGGTGTTCACCATCGCGTTCCTGCTGGGCTGGGCCTTTGGCCTCTTCGGCGTCAGCAGGATGATGATGTTTCTGTTCGACAACCACGGGCAGATAATCTTCTTCAGCTTCATGGGGCTGATCTGCGGCTGCTTGCCGATGATCTTCAAGAAGGCCACGGCGGAGACGGTGCGGGTCAAGAATGTCGTTATACTCGTTATCGCGCTTGCCCTCATGTTCTTTTTGGCGTTTCACGGCGGAGATTTAAGCGCGAACAGCACGCTGGAACAGCTCGGCGGCGTCACCTACGCCATACTTGCCTGGGTCTTCGTGTCCAGCTTCCTAAGTTCGATGGCCATGCTGATTCCCGGTGTCGGCGGCTCTCTTATGATGTTCATTTTCGGAATCTACGCGATATACATAGAGTCTATCTCTACGCTTAACGTGCTGCTGCTGACAATCTTCGTGGTGAGTATGGTCCTTGGTGTTATCGCCGGGATCGCGCTGACCAAGAAGCTGCTGGAATCCTATTCCCAGACGCTCTACTTCGCGATCATGGGGTTTATCGCGGGTTCCCTGTTCATAATCTACCCGGGTTTCTCAGCAGACCTTGACGGCGTGCTGTCGGTTCTGTTTGCCCTGCTGTCCGCATATTTTGCATACTGGCTTTCCAACAAGGGAGAGTAGCATGAACATCGCGCAGGATTATCAAGCATATCTACCATGGCTCTTCGGCGGCGTTGTGCTGGCTCTATGCCTGATGACCGCGTTGTTTGTGCCGCATTACATCAAGCGCAGGGAAGAGCTGATGGCCATTAAGGAGAAGGAGGCCAAGCTCCTGGCGGAGAACGAGCTGCTGGACCGCCTAAGCCGTTTGAGGGTCGAGTTCTTCCAGAGCATCAGCCACGACCTCAAGACCCCGCTGACGGTGATCTCCACGTGTATACTAAACGCCGCCGACGTGCTGGACTTCGACGAGGAGATCAACCGGGACGAAATGCGCGAGAGCCTGGGTTACGCCCAGCTGGAGATCATCCGCATGGCGCGGATGGTGGACAGCGCGCTGAAGATGTCCTCCCTGCACGACGGGCGCAAGAAGATGAAGCCGCTTGACATCGCCAAGTTCCTGCGTGACGGCGCGGAGATCTACCGCGTGCTGGCAGAGCGGCACAAGAACAAGATCGTTGTGGACATCACACAGGAGCTGCCGCCGGTGTTGGCCAATTCCGACATGCTCCTGCATGTGCTGACGAACCTTCTCTCCAACGCAAACCGCTATACCCGCGACGGCGAAATAAACATCCGCGCGGTGGAACAAGGCTCCGCAATCACCATCACCGTGGCGGACACGGGATCCGGGGTGGATCCGGACATCCTGCCGCGCATATTCGAGCGCGGCGTGTCGGACAAAAGCACGGGGCTTGGGCTTTCCATCTGCAAGACAATTGTGGAGGAGGTTCACGGCGGAACTATAGATGTGCTGAACAAGCCCGGCACCGGCGCCGCGGTTATCATCACACTGCCGGTACATATTGATGACGGAGGTGCAATGTAATGAAGAAACGTGCCGAACTTGAAGGCGGATACCTATTGATGATCGAGGACGAACCTGTTGTCCAGGCAAACAACAAGAAGATGCTGGAGCGGCGCGGATTCTGCATACGCCAAGCCTTCACGCTGGCCGAAGCCCGCGAAATCATCTCGAAAGAGATGCCGCGCGCCATAGTGCTGGATGTTAACCTGCCCGACGGCCTTGGGCTGGACTTTTTGCGCGAAGTGCGCAAGACCTCCAACGTGCCTGTTCTGATTCTCACGGCAAACGGCACCGACGACGATATTATCCAAGGGCTGGAGGCCGGCGGGGATGACTACCTTCCGAAACCCTATGACCAAACGGTGTTCTTCATGCGCATTACGGCTCTTCTGCGCCGTTCCTCCCTGCTGCCCGAAGCGCTGGGCATCGGCCCCATACGCATAAACCTGGCCTCCAGCAAGGCCTACCTATACAACGAGGACATGGGTCTGCAGCAGAAGGAGCTGTCTCTGTTGCAGCAGTTTGTGCAGCACCCGGAGGAAATGCTCAGTCCGGACTTCCTCTACGAGAAGGTGTGGGGGCAGAAGATGCTGGGGCAGGACAACGCGCTGAAAGTCGCCATATCGAAGCTGCGCTCCAAGCTTAGCTCCTCCGGATACACCATCACCGTATCCCGCGGAGAGGGCTATTGCTTCGAAAGGGTCTAGTACCTTGCCAATACTAAATCTGTGGGTATAGTCTGTACAACTTAATTCTCGCTTGATCTGTTGTAAATTGCCATTTTATCGGTGTGCGTTTGAGGTTGTATTCCGTTGTCCATGCTGT
>Ga0131853_10015745_pt1 | contig 13820 bp, 2 predicted proteins | sample TergutLab28metaG_FD_92764 | JGI IMG/M metagenome (GOLD analysis project Ga0131853, IMG submission 92764) | Labiotermes labralis P1 segment gut microbial communities from Petit-Saut dam, French Guiana - Lab288 P1 (version 2) (version 2) | ecosystem: Host-associated > Arthropoda: Insects >... | reverse complement strand
TACCTATGACACGCTGCCACACCATGCACTCAATACAGCCAACAGTACACACACCATACCTATGACACGCTGCCACACCATGCACTCAATACAGCCAACAGTACACACACCATACCTATGACATGCTGCCACACCATGCACTCAACACAGCCAACAGTACACACACCATACCTATGACACGCTGCCACACCATGCACCCAACACAGCCAACAGTACACACACCATACCTATGACACGCTGCCACACCACCGCATAACATAAACGATGTAGTTTTTTACCGAATCTTAACCTAAATATAACTTTAGCTAGGCTCTAGTGAAGGCTCCCTGTTGATGGTCGTAGACCGAAATATATAGGAGCAAATGAAAGTGATTTTAATGTAAATTTTAAAACTTTATCAAGTTTAATATAGAGCGCATTTGTTGGTGTGTGAACTTTATACAAAGGAACGATGTTGATTTTAATTTTGTATAATTATCTTACATAAGATACATGGTTTCATAGGACCCTGGCCTGTGTCTCTGGGTAAACTGTTAGCGACATGCATTCATTTTTAGTGTAAACCAGTCTTGGTCCTGACAACTGAAGCACTACTATTATTCATAATTTCTGGATCAATTCACCCAACGACCCTGCATAAAAACCCGGAACAGTTTAGTGTTCTTAACTAGGATGAATGTATTGAATGTGACGTGTGTCTTTATAATCTTCATAATCTAGATTATTTACAGCTAGTAATGGAGGATGTTGGAGAAACAGTAAGAAAATCCTTTACATTTATGGTCACAAATTTTTCATTTCGAAATTACAGTTGCTTTAGCCCCAGTGTATACAATTTTTTTTCAAATATATGTCCGCTACCTCAAAACTGTAGGTGCCAGGAACGTGGCATGAAGAAAGTCACAAAGTGAGGCTTCAGACCTATGAGGCTGCACTGAATGTACTTTGAAAACATGTGCATTTTTGGTTGAGGCTTAATAATTCAGTATGAAATTAATTTTGGACAGGCTATATACGGAAATTCCCTTAATAAACAAGTACTTATATTCTCCGTTATGGACGTTCTGTCTAAAACAAGTATCGAAAAAAAGAGATAAGTTTTCCAAAACTTGAAAGGAGATGGACACTCCATAACAACCCTCAGCAAATTTCTTTATAAACGGCAAAAGAGTCTACAAGTAAAATTAAATTCAATACAGCGATAAAGAGAGAAAACTCATATAGAAATGCAGAAAACTGTAATTTAATTTTTAAAACATTTTTATATATTATGTTTTATAAAATTGCTGAACCTCGAAGTGAGAATTTTAGCTTCTTTTTAGACTATTTAACAAGACGGTGTTTGTGATCTAGTTTCTGCAATAACAAGAGAGGAACTGGCCGTGTGTGTCGGCTATTTCTGGGTAGAAACCACGCGCCATCCCTAACAGCGACCACATTTGTCTCCGTACTTTGCGACTTATCGAATGACGTAATCACTCATTTCCGGAGAAAAATAATCCTCTTCTTAATAGACCTACTTTAAGAATTCTGAATGACGTTCTAATGCGAAACTGCCTGCAGCGAAGTATTGTTTGTCTGTTCCTGTTTGGTTTCGCAAATAGCGTAAGAATAGTTTTGCCCTCAAAAGGCAATAAATGCTTTATTGACAAATGAAACGAGGTTCTTCCGGGTATATTTACTGAACGGTCCATACTGCGCTTTGTGTGTTCTCTTTTGTATCTATACATAGAAAATCTTACGTGTCCAGCTTCCTGTTGTAGCTATCGTCTGACAAATGTCGCTTAAACTTTATTATTTTCTGGATTGTTTAAAAAATTAATAGCACCAAAACTTACCTTTTCAAAAAAATTAATTATAATCTAAAACAGACTTCGTGGCCAAATGCATATAGTAAAAATGTCCTTGTTTACTCCTTAAAGGTGTGGGCGGGGATACCGTAGTCGTTGTTGCTACTCGTTACGGGCTGGACGGTCCGGGGATCGAATTCCATTGGGGGCGACTTTTTCCGCACCCGTCCAGACCGGCCGTGAGGCCGACTCCGCCTCCTATACAATGAGTACCGGGTCATTCCAGGGGGTAAAACGGCCTAGGCATGGCGTTGACCGCTCCCCGTTCCATCTAGCACCGAGTTTAAAGAAAAAGTAGAGTTGCAATTGTACTCTTCCTCTGAGCCTTCGTGGCCTGTTCGAGGGTGAACTTCGCCTTATTTTTAAGGCATAGAATGATCGAATTTCCATCTCCCTTCATTCTGAACCGCGGCAGTGGGTGGAGGTGACTGGTTATTTTGATGCCCCGCCGCTTAACCCCCGGGTAATATGCCCCGGGTACACATTGAATTGGAGAATAGGTGGACCCCATGTCTTCTCTGGATTCTTGGAAGAGTGAAAGGTCTTTTTTTTTTGCCGGAAATCGAAATACATTGCACAGTGTTGGTATGAGGTACTGTAGGTTCAGAAACATTATTTAAGGAATAATAAATACATAGAATATGTTAGTCTTAAGAACTGAAGACAGATGCAGTATCAAAGATTTTAACTTAGATAGTAGGATTATATTAATACGGATATTAAAACAATGGTGCATAAATTTTCAAAAAACGTAGGAGCCACTTTAAAAATTTAGGTGCCTGAAAAGTGCAGTCAGGCATGTTCCATACTGAGGATCCAGAGATATTAAGCACCCCTGTACAAAATGTAGCAGCAACAGGAACCTGGCGCCAGGAATTTGTGTACTCTTGCATTAAAGCAATAAAATTTGAAAGCTTGGATTGGATTTAACTTGCCCAGGATATGATAGTATGGTCGAATGTTTTGAAGACGATGATGAACATTTGGTTCCATTGGAGACAGCTGAGCGCCTGTCAGATTCTCAAGACTTTCTGCGCCGCGCGGAATTAGATGGTCAAGGCACTGGCATTCTCTCATTAGATTTGTGCGCTGTGTGTGAGGGCAGGTACTTAACTTATCCTGGGTGAGCAAGGAGTAGGCATAGTAGACACATCTCTGAGGAGGCGAGCACGCCAGGCTTTGTTATTGCCCGTGTTGCCTACTGCATGGGCCTCCGAACGTTTTGATTGTGATTGAGTTGTCTGATAAGTGTCAAGTTAATTGAAGTTGTCAGATATAAAGTGGATAAGTTTGCTGCAAGCCCACGTCTACATTCTGCTTGGAAAGAAATTTCCTTTTCATTTCTTCACCTGAAGAACGCCACGGATGTGATGACAAACTGAAGCATTCATTCAGTGAAAGCTGTTTTGTACTGTACCATTCAGCCAGCCGTCTGTCTGTCCGATGCAGCTGACGTGGCTTGCAAGGGGAGGTGAATTTACAGCATCAGCCATCTCTAGAAGGAAATGAAATCTCTGCCATAGAGTTTCTTCTCTCTCCCATAACGTTCAGGCATCCTGTGTGGCCAACCCATCTTCTTACCCGGTGTGTACCGAGGGTCATCTACTTGGCTGGTGAAGCATCGTGGAGAGAAATCAACTACTCACGTCCATTAAAGCCGAAAGTAAGAATACTTCGAGCTATACTACCACTTCATCTTACGTCTTCATGGCGTATTGCTTAATTAAGCACAAGGTCAACTTTATGCGTCTTTGTGTTGTACCTGATATCAGCAAATTTTATCACCTTGAAATGACACTCTTGAACCCAGAAACCGAGTAGTGACCACTACTGTTTGCTGTATGTGGAAACGCCGATTTCGATTATAGAGCTACAGGTCTACTGCCCTGCTTGGTACGTGTGTTTTTATCTTAAAATCGGCCACCAACACTCGCTTTCACGTATCCAATACAAAGGTCCAACCATCCAGCGCCATATAATATATGCGACTGAGAAGAAGCAATTATATCAACTAATAAAATTGGGTGGTCGATTATAGAGAATTACCAATACAGACGTGACACGACAAACTGCGGGGTGGGCGGCCAGGGCTGAATTTTCAGTAGGGTCACTGGGTGCCTTTTGCTGCTGGGGCCCAGTTAACTCAGTATCCTTAGGGCACTGTCAGTCAAACGCAGCCTGACGTCTGTTGTGCTTCATGGCGTGTTTTGAGTGCTGTTACTGAAGCTCATGTTACACTAATCAGAAGAATTAACGCGACGTTTCGCGAAATAATATTCACAAAGTGCTTCATGTTTCTTGTAATTGCAGTAAGAATTATCACAAACAGACATTCCTTGAAATTCTGCAGTTACTTTTCAGTTCCGTGTTAAATTACAATGACAAGATAAATAGAGGTAAAATCAAGGTACAGTTGTACCTGTGCAAACCATGAAGACGTATGGAAGGAGTGGTGGTGCAACGCCACATATTCTTCACCTGTGTCCAATATGGGGTGCGTAGTCAACTTCCCGCCCCGGTTGCTTAAACATTAGGAGAAGAACCACGGTACACACTAAAGAGGAGTTTGTGTGGGTCCCAGAGCCCGTCTAGACATTTTGAAAAAGACGTATGTCTCTTACCCTGCCGGGGTTCGAACCGCAATTCCCCGGATATCCAGCCCGTAGCCTAGTCCTACATACAGTTTATTTTTTATGACTTGTCTACTGACCGTTGTTTGTGTTCTTCTTGTAGTTTATTTATTGGTGTCTTATTGAACATCTTCATATTGAGTCGTGAATATTTTTGTTCGTGGCTTACTTACAGACACTGCAGATAGACCGACGTATTCTTTGCTGTATATTACTAAAATCAGTTAGGTGGGACGTATGCCACGTATTGGAGAAAATAGAAATGCGTACGGGATTTTGGTGGGGAGACCTGGAGGAAGAAACTTTCTGGAATACCTAAGCGTAATTGGGAAGAAAATATTAAAACACATCTTAAAGAAACAGACTAGGAGGACGTGCACTGAATTCTCCTGGCACAGGATAGGAACAATTGGCGAGCTTTTGTGAAGACGGTAATGAAGCATCGGATTCCATAAAATGCGGGGAATTACTTGACTAGCTCAGAAATTAACAACTTTTCAAGAAGGGCCCCGTCCCACAGAGTTAGTGAATGCCTCTTGTTATACGTACACAGTAGAGTGACAACGTCAGTACGTAATGAACGCGAAAAAAGTAGGGAAAAAAACGGCCGTGTCTTACTTTGAGTTACTGTACATCATTTCCCTGGAGGGGCCGAGGAAATCGTCTATAAATGTGAGAGTAGTCGGGTTCCCGGATGAATTTTGAGCCCGAAATCTCACAAATATTATCCATTGGAACGTAAAATTTGGAACGTCGTAATTAATTTTCATTTAAACCTGTCAGAATTTTCACAATGGAGAAAATACGGACCTTGTATTTATATTGTATTTATACTAAATGGAAGGACAGTAACCTGTTACGTCGCCTTCTCACACCTATTCTTGTTTCCGGCACTTTACCTGCATTCTACATTTCGCAAACAGAGTGACTGTAGGTGAAACTACACGTCCTGTCTGGTTAGCAGCAGGTCGTGAAGCCCAAGAAATTAACAATAGTCTGTCCGCTCTGTTTGTTAGCACTACAATGGAATCAAGTGGGTCGAACAACCTGTCATGTTGTCAGCACTGATGCGCACTTTCTCACAGTCGTGGGAGTTGTGTCAACACTGTCAAAATATAAGAGAGAACACTTCAGGAATAAGGAACAAAATTACACCTATTGTTTGAGCCTCAAGACTTAACTGAAACGTTTTCAGTAACACGGAACCTGAAATGAAAAGACTACATAGAGTGTAAAACGTAAAGCAATCCCATTACAGGCCTGGACAGGACCTAAACGTTCCAGGAGGTTGAGGCTCCCAGAGTTCAAGACAATTGGCAACTGAAGGTGGTAAGGTTTTCAGCCCTACACACGGTCCGACTTTATCCCCCAGGAAATATTACTGGTACTTATTTCTGTTAGAGGAGCCGACCTCAGAGTCATAGTGGGGCCGGAAGGATTGTGTCAATGAAAAATTCCAATGACACCATCGGGAATGGAACCCGCGACCTTCCGGCTTGAAGCGCAGTGCCTCAACCAACTGCGCCAACGCGTGCCTCCATATACAGTGTAAAGGATCTAAAAAAAAAATCATTCGCCTCAATAAAGCGACAATTATCATTATTCCATTTAAACATTTTTTTGTATAGAATGGCCGTATATATGAATTGTTTATGACAGATAATCTAACGTACGTGTTTGCAGTCCTCTAAAACCTTTTCCAGTCTTTTCCGTTTATTCTTCTCTATTCTAGTTTCTAAACAACTATAATACGTCTCGCACTGTAAAGCAAATTATGAAATCGCTGTGTAAATGTAATTTTCATAGCAGTAAGCTTCATGATATCAGTCCCTTACAGGTTACTGTAAAGAAAAATAGGACCAAATTACGGGGGGTTTCGTTAAGTTGCTTTACTTTGCTTTGTTTAAACAAAGCAAACTGGAAACGATTTATTTTTGTGCCATATCTCTTTGAAACACTCATGTTTAACTTACTGTTACATTAAAGCGTTCTTTGTTTTGGCCTTAGATTTTATCTTATTTTATTAGATTGAGTACGGGCTGGACGGTCCGGGATCGAATCCCGGTGGGGACGGGATTTTCCGCCCGTCCAGACCGGCCCTGGGGCCCACCCAGCCTCCTGTAAAATGGGTACCGGGTCTTTCCCGGGGGTAAAGTGCTGCCGGGGCGTGCTGCTGAACATTCACCCCCTTCTAGTGCCGCGGTCATGGAAGAGTAGAGCTATACCTCTACTCACCCTCTGGGCCACACCAGGCCTGTAACGGGAACACTTTACCTTTAGCTTATTTTATTATTCTCAACAACATTTCGCTATCGACTTTGTAATAAAGACTCGGTGGTTTTTCTGAAGTAGAAATTAGATTCTTGTGTATTGTTCATTTGAATTTGTTTTTTTATGTTTTGGAAAGTTTGAGAACGGAACAGTGTAATGGCAACTTATAAGATTTCATGCACAATTTGTATATGAAATACAAATGGAGGAGAAGTGAGTGTTCCTAATGCTTTATTTTGACGTCTTCGTGGTATGGTGGCTTTTCTGTAGTGCATTCTTTCCTAGCCGTTCTTAACACCGCAACACTCACGGGCCAACTCTGCGGGTGACGGCAGCTTTCAGCGCCTGAAAGCTGCCGTGCTCGGAGCGGCGATAGAAGATGTATCATGTATATATGAGAGCCGTGTTTGGTATTAGAATAATAATATAAATTATTACACAGAGATAATCGTATTGTTACAAATAAATGAATTAATTACATAGAACTGGCAGTGACTACAACTGTTTTGAGGTACACCCATTATCAGGCCCTTAATATCCAAGAGTTACTTAGAGTAAATTTGTATTAATTTGTTGCTTCCAAGTGTTTGCGAATTTTACGGCGCAGCATTGAACCCTCCAACCACATTTTTCGTTTTTTGTTCAGTTTGAAATTGGGGCTTTTAAAATGAACAGTTTCGCCATCTAAATTAGTTCTTGTTGGTGCTCACTCGTTTCGTGATGTCCGTATGCATGGCACCCTTCCCCCTTCTTTCTTCCCCCCTCCCCACACACACACACACACACACACACAACGAATTAAAAAGAATAAAAGTTCTAAAATCTGTCGCAAGATGTCACACGTATGTTGAGCACTCCAGCGCCTCGTAGTGATAGATGTACGAAGTGCCAGAAAAGTTACTGTATTTGGAGCAAAAGTGACATCCGCATTTCCGTATTTCAAGACACTTGCAGGCCTTCTGAAAGATTTTTACTGCATGAGTATAGAAGATTATAAACCATAAATACGAAATGTTTATGAAGCAGTAGTCCTAACTTGCACATGCTTGTGATAAAACCGGATTGTTTCGGAGTTCGAGACTCGTGACGAGAAAATATTTGCGCGCATATGTGGGCTGCAGAATAATGTAGAATACTAATAAAATCGTAAAAATAAACCTTGAGCATTGTTGCACATTTATCTAGTCGAAAAAATGTTCACCTCTTATGGAATTGGAAGCTGTAATTGTCCATGCCACATTTCATCCATTCAGCCTATCACTTTCCACAGCCTATTTCCTTAATATTTACCTTAATATTATCCTTTAATCCTCTCTTGGGATCACAAAGTACCCTTCTTCCTTTATTTTTTTCGATTGACCTCTACATTTGTCACCTCTTTTCTCAGGTATACATATTCCTGTAATATCATATCCATTGATTTGGAAAACCTAAAAATATTTTTTAAAGATTAAAAATTAGGAATCTCTTCGTTATGTAATTTTGCCCATTTTTCTATATCTAAGTCTCTTGTGACATTTAAAAATTCTTCATTTTTTATTATCTTGGTTATTAAGATATTTATTCATCGTAGACAAAATTGCAAAAATTAATATTATGCAAAGTAATGGAGCGTGAAATTTGGCAGTAGGGAACGTGATACCACCACTAACGGAACAAACTTCCCTGCAGGTGCACATTGTGTCATTAGGAAGCAAACTGGCAAAATAATGAAGTTTCGCTTAAGAAATATGAAACCCATTTCCACCACTTTTATTCAGTGAACCGGTAAAGTGTAATTCTAAACGAAGACAAATCTTTAACAAGGCGAAGGGATGGAAAATCATGTTCCTGAAGCCGGTGTTCGCCTGCGGGTTTTCTGACCCGCCAGAGTATCGCTACGAAAGGCACGTCTAAACGGCAGTGCTCGGCGTATTTGTTCAGGATTTGTATAACCGGTAATGTACGTATATGTCAATGTATAGGGTTGTATGTTGTGAGCATATATATGTATAACCATAAACTATATTCCAGAGCAGAGGAATATCCTTCAGTAGAATGAATCAAAAAGTAAAGTTTGTTTTATGACTTTCAAGTTTTTCCGTACTTACAAATCAGCATATCACTCGTAACTAATTAGCAAACTACACGGAACTGTGTCCTTAATGGGAACCTAATAGTCTGTTAGCTAGTCAATATATTTGCCATATATATATATTTAACTGAGTATTTCGGGACACGCGCTTGCGCAGTTGGATGAGGAACTGCGGTACAAGCCGGAAGGTCGCGGGTTCGATTCCCGATAGTGTTATTGGAATTTTTCATTGAAATAATCTTTCCGGCCGCCCTATGGCCCTGGGGTAGACTCACCTCTAACGTGGGGGGAGGGTAAAGGAGGCCGGTGCTTAGGGCTGACAAACTTATCAGCTTCATGTGTCAATTGTATTGAAATCTTGGCGCCTGAACCTCCTGGAACCCTCAGGGCCTGCCCAGGCCTGTACGGGGATTTCTTTTACAGGAACCTTGACCAATAGCACGCATGCTTACTTCATAGCTTATAGTTTACATCCGTTGTAAAGTCTACGTTCGTTTAAAGCAGCAGCGACTACCATAACGGTCTTGTTTTTGTCGCTGCTACCACAAGCCTATGTATGTCTGTCTGTCTGCATGTGCTTCAGTTTGGCATAATTTACAATAATAACCTGTGTTACCTAACAAAACAGGTAAACTGACAGTGTCACATTATAAATGGCAATATTCGAATGGCTTCGCAGAGTGTCGAGTGTCCTAAGTACACAAGTAATCGAAAACCATGTGCCCACATTATCTGCCTGATTGTCTGGCTGGTAATTTGTTTTTCGTCAAAAAGTCCTGCCACCTTTTTGAATCAGCAAATTTCCTCTAACTTCTCGGGGTCTGAAATTGATGTCCCTAATATACAATTTTTCACTTTCTCTCTGACAGAAAGTGTTGTATCTACTTTGCAAAGGCGAGTTATTATTGGTAATGAAGGAAGTAATTGAAACATTTAAAACCTTCCTTACACCTCCATCATAGCTCGACTAAACTTTTTTTTTATGTTTTGCTGATCGTGAATCTCAGTATAATCTTAGCAATTGATCAACTTAATGCACAAATTCTTGTTTTATAATAAGTTGCGCACCGGACGGCCACCTGCAGAGTGTGACGATACCAGATGCCGTGTAACACAATTTGACCTCCTGATGATGAGCACAAAAATCCTCGAAACATGTAGAGGAATACAATAAACTTATTATAAAACAAGAATTTATACATTAAGTTGGTCAGTTGCTAAGATTAACTGTTTTTGTATGGAAACGTGAATACTGAAGACAGCTATATATATAAGCTATTTGAAAAAATGGAAAAGGTCTTGAAAGAATGAAAACTATAAGAATGTAATGTTTTATGTGACACAACAGCAGGATAACGTCACGGCAGTAAATTTATATAAGGACAGGCCAGAGGCAGACCATCTAAGTGAAAGCCTGTAAAAAACACAGGCTGTCCACATTACTCCGTTACAGCTCTCCAGTAACCGGGTGATTTTAAACAAGCACTCTTTAGGGAACATAGCAGAATAATATCGAAATAAACATAAACTTGCGCTGTATTTACAGATCCGGTCAAAGATATACAAAAGGTAAATAATAAAAATGTGACAAATTTAAAGCACGCCTGAAGATGAAAGCAGCGACGGCTGCCGAAACGTAGTGTTTTGATTATTATTTTACGAAGCATAAAGTCCAGAATTGGATGTTGTTTTGGACTATAAACAAAAGTCGTAAAAACACTGTAGAATAAAAAGGCGAAACATTAAAATATGTGAAATACAATAATGCCTGCCCCTGTGTGGGTACAACAATGTGTTTTTCGTATAATAGAGAGGAAATAATGGAATAATGGGGAGGGAGGGACTCTAGGTTCGTATTAAATAAGTTTTTTATTTGTGCCAAGTAAGAAAATAATTTTTATTCTTGTGATCACACAAATAATATGAGGGATGAGACGTGTAGCACGTATAGAAGGGATATAAAGAACCACACGTAAGGCATTTAGCGACAAACTTGAAAGGTGCCACTGGGGATAGGTGTATGAATGAAGTTCACCCTGGAACAGACCGTGAAGGCCCAAAAGGGGATAGGATATATTGCTTTCAACCTCTGCGCTAGATGGGGTGTTTGGCCAACGCCATGCCCCGGCCGCTTACCCCCGGGATAGAGCCGCTACCCATTGTACAGGAGGTTGGGTGGGCATCAGTTTCGGCCTGGACGGCTAAGAAGAAACTCGCCCCAACCGCGATTCGATCTCCGTCCAGCCCATAGGAAGTCGCTATATAGACTGAGCTGTACCGCCTCACGAGGATAGCTGTGGGTGACAGAATAAGAGCTTATCAATAAAACCTTAAAGAGAATATGAGAGTATAGAATGGATGGAAATGATGTAGGACAGGATTCAAATAAGGACCTTTTTTTGGACAGGGTTATAGGCCTTCGGGTTCGACAAAATGCGTGAAGTGTAATGAACATCTGAGCCACTAGCAAATGCTTAAGAAAGCCTCTGCTCCATATTCTTATTTATTGTGAAATGAGAGGTGACGGCAAAGACTAGTCAGGCAGGCAGACTTTTCTCCAGATTTCAGGTGTGTCACATTACTGTCACACTTCATCGCACAAAACCCATGTATCAGCGGACAAGTATTTATCGTAGTGTGTTTTAGTGTGGGATTAATGTAAGGCACTGTGAAGAGGCACAGAACCTGTGATCTTCTGTTCTTCTGTTCAAGCTGTTCAAATAAACAACCAAAAAACATACCAACGAAGTTCTCAATTTCGTAAATTGGGAACTGCGGGCTTGTAAAAAAAAAAAAAGGAGAAAAGGTTGAAATTTTTACCGAGCGCAGTGTTACAAATTGATGTGCTAGAGGCTATAAAATGGGAAGGAAAATAGCACGTATAATGAGAAGCAGAAATTCGACGAGGAACGTGATAAAACTGCGCGAACAGAGGAAGGGTGGCGGAGTTGGAGCGGCATTGTAATGGGGCGGAAACGACAGTTTTGTTACAAATAAGGAAGCAACCGTGGGGATTTATGTAATTCTTATTTGTGTCGTATCACCGTGAAAGACTCTGTCGAAAGGAGAGGAACCGTTACTATCGTGAATGAAGTGTCGCAAAATTGTTAATCGCCTCTCGTGTGGTCAGAGTTCATTTGACTCAAGTCAGAGTGAAAATCGAACTTTTCTTTTTCAACATGAGGCTTAAGTAGCTCACAGTAAATACAGAAAATTTCCACGGTGTCTTGGATAAATTTAGGGGCCGAGATAGCTCAGTCGGTATAGCGACTCGCTACGGGCTAGACAGTCCGGGGATCAAATCCCGGTGGAGATGAGATTTTCCGCACCCGTTCACACCGGCGTTGGGGCCCACCCAGCTTTCTATAGAATGGGTACCGGGTATTTTCCCGGAGTAAAACGGTCGGAGCGTGGAGTTGATCACCCAAACTTATCTAGTAAAAAACGTAAAGTGATCCAGTTACAGGCTCGGTGTGGCCCAGAGGGTGGGTACAGCTATAGCTCTACTCTTCCATGACCGCGGCACTAGAAGGGGGTGAGTGGTCAGCAGCAAGCCCCGGCCGCACTTTACCCCCGGGAAAGACCCGGTACCCATTTTACAGGAGGCTGGGTGGGCCCCACAGCCGGTCTGGACGGGCGGAAAATCTCGTCCCCAACGGAATTCGATCCCGAACCGTCCAGCCCTTAGTCAGTCGCTATACTGACTGAGCTACCCGGCCCAAACAACCTTATCTAGTGCCGAGGCTAAAGAAAGAGTAGAACTTTACCTCTACTCCCCCTCTGGGCCTTCGTGGCCTGTTCGAGTGTGAGATGTATTTTTTTACCTTGGGAAAATTGAGTATAATAAGTTGAAGGGAAGAGATGTCTTACATGTAAAGGTGAAGATAAAATTAAGATTCTCTTTAAAAGAATGGGTTATGATATTACGGATGTACGAGTAGGCCTCGAGAAGCGTTTCGAATTCGAGCTATTACAAACGCGATAAGGATAAAAGGCAGAGAATTTACTTATCAAGCCAAGTAATATGAACTCCTCAAGGACTATTTCCGATTAATTAAGCTGAAAAGAAACTAAATTTTACAGTTCCTTTCTAAGTTTCCTGTCTCGCCTTTTCCTGTGAGAACCACTTTCAAGCTTTCAGTCAGATTATGATCAATTCACCCCATTGCTGAATAATTTTACCGAAAAAGGACGGAAAGATTGCCAACGGTCCTTAGATGTTAGCTGCTAAGGAAGGCAAGGAACGTGTACCTTCGTCAGTAATGTGGTTGTGGTACAGCTTTCAGTTAAGCTTTCATAAAAACAACCTACTTTCAATAAATCCTGTTTTTTATGGTATTATAATTGGTCTACTTCAGAATCCAGTTCATTACACATATTATAAAAACATCACAACATAAGTGCAGCTTGCAGAATCGAACTTCGTAACACTTTTCGAACATTTATGTAGAGTTTATTACGGCATGTTTCAGAAAAACTCAGTCATTTTTGTAACAAATCATTCACGTTTACTTAACAGGTAGTTCTTTGACAATGGTGCAATATGCGAAACTTCACTGACTTGATTTTGAAGTATTTCCATCGTCATTGCAAATAAGATATATCTATTTCCGTTGTTACACCGTGCATGTTGTCGAGCTACTCAATTATTATACCAACTACTTACCATTTATAAAAGGTATAAAATTAAAACATTAAAAACGCTCCGACATGTTTCGGTCCTAGGGCCATCATCAGGGAGCCATATCGTCCTTGCTAAAGTCACTATAAAAAGTCACATTAATTTCGCTGTACCAGTTGGGTATTGTGGCAGCATGCCGTGTAGTGTAATGTTATGTTGCGAAGAGCGCCCTGCTATGGATGTGCAGGGCGCTCTTCGCAACATAACATTACACAACACGGCATGCTGCCACAATACCCAACTGGTACAGCGAAATTAATGTGACTTTTTATAGTGTGACTTTAGCAAGGACGATATGGCTCCGTGATGATGGT
>Ga0131853_10015744_pt1 | contig 13821 bp, 15 predicted proteins | sample TergutLab28metaG_FD_92764 | JGI IMG/M metagenome (GOLD analysis project Ga0131853, IMG submission 92764) | Labiotermes labralis P1 segment gut microbial communities from Petit-Saut dam, French Guiana - Lab288 P1 (version 2) (version 2) | ecosystem: Host-associated > Arthropoda: Insects >... | reverse complement strand
GGGCTGACAAGCCCCCTCGGGACAGGTCGATAACGATACGAAAACGTCACAAAACCCGATGCGGATCAGCGAATGCTCAACTGTCAATTTTTTCCGAAATCAGAAACTGCTGTCGAACTCAGGTTACATAAGTTTTACGAATCTCTCTGACGATCACAACTACAACGAAAGAGACTTTAACGTGACCGGATACATAAACGACCTTAATCATCAGAGTTTTGTGATAAACACTGAGACAAAGAAGATCTACTCATTGTCTCACTTCTCATATATCAAAAAAGTAGCTGGTGATGTCGTTTTTGTGAATAATGAATGTTACAAAATGACGATCGAAAATGATGATCTGGTGTTCACTGCACTCATCAACAATGACGATATCACTATTTCGGATGTTTTGGTGGATAAATACGGAAGGACATACATACTGAACAGTCATGTGAATCAGACAGTTAACGACATCGAGTATATCACAAGATATGTGCATTTTATCAGTGAAAGCGGAGTGGCGTATGTCTATACCGACGAGGGGTATATGCAGTATGACAGTGAAGGAAACATAGTAAAGATAGAGGATACTTGCGTAGATGTCATTCACTATCGTTCCTCTAATCTTAATTACTTTTATTCATCCATATACTTCAGAGAAGGGTTCGTGATGCAAATAGACATTGCAAAAGATATCGTTTACGTGTGGGCTTGGGCCCTTGAAGGTTCTTTGGGTTATTTTTATAGATCTTTTGGGAATTCCTCACCACATGTTATAGGAGGGGAAATAATAATACGAGCCGAGGAGGGACTCGTACATCTGCGCATACAGGAAATAACTTACGACCTGTTCACTACGGAAGAGGTTCCGAAAACCGAATTGAATTTAACAAATATAGATAAAACGTACATTGAGAACGACACTCTTATCGCTGAGAGATATCACATAGGAATTACTGAGAAATATCGCATATCATACGATGGAACGAAGATGATAGTTGAAGAATATGCGCCTCTCGTTCACTCGATGAAAGTAATAACAATTCAGCCGTTAAACTGATCTCACGTCGGCCCCGTACGGTGGGATGTTCGCCTTTGAAGCCGATAAGTTTACCTTTGGGTGTTTCGTGAGCGCCACTACACAGAACGTCATAGGGCGTGTGTTCACGACTTATGTACTTAGCACATAACGGAAATATTTATATAGAAGTAATAACCAATACAAGTTTTGAAAACAAAAATGAAGAGGTGGCAAACATGGCAAGAGATAAGGCATTGAAGGTCGCCGAACTGAGGCCCGGTGAGGCAGGACGCGGAGTAGCGAGGATAGACCCCGCATTAATGGAGATACTCGACCTGAGGGCAGGCGACATAATACAGATAAGCGGTAACAAGAAAACTGTTTCAAAGGTCCTGAGAGGTGATGATGAGGACGCCAACCGCGGGATCATCAGAATGGACGGTTCCACCCGGCGGAACGCCGGTACGAGCATCGACGAGCGTGTGGACATCAAGAAGGTTAGCGCAAAGAATGCGGAGAAGATAACCTTCTCGCCGCTCGAAGAGGTCAAACTTCAGGGAGGACAGGACTATCTGAGACAGATATTCGAGGCGCGCGCGTTCTCTAAAGGCGACGTGATCACCCTGAACATAATGGGCAACAAGATCGACCTTACGGTGTCATCGTTCACACCCGCGGCGGACGCTGTGATAATGACCTCCGGCACCAGCGTGAAGATAAGCGACAAGCCCGCCCCCAGGACCGGGGAGATACCGAAGGTGTCGTACGAGGACATAGGCGGCCTCGGCGATGAGGTGAAGAAAGTAAGAGAGATGATCGAACTTCCGCTGAAGCATCCGGAACTGTTCAAACGTCTTGGCGTCGAAGCACCGAAGGGTGTGCTGCTGCACGGTCCTCCGGGAACTGGCAAGACGATGCTCGCTAAGGCCGTGGCAGGAGAGACGAGCAGCAACTTCACGTCGATCGGCGGACCGGCGATCATGAGCAAGTTCTATGGTGAGTCCGAGGAACGTCTCAGAGAGATATTCAAGGAGGCGGAGGAGAACGCACCGAGTATAATATTCATCGACGAGATCGATTCGATCGCCCCGAAGCGCGACGAGGTCTCCGGAGAGCAGGAAAGACGCATAGTCGCGCAGCTGCTCGCGCTGATGGACGGTCTCGAGACCAGGGGGAAAGTTGTCGTGATAGGTGCGACCAACCGCCCGAACGCCATCGACGAGGCGCTGAGGAGACCCGGAAGGTTCGACCGCGAGATAGAGATAAGCATACCCAACCGCGACGGAAGGCTGGAGATACTGCAGATACACACGAGAGGGATGCCCCTTACGGCCGACGTGGACCTGGACCGCCTCGCCGACCTGACGCACGGCTATGCGGGCGCGGACCTCTCCGCACTCACGAAGGAGGCGGCCATGGCCGCGCTGCGCCGCATACTGCCGGAGCTCGATCTCGAAACGGACGAGATACCGTTCGAGACGCTGAACAGGATAAACGTCAACAAGGACGATTTCAGCGTCGCACTGAGGGAGATGCAGCCCTCCACCATGAGAGAAGTGCTGATAGAGAAACCGCGCGTTCATTGGGATGACATCGGTGCGCTGGCACATGCCAAACAGGAACTCAAGGAGGCGGTGGAGTGGCCGCTGAAGTACGGTAAGGTGTTCGAGCACATGAACGCCCGGCCGCCCAAGGGTATATTGCTGTACGGGCCTCCCGGTACCGGCAAGACGATGCTCGCTAAAGCTGTCGCAACGGAGAGCGAAGCGAACTTCATAGCCGTGAACGGACCGGAGTTCCTGAACAAATGGGTCGGCGAGAGCGAGAAAGCCGTCCGCGAGACCTTCAGGAAAGCGAGACAGGCGGCACCATGCGTGATATTCATGGACGAGATCGACTCGATCGCGCCGCAGCGCGGAACAGGCGATGACAGTAAGGTCACCGAACGCGTAATATCTCAGATGCTTACCGAGATGGACGGGCTCCGTGCGCTGAACGGCGTCGTTGTGATAGCAGCAACGAACCGACCGGACATCATGGACCCTGCGCTGCTAAGACCGGGGAGATTCGATAAGAGTATACTCATCGGCCCTCCCGACAAGGATTCCCGTATCGCCATCTTCGGCATCCACACCAAGGAAAAACCGCTGGATGGGAACGTCGATATAGAGGAACTTGCGGACAGGACGGACGGATGCACCGGTGCCGACATATCGGCGATATGTAACGAGGCCGTGATGAGCGCGGTACGCGAGCTGGTCGCCTCCGGTAAGGTGCCTACAGAGGACGAGATCGGAGCGTGCAAGGTGAGAATGGAGCACTTCGTCGCAGCGATCGGTAAGTTCGGACCGAACGCAAGGGACGAACTGAGCAGATACACCGGCCTGCGCGTGTGATCATGACGGGGCGCCGGCCCCGTCATCCCTTTTTCGTTTGCCTCCCGCGAGCGCACCCGCGTTCGCTCAATATAAATAGAAGGACAAACCCTTTATCTATCGTGGGGAGAGAAGAACTTATCAACACGACACGCGCCATACTCGCGCGGGCAGGATACAGCGTATCCTCTCCCCTTAACATGAGGAGCGTCTGCTTCGACATCGTCGGCAGAAAGAATGATTCGCTGCTCATCATAAAGATATTGAGCAACATCGACGCCTTTTCCAGGGAGAACGCCGACGAGATGAAGATACTCGCCGAGGCGCTGGGTGCCAGTCCGATACTGGTGGGCGAGCGTTCCAGCTCAGGGGCACTGGAGGCGGGCATCGTCTATTCGAGGTTCAACATCTCCATTATATCGAATGAGACCTTGGCCGACCACCTTCTGGATGAGGTTCCCCCGTTCATATTCGCCGCCCCCGGCGGCCTTTACGTCAAATTGGACAGTGATCTGCTGAAACATCTGAGAGAGACGAGAGGTCTCAGTCTTGGTACGTTGGCGGAAACGGCCGGTGTCTCCAGAAGAACGATACAGATGTACGAGACCGGCATGAGCGCTATGATCGATGCTGCCATACGTCTTGAGGAGTTCCTGAACGTCCCGATAATAGAGGCGATGGACCCGTTCAAGTACAAAAGCGAGCACAAAAGCGAGGAGTACGAGGTCTCCGGGGCGAAGAGGACGGACGTTCAGATATTCAATGTCCTCCTTGACCTCGGATGTTCTGTCACGCCCACCGTGCGCAGCCCGTTCGAGGCCCTTACCCGAAGCGAGAAGATGGTGATCCTCACCGGCCTCGGGAACGAGGACGACCGTCTGATGCACAAAGCATCCATCGTCTCCGACATATCGCGTATCTCCGGACAGCGGTCCGTCATCATCGTTGAACGAAAGGGAACGGCCGACAGCATACGGTCCACCGCAATAATCACCAAGGACGAGATAAAGAAAATGGACGATCAGTCTGAACTGAAGGATCTGGTAATGGAACGGAGCGGCCACGATGATAACGATTGATATCGACGGATGCCGCGTTGACATCCTGCCCGTCATAAAGGGGCTTGTGTCAGAATACGAAAGAGTGAAGGACGTGGTGAACGAATCATACGATACGTTCGCCGTCTCCCTCGGAAAGGAGGACATACTGGCGGTCGGCCTCCGGAATGACCTGGGTGTACAGGAGTTGGAGGACCTCGATCACGTCTATCTTTACTTACTGAGCAGGTTCGGGAAGATCGACGCACCGGCACCGGCCTTCTCAGCTCTGCTGGACACGTGCAATGACCTCTCACATCCGGTGGCGCCGCTGGATATGGACGAGGAGTCGTTCTCCGTCGTCTACTGCGATCTTATAACAACGCTCGAACTTCTGAAGGAGGGGCGATTGGCCAGAAAGGCGGTCAAGAAGAGCTTTGACATGTCGTCACCGGAGGCGTTCGTGCTGTCTTGGGACTCCTTCGTGAACAATTCCAAGGGGTTCCGTGAGCTCACTAAGCTCAGAGAGAAGTACATGGCCAACCGAATAAAACTGCTGGCCAAGAACTCAAAGCGGCTGCTGGCTGTAGTTGAGACCGAACGTGTCAAGGGCATCCTGTCCCTCTTGAGGGATGATACGGATGTCTGAATGCGAGAGATGCGCGGAAAGCCTGGAGAACAGGTATGCATACTGCACACTGTGCGGAAGCCCGACCGGATACAAACCGCCTGAGGGCGGTCTGTATGCTGCGATCAAATGGATAGGCGTTGCGCTGATGCTGCTGTGCACCGTGATGCTGTTCTTCGAAGTGTACGCAATACTTTGGGGGTTCGGCGACATATGGGTAGATATAGGGTCATCGGGGCAGGCGTACATACTCATACTCACTCCGTCGCCCGCTCTCCTGACAGAGCTTAACGGAATCGCAGCCAATCTGTGGTATCTGTTCATCGTGATCACGGCGATAGCGTCGTTCGTGATGCTCCTGTACACGAGCCGCGACGGCTTCAGGAACATTCTGAAGAAGAACATCGACAAGATAGATGATATGCCGCTCTACGGCGTCGTGACCTTGTTCGCAGCGGCGATCGCGTTCAATCTCATATTCAATATGTTGGTCATGGCGGCGGGCAGCGACCCGTCCGTCCCCGGTCACTGGGGACCGCACTGGGGAGAATGGTACCACCTTCTGACCGCGGCCGTCTGGGAGGAGATACTTTGCCGTGTCCTGATGATAGGCGCGCCGATAATGGTACTCGGGCTCCTGATGAAGAAGAAAGGATCATGGAGGTGCCTGCTCGGACGCTTCGAGATGGATGGTGCCGCGGTCGCGTTCATCGTGATATCGTCGGCCATCTTCGCGTACGCCCACCTGGCCGGATGGGATATCTTCAAGATAATACCGACGTTCGTGGTCGGTTTGGCGCTTGGATACCTATTTGTCAAGTACGGGATACATGCGGCTATAATGCTGCACCTTCTGACAAATTACATGACATCTCTTATTTGGATACTCGGCGACGACACAGGCGAGGCTCTGCTCGTGCTGTTCATGCTCACCATCGTGATGTTCGGTCTCCTGTTCCTGGTGATCTACGGGATACGTGCCGCACGCTTTATGAGAACGATGGTCTCAGAGGCGCAGGAGCCCCCTGAGACGGTCCCTTGAGGTGACCGCGGACTCGATCGACCTCGACTCTATGATGTATTTGCCCTTGTACTTCGAAAGTCTTTTCAGTACCTTTTCGAAGTCTATGTTACCGTCGCCTATCGTCATATGATCGTCATTGTCACCGTTGTTATCGTGTATGTGCACGTTCCTTATCCTATCACCGAGCAGATCGATCATCTCATCGATCTGACCGACCGTGTTCGCGTGACCTATGTCAAAACATATCTTGAGGTCCGTACCGTCGACAAGGTCGAACATCTCCTTCGCGGTCTTTCCGAGCATGAACTTGAATGACGGCATGTTCTCCGCGCATGCTGTGATACTGAACTCGTTCATCAGACGGTCGATGGTCTTCATAGAGCGTTTTGCCTTCTCCGCAGACCTTTCCTCATGCCCGGGGATTACCATCGAATGATATCCGGGATGGAAGGTCACGACCTTCGCACCGAGCTCTATCGCCTGCTCCATGGACGCGATTATCTCCATCACGGCCGCTTCTCTCATCCTTTCACTGAGCGCGGCGATGTTCACGTCCGAGATGGTTGTGTGTATCGAGAACTTAACGTCATACGAGGGGGCGATCGCTAACAGCCTGCGCGACACCAGCGGAAGATAATGTTCTCCCTCAGATATTATCTCCCAATGATCGAAATCCTTTGATATCCTGACGAGGCAGTCCTCTACGCTGTTCGCCGCGAAGTTCACCGATGATACGCCTATCATATCCTTACCTCCTCACCGTCGACGGTGTTCGGGGCGAACGCCTCTATGAATGACGTTATGTCATCCGCCTCCACGGACACCCTTATCGTTCCTAGTACCGTCCTTCCTTCGACGAACGATATCTTTCCGGCATATGCGGCCTGTTTGTTGAGATCGAAATAAGTGATCTCCCCTCTCCTTCCCTTCATCATGACGGAACGGGCGGTATCCAGTATCCTCTGCCTTCGTATCTGATCGCCGAAATGATCCATTCCGACCGATCCTGACCGTATGCCGTCCCCGGTGATGTCCAGGACGGCACCCGGGAATATGTTCAGCACGGCCAGCCTTACCTTTTCGATGTCCTCGCTCGGAAAAACCGGGCACGATATCCTGACGGTCGGGGTCATGAAACCGGATGTTCGAAAAAGTATATAACAAATCATCCGCTCTTCGTTAAGGATGAGGAGCGAGGTCCTGAACATAGCGGCACAGAGGAACATGTTCCTGTCCCCCGATGCCCTGGAGCTTGTCCTCTCTGAACCGGAACCCGGGACGTTCATCAGTAACATATTATCATCGATGACACGGAACACGATGGTCATCGAAAAGAGCGACATACTCGGTTTTCTGGGCGGTGCGGTGAGCAAAGAAATAAAACCGGTCACTCCGAGGAATAAGAAACAACCTGACATCTCCGTCATCGCCGGGACGGATGTCACCGGTGAGTCGATGTGCGAAGGCAAGATGGAAGATTTCACCAGATACTTCATGAGTCGATACAACACGATACGCGACATCCTCAGAAGACGCATGGGAACGGTCATGCCTATCGAGAAAGCAGTTACCGTGAACCGTGAGGTGCAGGTCATAGGCATGGTCTCCGAATCCACGATAACGAAGAACGGACACCGGCAGCTCAAGCTCGAGGATGAGAGTGGCATGTGCAAAGCGATAATAATGAAGGACTCGCCGCATATCAACGACATAATAGTGAATGACGAGGTCATCGGTGTCGTCGGCAGCAGAAAGGACGGTGGTGTTCTCTTTGCCACCGAGATAATAAGACCGGGCGTGCCGTCGGAGATATGGGAGGAGTCGGATTCCGTCTCATCTGTTGCCTTCCTGTCAGACATACATGTAGGGAGCCACACGTTCCTGGAGAAGAGATGGGACAATATGGTTAGATGGCTCAAAGAGAATGCAAAAAAAATGGATCTGGATTATATTATAATACCCGGGGACGTCGTCGACGGCATCGGTATATTCCCGGGTCAGCAGGAAGAGCTCTCGATAGATGATATCTACTTCCAGTACCATAGGCTTGCCGAATACCTGAAGGACATACCGGACCACATAAAGATGGTGCTGCAGCCCGGTAACCATGACGCTGTGCGCCCGGCGGAGCCGCAGCCGGCACTGGCGGAGGTATTCACGAGATCGTTCGATTCCAATGTCATGCTGACAGCTAACCCGGTCGGTCTGAACATCGAAGGTCGAACGGTGCTGACGTATCACGGAAGAAGCATCGATGATTGGGTTGCGAGCGTACAACGACTGACGTATAATGATCCAATAGGCATTATGAAGGAGATGCTCGAGCGGAGACACCTGGCCCCGATGTATGGTCTTAAGACCGCGCTGGCGCCCGAGAAGAAGGATTATCTGGTGATAGACAAGAGACCGGATATCTTTGTTACAGGGCACGTTCACGGTGCCGGTTCTATCGAGCACAAGGGGATAAGGCTCATAGCGGCGTCGACGTGGCAGGATCAGACCGAATACCAAAGGATGCATAACTTCAACCCGGAACCGGCCGTGATGCCGATCGTCCACCTGGGCACGGGGAAGACGACGATGAAGGGTTTCTGAAGTGGTAGAATGCTCACAGCATGGATACTTCTGATCATAGCTGGCCTCCTTGAACCCTGTTGGGCCGTATCGATGAAAAAGTCCAACGGATTCCGGAACGTCCGGTGGACACTGGCCACCATCGCATTTCTTGCGGCCAGTCTCTATCTGCTGTTCGTTGTCATGTCATCGCTCCCGGCCGGCACGGCATACGCCGTATGGACCGGGATAGGCGCAGTATGCACATTACTGGCCGGGATGCTGCTCTTCAAGGAGAGAACGACCGTCCTGAGGGTATTCTTCGCCGTTCTGACGGTGGCCGGTATAATCGGGCTGTATATCACGGCGGGGGTGTGACATGAACAAAGGATGGACCTACATTTTGATAGGAGGTCTGTTCGAGATCGTTTGGGCTGTCTCGATGAAATATTCCGACGGTTTCGCGAGTATCCTGTGGACGATAACCGCGATAGTGTTCATCCTGCTGAGCATGGTCATGCTGTCGAAGGCGATAAGCACCGGGATGCCGCTGGGGACCGCGTATGCGGTGTGGGTCGGTATAGGAGCGGCCGGGATATTCGCATACGGCATATTCTTCATGGACGAGCCTGCGGGAATTCTTCGGATACTCTTTGCGATGATGATCATCGCGGGCATAGTCGGACTGCAGAAGACATCGACCGCCCGCTGAGCGCCGATGTCACTGACCTTGGATCATAACGCCTTTGGAACAGAACAAATAAATTGAGAAATTTAAGGTGTTTAAGGATTGAGCTGCTTCCAGAGGAAGTAGACGGTCAGGAACGACCCGAGCATCAGCATCGCATACCCGACGATCCATATGACCTTGAACGCCCTCGCCCTTTTCTTGGGGTCGTCCCTGATCTCTAAGAACCTGTCCTCGAGCGACATCACTCCGCGGCCTCGCCCTTCTTCTTCAGGTGCTTGAGACGGATCGTGTTCTCCCTTTCCATCTCCTGCAGCCTGAACTCAACGAATGATTCCGCTTCCTGCAGTTCCGGGATGACCTTGAATTCCAGTGCGTTCACTCTTCTCTTGGTCTTCTCGATCTCGTCCAGGAGCTTCTTCATCGTTATCTCTACTTCCGCCGCCTTCACAAGCGTCTCCAGCAACTTCTCGAAGGCCTGTGCGGCCTCCTCGATGTATGCTGACGTCGAGATGACACCGAATCCCCTTTCGGTCATCGGTGTCCTTATGATCTCGCACTCGACCTTCGGGACCATCATTCCCATGATGCTCTTGCTTCCGAGCTTCACCTTCGGGTCCGCTTTGAGGGCGTACGCGGCACTCTTCACCGCGATCGCCCCCTCCACGGCCCTTGCGATGGCGACCTTCTGCATCGCAGCATCATATTCCGACAGGACGCTCCCGCGCATCTCCTTCGCTTTCTCGAGTACTTCGAAGAACTCGATGATGAGGCCGTCCCTCTTCATCTTCATGATCTTGTATCCGCTCTTGGAGAGCTTGATCTTCCTCTTCACCTCGAGCAGCGCGGAACGCGTCGGCGTGATATCTTGTGTCGGCATTCTTATCAGCTCTGAAGGTACTTTTCCTGATACTTACGGTCGATCCTCGTCAGCTGGTCCCTCGACAGCGACTTGAGGATGTCCCACGATACTGCCAGCGTATCCTCGATGGAGCGGTCCTCCTCGTGTCCCTGCTTTACCACACGGCTCTCGAAGACGTCCGCGAAGTCCAGGAGTCTCCTGTCCTTCTCTGATAACGACTCTTTACCGACGATGGCCACCAGACCGCGGAGGTCCTTTCCTTCCGCATATGCGGCGTACAGCTGATCAGAGACCGCCTTGTGGTCCTCTCTGGTCTTTCCGGGACCGACACCTGCGTTCATCAGTCTGCTGAGAGACGACGAAACGTTCACCGGCGGGTATATGCCTGCACGGTGTAACTCCCTCGACATGACTATCTGTCCCTCTGTGATGTAACCGGAAAGGTCCGGGATCGGGTGCGTTATGTCGTCGCCGGGCATCGAGAGGATCGGGATCTGCGTGATGCTTCCCTTCTTCCCTTTTATCCTGCCCGCGCGCTCGTAAAGCTCAGCAAGGTCCGTGTACATGTAACCGGGGTAGCCCCTTCTTCCCGGAACCTCTTCTCTGGCGGCACCGACCTGTCTCAGCGCCTCGCAGTAGTTCGTGAGGTCCGTCATTATGACGAGCACCTGCATGTCCAGTTCGAAAGCCATGTACTCAGCCGTCGTAAGACCGAGACGGGGCGTGACTATACGCTCGATGGCGGGATCGTCGGCGAGATTGAGGAACACCACGGCGTTCTTCAATGCGCCCGTCCTCTCGAACTCGCGCATGAACGTCTGCTTCTCCTCGTTGGTTATTCCCATTGCCACGAACACCACGGCGAACTCCTCGTCCTTGCCGCGTACCTTCGCCTGTCTGGCTATCTGCATCGCAAGGTCGTTGTGAGGAAGACCTGAAGCAGAGAATATCGGAAGCTTCTGCCCCCTGACAAGGGTGTTCATACCGTCTATCGTCGATATTCCGGTCTGGATGAAATCCGCGGGGTTGTCGCGGGCCCACGGGTTTATGGCCGCTCCGACTATGTCCAGCTTCTTCTCAGGTGTTATAGCAGGTCCGCCGTCCAGCGGCTCACCGCTTCCCGAGAGGACACGTCCCAACATGTCCTTCGACACCGGCATCTTCATCGTCTCACCGAGGAAACGGACGCTCGCGTCCCTGTCTATTCCTGACGTTCCCTCGAATATCTGAACGACCACCATGTCATCCGACGAATCAAGAACTTGTCCTCTCTTCGTCGAACCGTTCGATAACTTCACGCTGACGAGCTCCTGATACGATATCGGCTCCGTCTTCTTCACGAACACCAGCGGACCGGCGATCTCGGTGATCGTCTTGTACTCTTTGGATACTTTGCTCATTGATCACACCCCCAGTCCTGCGAACTCTTTTTCCATGTCCGTGTCAACGGCCTTGTACTCATCGTCGATGTTCGTCTCGTACTTCGCCATCGCCAGTCTCTGCTTTGCCGGTATGTCCGCTATCTTGCTGACCGGCGCACCGCCGGCCAGCGCCTTGTCGGCGAGGTCGGAGTACTTCTTTATCAGTTTCATCACTGTGTACTGTCTCTGCATCGGGCAGAACGTGTCCACCGGGTGGTACGCGTTCTGCTGCAGGAATATCTCCCTTATCATTTTGGAGACTTCCAGCGTCACCTTCTGCTCATCCGGCAGCGCATCGGAACCGACCAGCTGCACGATCTCCTGTAACTCGGATTCCTTCTGCAGGATCTGCATGGCCCATTCCCTGAGTGCCGGGAAGTCCTCCGCGACGTTCGATGCGTACCATGACCTGAGCTGCTTGTCGTACAACGAGTACGAAGTGAGCCAGTTGATGGCCGGGAAGTGTCTCCTCTCTCTCAGTTTCGTGTCCAGTGCCCAGAACACACGCACTATGCGCAGCGTGTTCTGCGTCACAGGTTCGGAAAGATCTCCTCCGGGCGGCGACACGGCACCGATGACGGATATTGAACCTTCCGATCCGGCGAGCGTCTTGCATCTGCATGCACGCTCGTAGAACTCCGAGAGACGGCCTGCGAGATACGCAGGATATCCTTCCTCGCCGGGCATCTCTTCAAGCCTTGACGATATCTCTCTCATCGCCTCCGCCCATCTTGACGTCGAGTCCGCCATGAGCGAGACGTTGTATCCCATGTCCCTGTAGTATTCCGCAATGGTCATTCCGGTGTAAACGGATGCCTCTCTCGCCGCAACGGGCATGTTGGACGTGTTCGCAATGAGAACGGTCCTGTTCATAAGCGGGTTGCCTGATTTCGGGTCCTCGAGGTGCGGGAACTCTGTGAGAACCTCTGTCATCTCATTACCGCGCTCGCCGCATCCTATGTAAACGACTATCTCGGCGTCCGACCATTTCGCGAGCTGCTGCTGCGTAACGGTCTTTCCGGTACCGAATCCTCCGGGGATCGCGGCCGCACCGCCCTTCGCCAGTGGGAACATCGTATCGAGAACTCTCTGACCGGTCACAAGCGGTATGTCCGGCTGGAACTTCTCCTTCACCGGTCTCGGTACACGGACGGGCCATTTCTGCATCATGGCTATATCGTTACCGTCAACCACCGCCACCGTCTCCTCGACGGTGAAGCTGCCTTCCTTTATGCTGTCGACCTTTCCCTTAACGTTCGGGGGGACCATTATCCTGTGCTCCATCGTGCCCTCCATGACCGTTCCGATCACCTGGCCGGCGGACACCTCGTCCCCTTTCTTCACTATCGGGTTAAAATCCCATTTCTTCTCTCTGTCCAATCCAGGTGCGGAAACTCCGCGGTAGATGAAGTCCCCCATCGTGTCCTTCAGTACGGGAAGGGGTCTCTGTATCCCGTCGTAGACCGACGAGAGCAGACCCGGCCCCAGTTCCGCGACAAGGGGACGGCCGGTGTTGGAGACCGGTTCTCCCGGTCTTACGCCGGACGTGTTCTCATAAACCTGGATGATCGTGTGGTCGCCCACTATTTTGATGACCTCGCCCATCAGCTTCTCCGTCCCTACCTGTACGACGTCGTACATCTTCGGCGAGATGCCCATGGCGGTCACCACGGGTCCTGCGACCCTGTAAATAACACCTTCTTTGCTCATTTAATCATCCTCTGTCTTGTATAAATCAACGCCAATCGCTCTTTTAACTCTCTCACGAAGGTCACCTTCGTCCCTTCCTACCGGTACTACCACGGGCTGGATCATGTCCAGCACCTTCTGCCTAAGCTGCGGGGACAGCAGCTGAAGATCTTTAGAGTCCGCCGCAAGTATCCCTACCGATTCTTCGGCGAGCGCTTCCAGCATCTTCTTTTCGTAATTCTCGGGTGTTGCGACGAAAACTCTCCTGAGCCCCGCCAGCCTGAATCCGAGGACGAATTCTTCACTTCCTATGACTGCTATTTCCATTTCAGATCACCAGTAGTCCTTTGATGGTGTCCTTGTCAATTCCGCTCTCTATGCCTCTCGCTATTATCCTTACATTCTCAACTTCAATGCTCTTGTGGATCATGAAGTCGAGAATGGGTATCACCGATAACGGATAGAGGTGCGAGAACTTCTTTGCCTGCCCTATATGATATCTCTTCATACCGGCCACGAGATCTTTGAGCGATCCGGT
>Ga0131853_10015741_pt1 | contig 13821 bp, 10 predicted proteins | sample TergutLab28metaG_FD_92764 | JGI IMG/M metagenome (GOLD analysis project Ga0131853, IMG submission 92764) | Labiotermes labralis P1 segment gut microbial communities from Petit-Saut dam, French Guiana - Lab288 P1 (version 2) (version 2) | ecosystem: Host-associated > Arthropoda: Insects >... | reverse complement strand
TGGATGTATTAACATCCGAAACATGTTGAGCAGTAAATAATGAAATAAAAAAGCAAGTGACATCAAGTTGGTCTCTCTTTATTCAACTATCAAGATGATGCACGGTCCAATAAACATAAGATTAATGATTTCTGTTTATGCTAAAGAATCGGCCACCTCTTAAATTCAACATCTTGTGTTTGATAATTGCATTACACATTCTGAATCCTGGTGCATGCCATGTGCGACCTTGTACATAGTACGAACGCTGCACGTCAGAGAATCACTTTTAACCTTACCAGTACCGGAGATAGACCTATTATTCACCGTTAAACACGTCGTACAGCAACTCTTCAAACGTCTGACAAGGCCACGCACCTGCCTCTCTGTTTCCACGACAACAAAATCAAGCCGCGGCTAAAAGTTTCCGGATCCTGGCAAAAGGATCTTCGAACACAGCGTCATTTTGCGACCGACATGCAAAATGTGCGCCGTATGACAAATCAGGGTACGCAATTTTCGGGATGAACTTGGTGTTAACCTCCCGCTTTGAACAAACTTATTCAAATTTTGATGTTTTGCTGACCGTGCATCTCGGTATAATCTTAGTAATTAACCAACATAATGCACAAAATCTTGTTTTACAATACGTTTATTATATGCCTCTACATGTTTCGAGCACTATGTGCTCATCATCAGGAGGTCAAAATTGTATTATACAGCATCTGGTTATCATCACACCTGTAGGTGGCCATCCGGTGCACCGGTTGACAGAGTCCTCTCTCAACCTGTGCACCGGACGGCCACCTACAGGTGTGATGATACCAGATGCTGTATAATACAATTCTGACCGCCTGATGATGAGCACATAGTGCTCTAAACATGTAGAGGCATATAATAAACTTATGATAAAGCAAGATTTTGTGCATTAAGTTGGTTAATTACCAAGATTAAACTAATTCAAGATTAAAAAAACAGTAACGTACTACACTTAAAAATGTATACATAGCCTATTGAAAGACAAAAAAATTATTAGCCCTCTCTCTGGGTATAATTTTAACCTACACTACCTACCGACAATCCAGCAGAGCATGAGACCTAATCAACGTAACGAAACAGCTTCTACCTATGTTCAGTTCCGTTAACTAATTGCCTTTCCGAAGAATATTAGGCTACGACAAACTGGCGTATTTGACTTGCAGTGAATAAAGGAGCATAACTACCAAGAGAACATAACTTCATAAAATAATACTTAAGGAAGTACATTACACACCTCAACATGTCTCGACTTACTATGAGGTCATCATCAGGAAGATGTACCTAAACGAGAAATTATACGCGACTAATTCACAGGACAAACATTCAGCCAGACACAACTTCATTATGACACCTACAGGTTACACAAACTACACGTTTCGGCCTAACAGTCGGCCTCACATAAAATACCACGATTGTAAAAAAATCATTATTAAAATTATTTACAGACAGGGATCGCAAGCCCTTTGGCTTCGATTAATGACGTAACACATAGTATTCGTTATCCATAGTTCCATATATATATATATATATATATATATATATATATATCTGGATCTTGTCCACAACAAATGGATGATCTAAACCAAATCTTTCGTCAGGACCAGCAAATAGGACGTATTAATAATCCCTTTATGTTCTATAAATTTACTGACCTACTTTACTTCAGGTTTTAGTCGTTAAAAAGATTTTAAAGGGAACCTCACAGTGAACGCACCATAATATATATATATATGTATGTATTTGTTTAAAATGTACATAAATGTATATTAAGAGCTGAGATATTTTATGGTGCGTTCACTGTGAGGTTCCCTTTAAAATCTTTTTAACGACTAAAACCTGAAGTAAAGTAGGTCAATAAATGTATAGAACATAAATGGGCTATTAATACGTCCTATCTGCTGGTCCTGACGAAAGATTTGGTTTAGATCATCCATTTGTTGTGGACAAGATCCAGATATAGACCGGTGGTGTATCTCTACGTATAGATAGTCTTTATTTATCATTGCTCGAACATGGTGAGATATCAGTTAGGAGTTTATCAAAAAATACGTATGGTGTACGCCGGTTGCAAGATAACCCAGCGGTGTTGCTTACTGTAAGCGTATATTAGCGACGCCTAATCCATGTGGCTGAAAATGGCGCAACGTCCTACCGGTGCAATTAAGTTTAACAAGGGAAAGACACATAGAATCGAATTAAAGAGAGGGTCTTATAGAGGCCAAAGAACGACGAGCCTAAACAAATGTTGTTTAGTAAAACCGTATGGACAGTTTTTTTTTTGAAGACCCTGAGTACTGGGTGTGCCTGGGCTTCCGCAGTCCCGAACTGACTGGCTGACGCCGTACCTATCAGTAACTGCTTGTGGAACAGGGCGACAGTAGATGTGCAAGTGTATCTAGGTCTGGGTAATCTGCAGGTGCCATACAATACAGTTGTGTCTAACAGAATATTTTTCCTATGGATAATCAACTCACACAAATGGATGCAACATGTAAGCGGTTACCTGATTTAAAAAAAAATCTCTCTCGCTGTACACATTAAAAAAGCGTATCAAATTAGGACTCATAACGATAAACATAACAAAATAATACGAATGTTTCTTCTAATAGTACTGCAACATCTCGATTAACATCCTCGTGCGTCCAGCACACGCGCCGTCGAAAGAAAGCACTCTCAGCACTGTCAGACGATGGACCAATCGCCACGAAATGCGTCTGTAGTTCACGAACAGGCGGTTGAATGATCTGCTAAAAGAAAAGAATTCAACAGTACACTGAACTCACCCGCGATGCTGAGAACGGTTGAGACGACTAGGACAAGGGTGGCGAGGGGTGGCGGCATTCTGCAGTGAGCGCCACCTAGGGATGCGGGGGCCCGCCGCGGGGTCCGGGCCTCCGCAGGGGCCGGGTAGCAGGCGGATGTACCACCTACACCCGTTGAACAGCCTGGGAACTCGCGTCTTCGGCCTGCAAACAGTGGAAACACAGGTCAGATTAACTTAACAGCACTATGGTAACTATGCGTACAGCACACTAATACTTCACAGATCACTGGTAACTAAATACATCACACATTAAAATGTAACCCGAATGTATCAACGTTGAAACAAAATCCTTCACAATGTTCCATTCAGGCCAAGGTCACATTTTTGCAACCTAGAACAATTTTAATGTCTTTATATATATGTTTTTAAATCTTACCTTCAAAGTACCCAATTTTCTTTTACACGTTAACTTATACCATCTGTACCTATTTCTTACCCGTATTTTTTTTTCCCGCACCAAATATACCCTCTCCGTAACTTCCTTGACGTAAAAACCCTGATAATGCTAGGTGACATTTAAACAGTTTTCTTGAGTCCTTAACTACATGCAAGTCCGAATTCACAATGTCAACAGGCCACACCTTAATATTCATAATGCGGCCAGGTCGGGCGGACAGCTAGGTCTAACGTATGCCCACTCTCCGTTCTCTACACTCCGCAACTACGAAGGAAACACGAGTCACACGACTGAAAGCTTATTCTGGGAAGCCCCCTACGTCAGGCAGGTAACTATACAGTTGGTCAAATCCGCATCTTAAATAGGAACTCAATTCTCGACAAGCACTTTTCGGAGCACACAAAATTCGCAAATGTATAAAATATTTCTGTGTCCAGAAGAAGATGACGACGAAAGTGAACAAGACGGGCAATGTACGTATAAACGTAACATTGGGGCGCGTTCGCGTAACCACTGTTGCCGTTCAAAAACAGTAATTAGATTATTTTCTAGGCGTGTGTTTGTAACCTCGGTTACCCAGCACGCAAAGCGCATCAGCCGTGTGATATTGTCATCTGTGGCCTGTCTGGCTGTACCCTATTTTCCCACACTATCTCATAAACGGGCACGATTTTCTGGAAATGGTTACTGAACATAAAATTAGTGTTCTGCTTTTCTCTACAAGAATAAAACAGCGAGATGTCACATATACAGGGTGTCTAGGGAGGAACAGTAAATATTTTAGGAGGTGGTAGTATGGACTCTTCCGAGTAAATAAGTTCATATAAACATGTGTCTAATTTTCAATGGGTGTGAATATACAGCTGTTTGAAGATGGCGCGTACAGATCAGATTTTTGTCTGTGGGGATGGGTGAAAAGCGAAGTCTACAAAGAAAAAGTAAACACAAGAGACGAATTGGTCTTTCGCATTATGAATAGTGCTGCTCTCATAAAGCAAGAACGCCAAGAGGCCTCAGGAGAGCTACACGTACTATTGCCAAGAGGGTTGAAAAGTGCATGGAAGTCGATGGTGGGATTTTTGAACACTTACTTTGAACTGCTGCAATTTATTGAGATTATTTACACAGCCAATAAATGCAATCAATACGTCATTTGTCTTTCCTTCATACCATTCGTAAGGCTTTTTATGCGCAAAATTTAAACAGCTGTATCTCCACACCCACTGAAAATTGGACACATGTTTATATGAACTTACTCGGAATAGTCCATACTACCACCTCCTAAAATATTTACTATTCCTCCTGAAACACCCTGTATATACATAGATATTTATGTAAAGTGCCCATGATTCTTGCCAGATTTTAGTGACACTTGTATTTTTCGACAGATTTTCGATAAATCCCAAAATTTCAAATTTCATGAAAATCCGTCCAGTAGGAGCCAGAATTGTTCCATGCGGATAGCTGGAAAGACGGATAGACATGACGAAGCTAATAGTCGCTTTTTGAAATTTTGCCCACTCGCCTAAGAAACGCCGTAGACGGCTTTGCTGATGGAATATCTATACACTTGATTCTGACCGTACAACGGTTCCCTAACATATCAGAAACAAGCAGGGGAACTGATGATGCTGCGTGTCTGGAAGGCATTACCTATCAAGGTCATATCGACTGAAACAAACTGAATACAAATGAGAAGAAAAACGAATCACCACTATTTAAAATGGTTCTAATTTCACGACGGCAGCAAACTGTCCAGTGGTCTCGTACCCCCAGTCACTCTTATAAAGAGGCACATGGCGATTGGTATGATAGCAACTGTAACGAGATGTTTCAGACGTAACTCCATGCGGTAGAGTCCTTCCTCAAGAAAGTCCCCACATTTCATGGAACACCTAAGTTCATCACTCAGGTGAGAAAATCCTGTCACTATTACCCATCACGAGCTAGCTTAATCAAGTATATACTTTAAGCTACTTACCTAAGATCCATTCTAATACTAACCCAATATGCGGCAATTCTCCTTCATGTACGCCGACCAAAATTGTATGTGCAAGTCTTATGCACTTCATTCAATGTTACACTCCTTAATATCTTGTCCTCCCCGACTCAATTACAATAACAATATTTGGTAATGTGTGAAAATTATGGAAAATCCTTATTACGAAATTTTCTCCACCCTCTCTCCTGAAAATATTCTCCACAGCACTAATGTTTCAAACACACCCAATTCATGTTTATCCTTGAGGGTGATAGATCGAAGTTTCGCATCCAACAAACAAAAGTCAAAATTTTAATTTTTCGTATAGTAATCCTCATATTTTTAGACAGGAGACAAAGACAAACGATGGGCTTACAGAACTATGTCGCAGCAAATATTTCTGAATTCAAATACCAGTTTCAAGCACAGGTCACCACAGATTTGGACGCGCACTTCGGTCAGCACTAAGAGAACACCCATCATAGGTGCTGCATGGGATTCTGTGCTACTCTCAGAGCTTATTTTTTGGCGTAACACCAACTTCATATTCCAGTTTCCACTGGCGACTTAGTTGGCTGTAGGCTATACTATTCCATATGCATTGGGTGGAATTAAAAACCCAGAAGCTACATTACCCTGATGCATTCGTAGTATAAAATGTGGCAAACAGACATTAAAAACGTGTTGGACAATCTATTAATACAGACATTAATCCATAGAACCTCAGCTTATTTTTCCTTTCTGCTCCATAGACTTTGCACAATAAATTTCTCAATAAATGGAAATTTATACAAAACTACTGTTCTTCAGTTTTAGCGCCAATTTAGTCCAATTCACAGTTGACGAGTATCGACCACTGAAGTCTGAGAATTCTGCGCTGCTAAGTGGTCGAGCAAATCGCAAATCACAGGACACGACAGGTTGGTTATATTTTTTTTCCCCCCAACGACATAACAGAACTTTATGTTCCATGTCGGTGCATTAAATAATGTTTTACACTTATATGACAAATCAACAAATGCACATTTACAAACTTGTTCAGTCACACATTATTCTTCACCGCTTTGTTTCGGTCACTCCCGTGACTATCACAACCCTGATGATGGTCACCGGAGTGGCCAAAACATGTTGATGAAGAATAATAAGACGTGATGTAACATACTTATAAATGTGCTTGTACTCTTAAGGTGTTGCATCCCCGCTGTGGTTCTACAGTACGTTACAAGTGAAGAAATATAGCCCGTCAATGCAAAATTTTCCTGTAGCAATTATAAACGGCGGGTACATGTTCCGGCTACAAATAGCCAACATCAGCTTGTATGTGTCAGATTTATAAAAGGAAATTATATCAAATTACCTATAGTTTTCATGTAGTAGCTACATAATTTCCTTTTATAATTCTGATATATACAGCCTGCTGATGATGTAGCTACCATTTCTGATTGCTACAGTAAAATTGTGTGGGCCAGGTAGCTCAGTCGGTACAGCGACTGAGCTACGGGCTGGACGGTCCGGGATCGAATCCCGGTCGGGACGAGATTTTCCGCCCGTCCAAACCAGCCCTGGGGCCCGCCCAGCCTCCTGTAAAATGGGTACCGGGTCTTCTCCAGGGGTAAAGTGCGGCCGGGGCGTGCTGCTGTCCACTCACCCACTTCTAGTGCCGCGGTCATGGAAGAGTAGAGCTATACCTCTACCCACCCTCTGGGCCACACCGGGCCTGTAACGGGATCACTTTACCTTTTACAGTAAAATTGTGCAATGACGGGTTGTATTTCTTCTTTTATTACGTACTACAAATATGCACTGGTTGGATTATCATATAAGTATAAAACATGCCAGAACGTCACAGCGATTTATTGTTCATAACCACCTTTCGATTCGAATCAAAACAAACTATGTAACTAACAAATCGTCGGTAATGTAGCCAGTGAAGAAACCAACGAGACTACCGTGTATGAAATTTAAACATTATGAATGTCAAGGTCTTCCCAAATTGCATCAGATTATGTAAGACCTACATGCGACGGACATGACATAATCGTAGCAGTGCAAATGTTAGTGGCGGAAACTGAATATAGACTAGACTGATGGTATTTTACTTTGAGGCAGCAAGTGCACTCTGGGAGTTTAAAACAGGCGCATAAACCGCTAAAGATCACCTGCCAACGTAACAGCTGTTGAGTGGAAGGTATCAGGGCTGCTGCAAACGGGATTTGAAAGACCGGTTGGAAAACTTCGAAGTTCCTCCAGCTTTACCTGTGCTGGTGATGGCAGACGCCAAGAATATGTGGCGGCGAACTGCACGTCACTAGTGGCACTCAACTTTTCAAGTTCACCCTCAACCGAGACGTAGCCCACAAAATCACCTGCAGTAACAACCTACTTGGGTCACAAGCACAGCTGGATTGAGTGACTGTCCACAAATTGTCCTTTGTTAAACGAGCGGATTACAGTGCGGTCGCATTACACGGGAATTTGAAGCAGTCTCATATAAAAACATTAATGGAGTCTCATTTTATGCACAAAACTTGAAATAATGCGAATCCAAATAATAATAATAATAATAATAACAACAACAACAACAACAAAGGTGATACCAGTAATAATAGGGGCGACTGGGACTATTTCAAAGTCATTTAGAAAATACGTGAGCAACATACCAGGAAACCATGAAGTCAAGGAACTACAGAAAACAGCCACATTGGGCACTGCACACATAATTCGGAAAGTAAAAGGTAAAGGTAAACCAGTCCCGTTACAGGCCCGGAGGGGCCCAGAAGGTTCCAGGAAGTTAAAATTCGGAAAGTACTAGTGTAAAATTACAACAGATTCAACACTGGAACAAACGATATAAGCACCATGAATAGTAGCAACAGAATAGCTGCAACACTGTATTCCCTAGGGAAATAGTTTGTCTCAGGAATATAAGTATAAATACCCTGCATAAAGGAGATGATGACGATGATGATGATAATAATAATAATAATAATAAACACGAAATAGTATCAGATCAGCCTTCAACATCAAGTCGGGGACAACACGTCCTATTTAGGTGCTTCTTGCATTTCCTGTTCCTTCAGTGTCATCAGAATATAATGATTTGTTTCCTATTCTTTCACGCGTCGTACTACAGTAATTAATTAAAGTGTCATTAAATTTAACTTTCATTGTTTATTTATGTATATCGCCCTTAGAAGTACGTTTCAGAACAAAAAATGCGCGAAAATGACCGTAGTTCCATGCGCTCTGAGGACTTATTTCCCCCAACTTTACATTTATTCCTAGGGAAAAATTGGTATTGAATTATGCGAGGTGTTCAGCAACGCATTACTCGCGTGGAACACGACCGCAGTTCGCATGTCGCAAAACTACAACAAGGTAATCGTGAATGACGAATTAAGCATATGAAATCGGTCATTTCCTATCTGAATCTGACGATGCTGGGCGACGTAGTTTTGGGAATAAAGTTTCAATTCTTTACCTCCCTAATGCGGAGAAACACAGCCAACCCCTAAGTCGTGACGTCCGGCTACATCAATACAGCCGCTTATGCAGTAACTACGTCGCACAAGACGAACGTGAGAACTTCAAAAGACTGATGCCCGCTTCATTCTACGACTTCTCTTTTAATGGACACTGAATTTAATGACGCGTGAAGCAGAATTGTGGTACAAAGCTAGTGAAGCAACGAATGAAGAGTCGTAATGGCGCCAGAATAAATGGGAAGACTCTGCTGGACATAATGCCGTATTTAAATGAGGGAAGTGACTCAGAGCTCGACAACTCTCTCCACTCCTAACGAACGACACAATTAAACGGCGCTTTTCCAAACAAGACGAACTATTTCGCGAAAGAGACATCATTTATGTGCATGCAACAAATAAAACTCGTGATTTCATTTCAATACTTTTAACACCTGTACCGTGCTTCTTTTATTACTTTGTACAATGGCCAACAAATGCACTATTTATTTACAAATTATTACTGCTCCTACATGTTTCAACACTATTGTGTCATCCTCAGGGAGCTCGTAGTTAGTACCTTGCCAAGTTACACAAGTATAGTTGAAGAATAAGAGACCAACTTGACGTCACTAGTTATTAAGTTTTATTTCACTTCTTTTATGCTCAACATGTTTCGGACATTAATACATCCATCATCAGGAGCCTGCGACTTTTCTGTTGTATCACCACATTGGTCGTGCGTTCTCGTTTCGATGCGTGTTGCAGTTTCGGTGTAGCTGGGTTAGGGTAGTATCCGTGTAGCAGGCTGAAGCCTGCTACACGGATACGGAGTTGGAAGTTGGAGTTCCAACTCAACAACGAGAGCGGATGGTAGAAGACCCAGTTGACCAGTGCCAGAAGCTGTAATTACAGTTGTAAGAGCTCCTGATGGTGGGGTGTCAACACCCGAAACATGTAGAGCTGTCTACAGAAGTAAAATAAACTGAATACAGTCGTATCTTGTTGGACAGTTATTAAATTTTATTCACGATGCAGAGACCCACGAATAAAAAAAAGCATAAATCCTACGTGAAATAATTTAAAATTTACGTTATATTAACAATTACTTCATTTGACATATTTGTGTAACTTGGCAAGTTACTAACTACGAACTCCCTGAGGATGACACAACAGTGTCGAAACATGTAGGAGCAGTATGATAATTTGTAAATTAATTGTGCATTTGTTGGTCATTGTAAAAAAAAAAATAATAAACTCGTGAATTTACGCATCAAGACGTACTTTCGATCTATTAAATTTTCTACACCACGAAAGGATAACCCAAACGCGCTTCTGACCGCCTATTATTACACTGCTGTGAAGATAAATAATAGTGTGCCAGACGCTGGAAAGGTGTACAATGAACACCCGTTTCACAGACTCACTGACCGCTGTTCCGAAGGCGGGAGGTACACCTGCAGCATGCAATGCGCTCAGCGCGTGGCACCAATTACCATGACGGCCAATCCCAGTACAGAAAGTACCAAACGTCGGTTACCCTTCCATCACATGACTGGAAATAAATACGATGCATGCAGCAAAACCTGGAGAGGGAAAAGGAGGGAAGACACATTCTTTCCAAATTACAGAACCCAGGTGCGGCCTGAATGGATGAAAACACGCACCTCTTCTTTCGATCCGAGAAAGCATCATCGGAGGCAAAAGTGAGGTGATACTTCCTGACGCAGCAACGCTGAGTGCTACTGTTTGCAACGGGGCTACCAGTACGTATTAGAAAGTCGGAGGATTGCTGATCCAAAGCCACACCACAGGGATAATATACAAACCGAAGAAATTAGGAGGGAGTGGGTATGTCAAAACACAACTGTCTTTGTATTCTATTTATTAGGCTGACGACATGTTTCGGCCACTGTGGGCCATCCTCAGGTCACAAAAATATATAATGAGGAGAATATATACAGTATAAGAACATTAGTTGTTGTGCCAATTCTGAGCTTTCAACGAGATCTCGTTGTCTAGCGGTTATCTATATATATTATTAGTTTCAATACAGATAACCGCTAGACAACGAGACCTCATTGAAAGCTCAGAATTGGCACAACAACTAATGTTCTTATACTGTATATTTTCTCATTATATATTTTTGTGACCTGAAGATGGCCCACAGTGCCCGAAACATGTCGTCAGCCTAATAAATAGGATACAAAGACAGTTGTGTTTTGACGTACCCACTCCCTCCTAATTTGCATAAAACACAGCGGGGATGATGCATCTAAGAACCGGAGAAATGTTTTAACTTTACAAAATTTCACAGAATAAAGACCTGGTGTAGAACACACCAACTGTATTGTTAAATAAGGAGTTTAGTAACTAACCACATAGAGAGAAATCCTTTTGGACAAACTAACAGTTCCTCATGTTGTCAAGAAATTCCTCGAATTCACAACAAACCGCAACTGCTCCCTATCATGAGCCAGATAAATCCAGTCCATAAAACTCCCAACCTACTTAAGATCCATTTTACTATTCTCATCTACATATCTTTCTCCAGTCATTCTCTTTCCTTCATACTTTCGCTCCAAACGCTGTATCCATTCCACGTGCTCCCCATTCCCCGCCCATATGATCCTCCTTTAATCAGTTATCGCAATCAGTACACCAGATATCTCCTGGTATTATACCCTATACGACACTGGACCACTTACAGAATCTACCATATTTCAGCGCAGATATATTTACCTTATATACGAAAAATCCTGTTCCTCATTGATAATTCCCGATACCTTTTCCTTAGCACAGGTACACACACCTCCGTGACATCATTCTCCCATATGACCTGTACTCCCACCAAATCTTGCCTATGCTTTGCTTATCCTCTGCATATGTTTCAGCGAACGTGGCCTATAGCCTAGTGACATTACAAGTTCCAAATCTCAGGTAAAGAGTCTCTATCTAAACACAGTTTTATGCCACTTTCACATGACCGTCTTGCCCTAAATTGGCTAGACATCTTTTCGTACAAAGAAATATGTTTATTTTCAAGTTACGTAACATTCAGGATTTCTCAGTTCGTAAAATGTAATGACAGGAATTTAAAATATAAGTTTTAAAAATAAGAAATACAGACACCTTCCGAGGAAGACCAGAACTAATGGAATAAAAGATGGAAATATATTCTGCTACTCGTGGTAGCTGCCGGTCCCAGTGGCCGTGCGACCTAAGGCGTGGGTCTGCGGCCTGCTGAGATCGTGGGTTCGAATCCCGCGAACAGAATGGTTGTCTGTCTGTTGTAAGTGTTGTGTGTTGTCAGATGACTTTGCGACGAGCTGATCACTCATCCAGGAGTCCTACCGACTGTGGTGTGTCATTGTGTGTGATCTAGAAACCTCAAGCATGAGAAATCCATGTCCCGAGTTGCGCCGCAGTGCCAGAGGCAAAACAAAAAAAAAAATCTTGGTAATTACAGCCCTGTTGTGTAACGTGTAATAAATTAGAGGCTAAAGTTCAACTACGTCTCGGTACCTTTCTTCATTATAAAGCACCGCATTACTGAAAGCATACCAAACACTATTCGGGTGATGAAACCGAGAATAAGATAGCCATGGCATGTAGCACGTACGGGATACAGGACAGGTGCATAAAGGGTATTGGTGGGGAGATGAGGGACATAAACCAATTGGAAGACCCGGGCACAGATGCGAGGATATAAAGATAGATCTTCAAAGAGTGGGATGGGGAGGCACGAACTGGACTGATCTGGCTCAGATTAGGTACAGGTCGCGGGAGCTTGTCAATGAAGTAATGAACCTTCGGGTTCCATAAAATGCGGGGTATTTCTTGACTCTCCGAAGACGTGTTAGCCTCTCAGGAAGTATTCTTTGGCTACCCTTACTGAGGTTTTTCCGTGCTTTTTCCTCAGTTATAAGGCGAATGCCAGGGTATAACTCGCAAAAACGGGGAACGGCCCAACTCTTCCACATTAGTTAACTGTGTTATTCTATGTATTGTTTGTATGTAAATGTGTACTGTACTACTGTCACCGGGTGTCAACCCAATTGCAGTTAAAAAATATATCATATCATACATACATCAAGAACTCTGCTCAATGAAGTTATCAGATAGTAAGGTATAACCAACAGCATGGTTTTAAAGACAGAGACTACCAAACTGCTGTTTACTTTGGGAATCACATGAAATCTATGCGTACACTTAAATCGATGGAACGACTACTTTCGGACCACTGAGAAAGAATCAAAGATGACAGAGTCGTTTCCACTTCCCACTAAAGACGCATTAAAGCACAAAGAACTACATCGAGTTGTAGGTTCATGAAAACCAGCCATCACGTGAAGCCCATGCAAATGCCTCGAACTGCAGCGTATTACCCGCTTACCTACAAAACGCGAGGAGACGTTGGATGTTCCGTGCAAACCACATGCCTCTGGAAAGTCGTAACAACATTTACAGCCTGTGTCCTCCTCGCCAAGGACTGTAGGTAAAGTCTCGCTGCTGGCATGCAACATCCACACAGAGCTTTCAGATTCCGTAACTCCTGTGCACGCCACGTGATGGACGGGTCGATTTAAATCCCACCACTTTGCATTTCATTTTACGAAAGGTGAGTCTGTACTCAAGAATGAACTGTGATAACGTGCCGGCTGCTTCGCCTTGCACATCTCATGGGCGGAGCCAGATGAGTATCGGTGGAAATGAACTCGGAGAAAAAACTTGCCCCACTGCCGGTCTTTCTACCACGCCTTCCGATATGACCAAGCTTCTGCCTGCAGCCTGAGCCAGGACTAAGCCTTGTAGTTCGTTCACTTAACAACACTATTTTTTCGTGGAACATTTTACACCGATGTGACTCACACAGTACAGCATTGATTGATAAGGTGACTGGTAAATGATGAATTGGCAAGAAACTGGAAGAAAGCGGGCGTGGCCAAATCGAGGTGACTTACTGTCCTGACATCTGTGTGGGAGTGAAGAAAAGTACAGAATGATTTAAGGACAGCAGATCCGGTATGCGAAGCGCATGCGCAGTATTATATTGTGTATCCGTGGCCTGTCTGGCTGTAACAAAATTTTTTCCATATTGTTTCATAAACTGCACGATATTCGGGGGGGGGGGGGGGGG
>Ga0131853_10015740_pt1 | contig 13821 bp, 2 predicted proteins | sample TergutLab28metaG_FD_92764 | JGI IMG/M metagenome (GOLD analysis project Ga0131853, IMG submission 92764) | Labiotermes labralis P1 segment gut microbial communities from Petit-Saut dam, French Guiana - Lab288 P1 (version 2) (version 2) | ecosystem: Host-associated > Arthropoda: Insects >... | reverse complement strand
TGTGGGGAACCGTTGCGCTGACCACGTGACACCCCTCTATCCGCAAAAGTTGGCACTAACTTCGCCGACCGGCAGCGGCCGCTCTGTCGGTATAGTTCGCGTGCGGACTAAGGCCACGGAGTTGTTAGGCATATTAGCAGATTTAGCAGTAGTAGTAGTAATAGTAGTAGTAGTAGTAACTTACTTTGCTTAACTTTTTGTAGAAAATTTATTATTTAGGTATGTGTTCTGTACATGTTAAGTCGAATATAACCTCAAAGTCTCGCCTTATCGCCATGTTTGTAATCGTTGAATAGCCAACAGTGCTTCATGCGTAATATGTTGGTACCTTAACGGCTTACGTATATGCGCACCATATTTTCAAGATTGCTTCAGGCGACAATTTAGACATCATATTCATCCAAATAAATAGTGAGTGAATTCACATGGCGGCAATTTTACAAAATATTAACGTGACAAAAGTTTCATATCTTCCGAGGATCCATCGCCATATGTCGTTTAAAATCCCAAAATACTCGTCGATAATTTCGCTCTCCCTTACCATTTTTAACTATACAACCTGGGACGTTAGGGAATGATTAATTATGAGCCTTAAAATATTTTGAAGTGGTTAACGTAATTGGGTTCTGTGTCGAAATTTTCATGAGAAAATCCATGAAAAATTTAGTTGATGTAGCCACATTTCCCGGCTGAGATTCGAAGCAGGCACTTACGAATATAGTGGTGCCACCACGCGAGCCCTTTCAGTAGTCTGATGAGGAACCCACATTTCCCTTCTTAAGATCCTTGCTGGTAAGTGAGCCTTCGTATAAAGTGAAGATTGGAAGACCAAGCAACAAGTAAACACATTTCTACATGTCATTAATCATAAATCTCTGGGTATTTTGTTCGAGTTCACCTTATTGGTTTGGTTTAGTCTGGGTAAATAAATGTATTTTTCCGAAAACAAAATCACTATGATGGATCATATTAGAGGAAGTGGTTAGGGTCAGCAAAACATGCCGCGTCATATTATTTCCCTTGTTGTTTACAGTCAAGTACGACCTCAAAAATGTGGTACAGCATCTCCCACAATTTTACTCACATTCTGAGTGGCATTAAGTTTTGTATTTCGGCCTGTTCAGACTTCGTCCATGCGGGACGCAGGGCATAAGAACACTTGTTTTCGCCAGCTTATGATTCAGTCATTTCTTGTCCTTGCAAATAAGTTCCTTTTGTACTTCAGGCAGGTCATGTCATTAACGGTTCTAGGTCTAATAAAACAAACGTCACAACAACGAAGCAGTTGGGAGGTTGGAGCTATTCACAGCCGCGACCCGGTCTTCTGAGATATGACGCTGCGTTATTAATTAAGTAGTCCTCGGCGTTTTGCAGACATGTACTATCATCTTCAAGGCTCGTGTTGTCCATTCTTGTGGACCCCACGGTAAGTGAGCAGGAAAGCAATACCTCTCTCTGAAACTCCGGAAACCACGTACCCAGCGACACGGCGACACATTAAAAAAAAACGGAAATTTAGACTGACTTGCAGAAAGTGCTGAAAATAACGCTTGTCACATATACGTTGTTTTTATTATTCTTGATTTTTAAGAGAGGCGTAATCACTAATTTATTGATCACTTTAAGTATTTCGATTTAGAATCTATAGTGAATCTATCCTCTATCATTATAGTCTACACAACGCAACAAGTAGTCGCAAGCTCCTGAAGATGGACGTATTAACGTCTGAAACATGTTGAGCAGTAGATAATAAAGCAAGTGTCATCTAGTTGGTCAACCTTTATTCAAATATTAGAATCTATAGGTTTATTAGTGTTTCAGACAATCTCTTCGTCGTTTTGCCACTGTCTTCATCGACGTCGTCATCGTCAGCGAGGCCATCACCGCCACTACCACCACCAACAACACATTCTTCTTGTCTTTGTATTATTCCAAAGAACCCACATTATTATAATATCAAAATGTTCTTGTTCTGATATATGTTGGGGTGTAGAGTGTAAAATAAAATTATACTAGCAGGGATCAACAAATGTTATAGTTCGATTAGATAAAATTTTAGTTTTCCAAGGTGGCGGAAAATATGTTTATGGTCTTAGGGATTACAAAATGATTACTTACATAAATGGTCATCAAAATCTCCGTTCCGAAAAGTTGGAGACCACTTAGGAAATTATGCGCTATCACAACCCATAAGACAGAAATCTTAAATTATGTAAATTGACCCCATCTGTTGAATTCTCGTTGTAACCTGCTTTCCATACGACCTGAATTCCTTTCTTTAAAAATAACTTCCTAGTGAATTTCACTATATATTTTAGAATTTAAAATTTCTGAGTAAAAGAAGTCTTAGTTTAGTCCATTTTAATTTTTACACTTTTCCTTTATTAATTACTCGTATATTTTTATAAATACACGATAAAAGGTATGGACTTCGAGTAACGTCAAGTCTATCTGAAGTACACAAGTGACAAATGCCACCCAGACAGTTCCACTTAATTACAATAACAAAACAATTTCTTAGTCTTAGGCAATATCATTTAAGTAACCATTCATCAATCAGTTTTACAACGATATTTGTGGGGAAGTAAAGCAAACATTGTCATCCATCTTACGGAAATGACAGACGCAGATAGGGTGACACGACACTGAATCCTCAGTTGCACAGTGCCTCAGTATCTAACTTCAGCATCTATGTCACAGAACTTCTTCTGTGGGGAAGAGGAAGCTCATTTTAAGGGTCCTATTGCACATGCATGAACTGTAGTAACAATTAATTAACGTCTTAATGTCGCATATGTCTAGTTGCCTTAACACGGTAAGATTTTGTGGGCTTATTCTGAAATTAGAATACCTACACAGGACACCCTGGGAAAGGTTTAGAGGAAAAATAACTCCAAAAGTGACTACTCATATTTGATTTTCGACATCCTGTGCGAGCTCCAACTGTGAAACTGGAGGTATGGATTCTGGAAATTCTGTGTTTAATCTATGGACACCACAACTCCGAGCACAATTGTTAGAAAATAATAATTTAGGGATCCTGTATCTGATTATTTTCATGCACCCTTTGAAACTTCCCGAGCATAATAAACGAGATTAGTTTGAGACTGATTCCTTATGCATCCTATGCACAGTTTTTAGGCATCTTATGCAACTCTGAAGCTTGATAACCTAGAGTAGTTTTTTGGTGTCGTGAGCCTATTTCTTTTGTGCATGCGGTTAGGAAACCCTGTCGCGTTTCTGTCAGTAACGTGTCGGTTGTCTAGAATTCCAAGCTTTTTTGAAAGTTATCCAGTGGAATAATATGCTCTGAAAGTACACAGTAGGAAGTAGTCCACTACACAAGCTCCAGTTTTCGTGCATCGGACGTCTCACGACCAGCTTATTTATTGCCGACATTTTCTACAAACGAAATACTCTGGTTCTGAAATATAAGTAAAAATGTCAGAATTGTAAATGACAAGAAATTCTGTACAAAAACCTCTTGCAATTATCCCTTCTTAAATAAACATAAAAATTGAAAAAGTGAAGTAAAATAATGAGATTTTAAAAGAAATACGCTTTGTGCAACATACATTCCGTTAATTATTGCGTGTAAAATAAATTTCAAGAATATTCTAAATGTAACATCTCACCACTTCCTTCCATTTATACAAAAGCTCTGTAGAGACACAGAATTACTTGAATGCTTCGTGGAGGCGTTTCTTACGAAGCTAATTTTCCTCAAAACACAAATTTCCGTTTTCATATAATTTCTGAAAGAACTGTGCCCTTGTTTATTTTCCTCTTGTAGTTTCTCATATTTATTTTCTCTACAAAAACAGAAAGCAGCAGACATCGGATTAAGTTATTACAGTTTAACAGCTAGTCTTAACAACAAATCCTTTCTTACTCTACTTTGTTTCAAGACGAGCTACAACAGAAAAGACATTTTACACAATCTTAAAAACTTGCTAATAAAAATCTGGATTTCACTTGTTTAGATGCCATGAAATTTCTTCGACTGACATAAATAACTTGAAACTATAAAACAGAAAAACAAAAGCGGAAAGTACACTTGGAGATACATAAAAGACATTTCTCGTATCTATTCAGGTCGACCAAATGCCAAGAGATAGCCGAGGCAGTAAAGGACAGCTTCCTTCTGGTCATTTCTGGATAGCTCTCTACTAGTAATAGTTATTTTAAAATTCATTTTAACAACAATAATAAAGCCATTTTATACTGGTCTGGACAAGCCATTACGGTTCCAGGCGGTTAAGGTTCCCAGAATATGTACAGTCGGTACAAGAAGACGGTATGGTGGTCAGCCCTAGGCACCAGCAGCCTTTACCCCAGGAGATATTCCTGGTACTCATTTCTGTTAAAGCGGAGTCGACCCCATGGCCACAGTGCGGCCGCAAATACCACACTGATGAAAAATACCAATAACGCCACTGGGACTTTAACCCGCGACATACTAACATAGAGGAAGTTTGTATACTATGCTCACATTAAATACAGATCTTATTGTAACCAACAACTTTCACTCAAAATTTTATTTTTTCGTATACTTAGCGAAATTCAAGAAACAATTTATGGTTAGGTAGACAAAACAGAGTTTACACGTTCAGTGCTACGACTTCTCTGTCCCCTCTCATCAGCGTCAAAGAGCAGATCTCGTAATATGTGGCTCTTAACGTTCAAGTGGTTGGCAGCCCGAGAGAATTTTATTGAATATAAGACATTAATAAAACTGTAATTGAAAGTTAAAATTCGCAGTATAAAAGCATAGAGGGGGAGCAGAGATATAGTTCTACTCTTTCTTTAACCTCGGCGCTATATGGGTTAACGTCACGCCCCCGCCTCTTTAGGCCCCAGGAATGACCCAGAACTCACTGTATAGGAGGCTAAGTGGGTCACAGGGTTGGTCTGAACGGGTGAGGAAAATCTCGTTCCTACTGGGATTCGATCCCCGGACCTTCCAGCCCGTAGCGAAATAAAGCTGTCGTTACCTTTGAAATACAGCGTGCAAAAACGTAGTAGATAAAAAGGGGTTTGGAAAATGCCTATTTAAAATTACGTGCGAATATGAAACAAAGTCAAAACAACACAGTAATTACAACATATTAGAATTTGCGGGGTATAGAAAGAGAAACTAACAAAATTACTGGACATAAAGAAGAGAGATTTTAATGGTAGAGTCACAGTATTGGTGTAGCTGCATGAATAGTAAAGTGACAGATTAGGCCTTTGTAATTATATATACTGAAGGAATCTGTTCTCTGCAAGACACGAAGCACTACACAGTCAATTCATTTCATTTGGAAGAGAGCATGAAAAATAAATATGGCATGGACTGTGGGTTAATAATCGACTAACTATAAATATTACTTACTCCATTCCAATCCTTGCGAGCGCAATCATCAGTTAATACGAAGGACTAAACAATATTAAAGTGTATGCACCTCTAATGTCTAATCTCCAATCCCTCCCAGATTTTTCTCTATCCGATTACTGATGTAGCCACATACTAACATAAACAGGGCGTCAAATGACATATATATTGCCAGCTACCTGTCTGAGGTTTGTCTCTTCAGCGAAGATATAAAACGAATGCAAAATAATTGCGACATTTTTGACAAGCAGAAGACTGGTCTTCACTGTCTCCAAAGAAAGCAGCCTGTATTAAAGAAACTTGAAAGTTAATAAGCAGCCCAAGATATTTTCGCTTATTTGAGAAACCAAGGATTCATTATTCATTAATGTTTGTACATAATCTACCCACTTGATGCTAGCCTAAGCCACAGTACATTCAGCATTCTGAAACTGTGCCGCCATTTTTTGTTACTGCGTTTTCAGCGAACCTAACGATCTGTGTGCATTGACGCTATTATAAACATGCGCGCATTACAAACCTTCCGTTGTCTGTTATGTCCGGAAATTATCACCGCTGTTGGTCGCTTAGATTATTTAAACACAACTTATAATCTACAAAGAACTTTTTTAAACATCTTGTAGGACTGTTAATTTATAGTCTAGTCTATCTGTTCTGTATGAAGGCAGCATTTAGAGAAAATTATATATATATAATACACAATCTCTTCCTGAAGAACGTCTTATCGAAATTCAGATATTACAAACAGCATAAATTGAGGCAAATTATAATCTTTTCAGTCGACATTAAAACGTACATTCAAAGTGATTTTGTTTGAAGAATGTTTTAAAATTGCCTGAATCTGAAAACATCAATCTTTGATTCTGCTCCTCCACAGCTTTCACAGGCCCTTTGTTAATTACATTACATGGCAACAACAATAATTTATTGTTTCAAAGTAAATATATTAAATTTAAATTGACACAGACGTATAAATAAATATTATATAATTTTCTACTGTGATACGTTATTATTGTAATCAAGTCAAGGAGACTGGGATGTCATGTGTGTGGAGAAGCAAATGCATACCGAATTTTAGTAGGGAAAGCTAAAGGCATGGGAACATTTTGAAGATTTGAGCGTAGAAGGGAAAAATATGAAAATAAATCTTAACGAAATAAGAGGGGGGGGGGCTGGATTTAAGTGACCCTAGGTAGGGAAAAGTGATCTGTTCTTGTGAACACGATAATGAACTTTCAGATTACTCAAAACAAGGGGAATTGGTCGGCTACCTACAGAACTATTAGCATCTTACGAACGAATCTCTTACCTAGACTGAGCTAGTTGGTTTGTTGGTTGCTTGCTTGCTTGCTTACATAATTAGTCAGTTAGTGAGAGAGTGAGTTAGTGAATTAGTAAGTTGTTTGGTCAATTAGTTAGTTAGTAGACGCTTAAAGAATATGTCTGTTACACATTACGCTTTGTTTTGTTGTTCTTTTCAGTACATATTGTATAAAACAAGTCTCCTGGCACTTATGAAACATGCGGTATGTAATACATTCGTCTATTTTCAGTGATGAATGTTACAAGTGACAGGCACTCCCGCTCCAAGATTTCAGTCCATAAGAAATGCCACGAACCTAAACTCATACCTTCTTGCTTCAGTGACCTCTGACATGACGTCAGTATAACGATGACGAATGTGTGACTTGATGGATGTTAATCGATAATGAATCACAGTGAAACTATTTCAGGCGCCCAAATCCCCTACCTCCCCACTGTTCCCCGAAAGACGGTGGCAGTATGGCGACGGGGTGGAGCGGCCGATGGAGTAGCGTCTGCGTGCGTTGTGGGTGGTCTCCGGGCTTCAGGTCCTCCTCCACGCGACTGAAGATATTGGTACCCAAACAAAACAATTAACCAGGAAATCCGAAAGTTAAAGCGGCCTGCCGCGGAAGTGCCAGACAAAACTCGGCTTCAATCTTGCAATTTCCTTTGGATTTCCGTTTACGAACTGGGAATGAGACGAGTTACTGAATGATCCATCTGTATATTACTTTATTGGTTAGTCCGACGACTACTTTTTAATATGTTATCACCTCAAAATCCAAAATTTATCCCAAATTATGTCACGGTTGTTTTCCATCCGCATCCATAAACTCGTGCATTATGAAAGTGTGATAATTTACGGTGTAGTGATTAGCGTACTGTTTCTTAATGCAGAGTTATTGACTTCGAGTTTTCCTCTGAATACTTACTGCTTTTCTCTCTGTCGCAAATGAACTTCAGGTTCAAGAAGAGAAGAAAATTCGCAATAAAAATTTAAAACTATATAGCCCTCTATTGCAATGCTTACGAAATTCCACTCATGTATGGAATACAAGGTAGTGCAAAAACTTCAGAATTTAATATTAGCGTAGGGATGAATGAAAGTAGTATTACTAAAGTAAATTAAAAGGGATTTGGAAGGAAGAACTAGCGGCATATGCCTATTTGAAAAGACCAGGGAAAGCTTTGAAAAATAAGACCAGTTTTCTCGAACAAAGGTTTGTAAGGTCAAACGTCTGCGTACATCAGTCTCTTACCTCAGCTAAGCCTCAAGTATTTGCTTGCACATGTGTCATAGTACCCACACTACATTCCCTAATTATAATATCGTGTAATTTTAATATTCTATTAACTTCCACTAACTGAATTTTAATGTTGCTATACAGTCGAATCACTGTTAAAATTTTTTATGTTATACGAGATCTCGTAGGTAACAATAACAACAGCATTGTTAATTGTATATTTTACCTTACTAAGAAGAGCAATCAACCTGAAGATGGCTCATAACTACAGCCGAAACATGTCGTTGAACCAAACAATGTAAGAAATAAACCTTAATAAAATCACTAATTCATTTGTGTTTGACTATATATTGTTTATATTTATAATTCTTTACAACACGACGGAGATGTCTCACCTGAAAGTTATCATTTATATACTGAACACACTTGTTGCAGATTCAAGTATTTTGCAGCGTTACGTCGTGTCGGCCGGTAGACGCGGTATAACATTACAGCTCAAATCACACAAAACACACTTCTACCCTTTAAACTACAGGAGAAAAACCACTCTTCGAGATATTTCGTCATAAAATGCAGTTACCAAATAAGGCTCTTTGACGTCATCCTTTCTAAATCAAAGTGATAGCATCAATTTGCGCTCTAAAAGCACAGTACTGGAGCAAATTTAATTCTCCATGCCAAGGCTTAGTGTAGGCCTATTTATGACATTTGTCAGGGGCGAATAACCTCATTACTCAAACCTCATTACGCGTATTACGACCTCGCATGTGAATTTCGTTCTAAATTTTTGGCAGTTATATAACGATGAGGAACACGTTCGATGAAAGGAAACTGTAAGGTACACAGGCTGTTAAATTTCATCCGAAAGATGGAGAGAGAGTAAAGTAACTCATTTACTGTATGTACTGTACAGTAATCCTAAAATACAGTTTTTTTTTTACAACTTGACAGATAAGCGCCGGTCCGACTTTCTAACGAATTATATTAGATTTTCTAGAGTTTCTTATAACTGTGTCCTTTTGTCTAGCTCTCGTCATCGACTGTTAAACATCCCCGACACGCAATGCTAGCAGAGTGTCGGGCGGAACGTTTGGACTGGCGCTGATCGGTCAAGTAGGAAAAAAAATCCTATTCATACAGAAAATTGGACAATATATTTCCAGAGAATCGATGACTGTCAAAGTGGTAAAAAAGCTTGACAATGTTGTCTCTTTGGAAAAATAAATATTGGAAGACCAACAAACAGATGGTCAAATGCCATGCAAAATACAGTCGGATTTGAAATAAAGGATATAGGATTGTGTAACAACATGAGACTACCTCAGGTAATGGTAATTAGTTGGTTTAAAGAGAATGCCTGGAATTTTGTTTATCATGTATCACACATATTCTTTGGTACCAGCATTCTAAGAAAACATTCCTAAATTCCAGAACTGCAGTACCGATTATCGTTGTTATTTTCGGAAGCTATTTAACTATTTAGTTGGCATTTTAAGCATCAAAGTTTGTTTTATTTTATCAAAAGCAATGTTATGTTGTAGACTCATGCTGAAATCGGGAAAAATTAGTATAATCATCTAACTAAACTAACTCCATGAAGCAGAGTCCTCCAGAGACGCTAACAGTTCCTCAGCCAATCAAGAACTTACCAAACCCGAAGGTTCATTACTGCATTCTTAACAGCCCTTCTTCTGTCACTATACTAAGCCAGATCAATCAAGTCTATGTCCTCATCCCAATTATTGAAAGTCAATTTTAATAATATCCTCCCATCTACGCCTAAGTGTTATAAGTGGTCTCTTTCCTTCAGGTCTACCCACAAAAATCCTGTATGCAACTCCCCTGTCACCCATACGTGCCTCATAACTTTCCCTCTTAGTATAATCATCATTATTGCTATTACTTATTTTAATTAATTAGTTAATTCCTTGTGTACTTATGTTTCTATAGACAGATGAGCTTGTTAAAGAGAAGCAACGTCTATTTTTAACCCTTTAGAAAGAGAGAATATTCAGTCTTGCTGTTTTCCATTCCCTATACGTGACGTATTTCTAAATAACCGTAACTCGTACCAGCAGGATATACGAGAAGTCCGATGCAGTTAATCTGTTAAAAGTCGACCCTTTCCTCTAGGAAATCACAATGTATTTGATTTACAAAAATAGGTAGGTTAATACTGTTTAAAGAAACCACCGATATTTATTCTCAGAAGTCACCGAAATACACAAAGCAAATACTTTTAGCGAAAATACATTGTTTAATGTCGAGCATACCTTCGCCATTTCTACTACAATCGTTTCAACCCTTTGAATATCGGTGCTCATTTAAGTTACGTATGAAAATTCAGTTCGTACCGCACAGAGAACAAATTCCATGTTCATTATGAAGACCAAATTTTAACCCTATTTAGGAAAATAATCGCTACTTACTGTGACAGTCACACGAAACACAAATGTTGTCTCTGGCCGAATTAAAATTTCAGTTTTTCATGTTCCAGCAGTGAATCTGCAGCGTAATTACGTGGTTCTAAAATCAGATATTAAGATTACACCATAAATTACCACGATATTCGTTACAAGGATGCCCAATTTGCTGCTATCATTGATTAAAATTTCAAATTTTCGGCGTCTGTAACTGCGTACGGAGGAAGAATCAGAGAAAATCCTGGTCGAAGTTTTATGATCTCACATCTTCAATGGCAATATCATAGTAATTTAATTACACTTCTTTGAACATGTTAATAATAAGTTATGTTTACAAACAGTCGGTTAAATGTTTGTCATTTGAGAGTCCCTAATACTTACAAATCCCATTAGCCAAAACTTTAGGCTGTAAGGTTTCAGTCCTGGCAGAACTTCGTGTCTGGCCTTCTCATTGAAACAAGAAAAGACTGTGAGATCTTCATGTTGGCCGCGCTTGCTTGTATCATTCTATTTCAGCTTTCGTATCACGTGACAGACATGCATGAAACTTTGTATGCAATGCACCCCACCCCCTCCTCCCCCAACGCCTCATTTGCTGGTTTCGTACAAAGAGTAAGCGCAACATGGCGAAGGAAAGAACTTACGAAATGGGAGGGCGACAATGAGAAATCTACGAATGCTATTCGAGTAAAATCGAAATAAGCTTCTTTGCCAGATTACGGTGGAAAAACACGTGACCTAAACAGAAATCTTCATTTCAGCGCCGTTCATGAGATACGAGGAAAACGAATTATTGGACGCCAGTTTTTCTGCATGATATATTATTTTATAATAAAATTTTTCGGCCATCACTTGGGCTATTACATTAGTGACTAAATTTAAATTTTTTATTGAGGAAGAAAGCGATATACAAAAAGTTTAGTTAAATAACTCTGACGGACACACTGACTACTCTAGAAGGTCTAAAATATAGGAAAATATGCTGAACGATTTCTGTCTAAACAGCGTTGTTCCGTGTTGATGAACTTTGGAAAGCATAGGGGCGTAACTTGGCTTATAAAATTGTGGCGGAACGGCGGGGGGGGGGGGGGGGTGAGTGGCAAAATCTACTATAGGTATTAGGGAATTTTAATCTAAGAAGAATCACTTTAGAGAGATAGGAAAGAATCGTTTTAACTCAGGTTTTTTCATATTTTTTTTCCTGTCTTTACATGAACCAAAGAATCGTTTTGAAAACGTTTCTAATTTTTATTTTCCCCTCTTCACCCCATTAACAAAAAAAAAAGTTCTTAGATAGAAAAATATCGGAGTGGCATCCTACCCAAATTGCCCCTCCTTCCATTTACGCTTATGGTGGGAAAACCCGGGTAATTGAGCAGCTTCTGGAAGTTTGGAATAAAATCTTGTCGGGATCAAATGGGGCCATACAAAGGAACTGATGTGTGGACCGTCTGTAGACAGGTTTGGCTGATAAGATGTCAACTTACTGAACACTTGGTAATAAGTACGGTACTACCTTGCGTATCTTTTAGTAAAACACGTTTATTCCACCTTGAATTTGCTGTGTTATCCTTTTAAGTGCGAGGCGGCGCATTCGAAGGAAATTTTGTGCCAGGTGAAGCGCAGCTGAATTTAATGAAATATATAAATATATAAGTAAAACAACAATCAGGTATGAAAAAAAAAATTTACTGTTGAAAACCATCGCGAAATATCACATGGCCTGAAATCATTAAACTCGCTACGTTGTCATTTATAAACCAAAAGATTTGATTATTTTCACAATTAACATGAGAAACCCGATACAAAGAGCATCATTCAAAGTTAAGTTATGAATTCTACGCTTAATAACTGTCGTCGTGTTGGATTTAAGCAGGACAGAACAAATTTTCCAGCGATATATCACCCACTTCAAAACTCTGGGTTTCAGAATTTTGACATGAAGCAAAGTCCATACTGAGGACCGATAAATATTAGGCGCCTTGGTGACCTGACGCCCGGAATTTGTGCACTTCCGGACTAACCTTTATATTTTCGAGAAAGTGAGTGTTCAGACTATGGTTTTTTTGGTTGTTACCCCGTATAGTCTTGTTTTTGATCGGCAGGGAGAAATAATTTTTCCTCTTTTTCCCTCCGGCAGATCTGCCCTGGGTCCCAGCTAGCCCCCTACCTAATGGCTACGGGGCCCTAACTCTTGGGAGCAAAGCGGCCGGACCATGAGTCTAACCACTCACATTCATCTTGGACCAAGCTTACGGATAAATACAGGTACACCTTTTACTCTCCGTACGTGTTTATGGCCTGAAAGAGGAATACCTTAAATTACTTTACGTTCTCTCTGCAGGGTCCCTGAAAACGGGTTTCTCACAGCTTCCTGGTCACATCTGCTATTGGACCAGTTGGACTTTATCTCCCCTTTCTTTCTCGTAATCACTACTCTCCTTGTCACACAACCAACGTACCTTGGTGACATCCTGAACCCACTCACTTCGATCCTGTAGAAAGAGGCAGAATGCATCTTAGACATTAAGGTGGGTCCACACTTGTAACGTTACCGCGTACCGTAACGCCGTAACGTTACAAGTGACTGACACGATACGGAGTTACGAGCTGAACTGTCATCCCGTGCCTCACGGCGTAACAGTATCCTGCAAGCGTTACACCGTGGGGTTCCCAGTTTGTTACGGGAGTCCGAGCGATGTCTAGCGGCGGCTTCGTACATTTATATACATTACGCTTAAATAAAACGAGAAAAAAGCGGTTGGTGGTGACGTGTCACGTTGCACGTACAGACCTGCTCCGGCCGTAACCGTATCATCCATTTGATGCGAAGGCCAAATACCGTCAGCCCACCGAACAAGCCCGTAACGTGACCGCGTAACCAACTTTTGTTACGTTACGCGGTCACGAGTCCCGTCCACACTGTCACGATACGGTGTTACGGTACGCGGTAACGTTACAAGTGTGTACCCACCTTTGGACATTGTGTCACAACTGAGAATACTAAACGTTCTGGATATTTGTAATCAGTTACCACTGGTATGATACTGAGTTCTTATAACACGGTTCGTGGAACTGCGCACAGTTCAATATCTGATTGTCACGGTGCAGAGTCCCCATCACACTACGTTGTTATTTTTATATTTCTTTTCTTTATTTTCCAAATTACTTCCTACTTTATCTGAATATTTTTATAAATTGTTTACGTGCACTTTATTTGTAAAATTCGTTATACTTACATGTGCCGATTCCTCAATCATTCTACAAAAAGTCCAGTTCCCCATTTTCTTGCTTATGGAGATCTCACTAGTATATTTTTAACATTTTCCTTGTCTAAATACATAGAAACGGGGACCGCGGTAGCACAGTGGTTAAGGTGCTGTGCTACAAATCGGAAGGTCGCTGGTTCGATCCCAGCTGGTGTCAGTGGATTCTTCATTGACATAAAATCCTTCCGATCGCACTATGGCCC
>Ga0131853_10015739_pt1 | contig 13822 bp, 8 predicted proteins | sample TergutLab28metaG_FD_92764 | JGI IMG/M metagenome (GOLD analysis project Ga0131853, IMG submission 92764) | Labiotermes labralis P1 segment gut microbial communities from Petit-Saut dam, French Guiana - Lab288 P1 (version 2) (version 2) | ecosystem: Host-associated > Arthropoda: Insects >... | reverse complement strand
TTACAGGCCCGGTATGGCCCAGAGGGTGGGTAGAGGTATAGCTCTACTCTTCCATGACCGCGGCACTAGAAGGGGGTGAGTGGTCAGCAGCACGCCCCGGCCGCACTTTACCCCCGGGAAAGAGCCGTTACCCATTTTGCAGGAGGCTGGGTGGGCCCCAGGGCCGGTGTGGACGGGTGGAAAATCTCGTCCCCAACGGGATTCGATCCCGGACCGTCCAGCTCGTAGTCAGTCGCTACACCGACTGGGCTACCCGGCCCACAAAACTGTACAATAATAACTTTAAAACATTTTACAATTGCGCAGATATTTCCATATGTTTCTTACATACAAGCCACAATGTTCATCCGAATGAATGAAATTTTAGATTTTCACAAGCTATAAGTTGTCACCATACTGCAAACATAAGAGAATTTTAATTAAAGGGACCAGAGATTTAAAAAGGTAATAATCTGTTATATTAATTAGTTTATATTAACACAAATATAGGCGGTTGTAAGTCGATGACCGGAGGGGCGTAACACGCCAAACTACTCCGGCAACTGACTGACGAACCCTGAGATCGATGGAAAATTTGTATTCACTGCTTAAATTGCAATGGAAGTTTGAAGAAAGTGCCTACAGTCATCCTCTTTCCTGTACGCATTTCAGCATCCGTCTACATGAAATGTAACCGGACTAATGTTGTACGCATAGAGTAAGTTATATACGACATAAATAAGTACAACCTGAACGTAATGAAACCGGCCAATCAAGAGCAATACAGGACATTTACGTGTAAGGAAACACTGTGGCACGTTCGCGTAATGTTTTTAACGCGTCAGCTACACTAACTGCATGATACCATTTCACTTGAAAAGAGCATTTTAGGGCGATTTAAAGCCGCCGGCAACACTACAACGCACTTAGGCCTTAATGTTTAAGTGCCCCACATTTTTGCCCTGTTTTGACCAAATCTGGAATTCATCGACAGATTTTTAGAGAAGTCCCAAAAATCATATTTCACGGAAATCCGCCCACTGGGAGCCGCGCTGATACATGCGGACAGACGGAATGACAGTTAACATATGGACTAACAGCCTGATACCATTTCAGTCGACAGCACTTTAAGGAGATTTCAAGTAGCCGACAACACTAAAACGTACTTGAGTCTTCATGTAAAGTTCCCTATATTTTGTCTAATTTTGTAATAAAATTTAACCTTCTCGACATATTTTCATAAAAGTCCCCGATATCAAATTTCACGTAAAAATTGTCCAGTGGGAGGCGCGCTGAATTATGCGGACAGCCGTACATGCCGAAAGGTAAAGGGGGGTTTTCGCGAGTATCCGAACGCGCACCATAATAATAATAATAATAATAATAATAATAATGCGCTCCGGGTTCACGTGTTTTTTTGCGCATGATAATTTTTTAAACAACGCAAGTTCGAGAAACGAAGGTTATATCTTGAGCGGGTGACATTTCCTTTTAGAGGGCTTTAAAATACCTTCGTTCATATATGGCTCTTTATAGTTCGTGACACGGCAGTGAAGCAATTAATACAGCACTTGTTTGAAGGCCAAATGTTAGTGAGGTTCACAGCATTCTAGAATTTAATTGTATGTTATCTCAGGAACGCTTTATCTCTGCACTTGTACTTTGGGTAAGCAGTAACCAGTGTTTCTCAGCCGGTGGGACGTGAAAGATCGGACAAGTGGGAAAAGGAGTCTCGAAAATACGAACTTACATTAATGATTAACAGAATACTAAAATGCAGCACGTAACTTTAAAAACACACTTAATCGGGAAACGGGGGGGGGGGGAGGGTTCTTTGTTTTTACTGGCGAGATGGTTTTGTTTGACAAAACGAAAGGTGGGATGCAAAATGTCAAGAATCACTGTAGCACATAAACGTCGTAATATGGAGGGAGGCACACTGCACGGAAGAAAAATTTCTTGTCCGTGGCCGGAATCGAAATTCAAATCCTTTGTGCTCCAGCGCACTGTCCAACTTAAAAAAAGAAGAAGAAAAAAAAGGACATATTAAAACCTAAGATTTTAATGTCGTAGACATGATTATTTTAAAATAATCTATGCCGTCAGATTTACAGCCTGAAACTATCCGAAAACTTTAACCCTGCAAAGGAATCTGACAGTAGTGCCAGATTTAAAACAATCCTGCACTTACAAATTTGAAACAAAATATCTGGAATTGAATGCTACTAAAAGGTCTTCAGTAGTTTGACATGGGAACAGTGTTAAAGAGAACATTTTTATGCTAACGACATTTGCTCCTTTCAGTTTTTGGTCTTTTAATAGCAACAGCAATTACCTGGAAAGGTGGTCACAAGTAGTATAAAATAATAAGACCTACAGAACATCTGGAATGTTACCATCAGACCGATCGGACAGCGTGTATTCTAACTACGAATACGACACACTTAACTTACAGAATGAAGTACACACAGTACGTGCGTGATTTCAGGCTTTCGCCGCGATGTAAATGAGGTCTTCGATCTTCTGTGATGTTTCTCAACGTAGATTAGTAGTTACCAACGTTTCAGGACAAACGACCCATCTTCAAGGGTTCTTGGACTGCTTGCCTCTTGAAGATGAAATCCATAGGATTTTCCCAAACGTCGATAACTACCAGTCAACGCCGCATAACATTCCAGAAGAGCGAAGGCCTCATATACAGTAAAATTAAACAAGAGTGGCAGTAATTGATAAGTAGCCATGCAGGACCATAGAAACAGGAGAGAAGGAAGTTGGGGCGAGACAAATACTTTATATCAGAAATCGGAGAGGAAATTACATTTTTTAACCTTCATGAATTTAAAATATTCTACATTCCAATACGCTTTACTACTATTACGAGCACTGTCAATTGTAGTGGGGGGCTAATTCCACAAGGTTCCTAAAACTGGGTCTGTTTTTGTCTCCATGTGAAGAAAAAAGGGCCCGTGGTCGGGTGGGGGTTGAAGACAAAAACTCTTAATTTATGTATATTCCAAAACACCGTCATGCACAATAAAAATGACAAATCTTCAGGCTACTACTTTCGCCTTACAATTTAGCCATCACAGACCTGTTCAACATCAAGAGCCACACACAAAAAAACATAACTGAATCGGTCTGATAATGGCTTAATTGATAAGCTGAAACTAGTAACCTGAAGATTTGTAAATTTTGTTGTACATGACGGTGTTTTGGAATATTCGGTCCCGAACGTCGGTAAGAAATTACCAATACTCGTTGCCTAATAAATCTAGGAAGTGTGTCATCCCCGTTGTGTGTGTGAAACTAGGAAAAGGTATGTAGTCAAACACAACTTAATCACTGAGGTGTATTTAATGACTATGCGATGGAAGCAACTACATGTTTCAGCCTGTAGTTGCCATCATCAGGTTGTCTAGGGAACTTAAGGGCTAGCTATATGCGTGCGCGCGCGCGTGGTGTAGAGATCTCTACATACGCATATCTTGACTAACCGAATCAAAACAGTCAAATAAAACACTATGACGCAGAACAGATACAGATACAAGCTATGCGTATGTAGAGATCTCTACACCACACGCGCGCGCATGCATATAGCTAGCCCTTAAGTTCCCTAGACAACCTGATGATGGCCAATACAGGCCGAAACATGTAGTTGCTTCCACCGCATAGTCATTAAATACACCTCAGTGATTAAGTTGTGTTTGACTACATACCTTTTCCTCGTTGCCTAATAGCCCAGAAGAGTGCAGTTCTCATAACGGGGATGTATCACCTTAATAATGAACGGCTAATTTGGTTGGACCGTTTACAAAAGCAATTTCTACAACTACCATGTCAAAAAGAAAAGAGATCCAATTTTTCAAACAATTTGGAATTAAAAAAAAAGCTCAAAGACGATGACCAAACGCCAAAACACAATCACAAACCGTGCTAGGGTTATCTTCCTTGTAACTGCTGTAGATTACGGAATACGATCGACGCGTGTGTTACACAGTTCCCCCAGTCTGTCAGGAATGAAGACATGGACTACAACACAACGGCTCACCATCATAATTTCAGTGACTAATGCGGTTCGCTGCTGGTATTCGGACCAGCGTGGCTCACAATCAGAATTCCAGTTGCTACGCGGTCCACTGCTGGTATTAGGACCAGCACGACTCACCATCAGAATTCCAGTAGCTACGCCGTTCGCTGCTGATATTCGAACCAGCATGGCTCACTATCAGAATTCCAGTAGCTACGCCGTTCGCTGCTGGTATTCGGACCAGCACGGCTCATCATCAGAATTCCAGTAGCTACGCAGATCACTGCTGACATTAGCACCAGCACGGCTCACCATAAATCCAGTAGCTATGCGTTTCACTGCCGGTTTTCGGACCATCACCCCTGTCCTGCTGCCTCGTCCTTTCCCGCCGTCCTTCTCTATAACTAGTTAACCTTCAGCTGTCTTGAGGATTCTGCTGCCTTGCTGTGGTGGTGTCACGAACATAGCTTGGAGTGTATCCTACCCATCTCTACTTCCTCTTCTGACTTGTTGCCTTACGAGCGCCTGCTTCATTAGTTCCTACAAGCTTCAGTTCATAATAATGCCTGGCCATCGAATTGCAAGCGAATTAAAATTATGCGTTAAACAAAGATCTGCCGAGATTTCATTCTGGCCCGAACGTTTTATACCCATAAAGAAGGATGTATTAGACAGTGCTATTAACAACAACTCGGTCCGATGCAGGCAAAAATGAGAACAAGTACCCATGATTTTATCCAAAACTATATACATTAGGATGCCCAGAACTATAAATTTGTTCAGTATGGTGTGAAACTTGATCTCTCACATTAACGGAGGAACTTAGGCCGAGGGTGTTTGAGAATAGCGTGCTGGGGAAGATATTCGGTCCTAAGAGGGATGAGGTAACAGGGAAGTGGAGAAGACCACACAAAGAGGAGCTTTATGATGTGTACTCCTCAACAAATATTATTCGGGTGATAAAATCAAGAAGAATGATATCAGTAGGGCACGTGGCACGTATAGGAGACGGAAGAAATCCACACAGATTTTTAGTCCGGAGACCTGAGGGAAAGAACCATTTTGAAGACCTAGGCATAGATGGGATGATAATATTAAAATTGATATTCAAGAAGTGGGAAAGGGAGGCATGCACTGGATTGATCTGGATCAGGAGACGGACAGGTGACGTGCGCTTGTGAATGCAATAATGAACCTTCGGGTTCCATAAAATGCGGGGAGTTTCTTGACTAGCTTCTCAAGAAGGACTCTGCTCCACGGAGTTAACTGAGTTAGTTCCCAAGATTTGTGATTTATTCTTCTTCTGCCACCATATTTTCCACTTTCGCATGCCTTGACTGGACACATCACTGCATATTAACTACGTTATTCCTTCTCTCTGGCACCGAGGAGATCTCAACCACTCTAATTGTTACCGCCTTGTTTGTTCTCGAACATACGACGTGAAAAAGAACAGGAAGTAACGGGCTCTCACGAGGTAAATGTGGATGTTAAGATGTATTTGTTAAGTGGATAGGACAGAACACGTTCTATTTCAACGTATCACTTACATACCGACTTAAATATTTTTGAAGAAAGTAATGAAAAGATAATTGTCGTGGCTGTTGACCAAGTATGGCCAGAACGAGGGCGCTGTTGGATGATCAGAGAAAGAAGGAAAAGTAGGTGGAACCCAACGTGCCATCACAATTTTTTTTCTGCGGCTCAACAGTCCATCTCAGGCCTAGGCCCCCCTCTTTTTGAGGTTGCTAGATCACACACAATTAGACACACATACAGACACCCGGCAGGACTCCTCCGATAGAGTAATCAGCACGTCACAGAGGCCGCTACCTACACAGCACACAACCAAGACAAGAGATGAATATCAATTCCCTCAGCGGGATTCGAACACACGACTCCAGCAATCGAGCGGCCGTAGACCTACGGCGTAGATCGCGCAACCACCGGGATCAGCTACTATTACTAATAACTAGCTACAAATCCGTTGAAAACAAAGGTAATGATACACATTACACCTAATTCACTCTTCATCTGAAGTGAACAGAAATTCATTTAGCACCACACTGAGGTGTAACAAAAACAAATCGCCCAAGCAGACAGTAAGTGTGGAGGTTAAGAACGAGTGGAGCTATAACTCTGTTCTCCCTATACGCCTTCACGGCGAAGAGAGGTACAACTTTACATTTAGCCCGGTTAGCTCATCAAACTTTATACTTACCTGCGAGGTATGCACCAGAGGATACCATTTTCTGCGATATGGCGCTGTGTCAACCGGTAATCGGATCCCAGCGTTTGGAAGCGATGTAGTGCCCTCACCTTCAACGGACTTCTAGAACACTTCGGCCCTTCGAGATGAGGCACTATGTTGCATCGAAACGTCGGGATCCATTACTCATTTTCCACTCACCTGTTGAACAGGTTTGAAGAAACCTGCGTCATTTGGTTTCTATTGTAGGCCGAAGAAGCTTTCGATGTATACATTAAAGTGTTTTACTTCTGACTATAACGCGCCAGACTCGTCATACAGCAATCGTAAAGTATCTCATCTCATTAAATGAAAGATATGACAAATAATTTCCGTACGTGTTGAATATTTCGAGTACCTTTGAATAAAGGTAGACCAACTTGATGACACTTGCTTTATTATGTCAATTTACTGCTCAACATGTTTCAGATGTTAATACATCCAACTTCAGGAGCTTGCGACTACTTGGTGTGTTATTGTGTAGGCTGTATTGTGCTGACTTGAGGCGTGTTGGTGTTATGTAGCGGGATTGGCTACATAACACCAACACGCCTCAAGTCAGCACATTACGGGCTACACAATAATGCACCAAGTAGTCGCAAGCTCCTGAAGATGGATGTATTAACATCCGAAACATGTTGAGCAGTAAACTGACAAAATAAAGCAAGTGTCATCAAGTTGGTCTACCTTTATTCAAATATCAAGATGATGCACGGTCCAATACGCATAAGATTTCGAGTACCATTCACGGTAAAGTGAAGCAACTGCCTTAGACAGTGCAAAATCAGAAACTGTTTAAAATAAATCAAAGACGCACGAATCCAGGGTGCCAGGTCGCCGTGACGACTTATTTTTGTACAGTGGCGCCTAATATTTGTGGGTCCCCACTGTGGAACTTGCTTCATATCATCCGTCTGGCGCCTAGAGTTTTGAAACGCTTCTGGAGTTTTGGAAAACATGTATGCCTCCGGTCTAGGAGTCAGACATTTCCTGTGTAGTATCAAGCTTAATGAAGATCAAGACAGCAGACATAACTAGACAGACCCATCTCCTCTGACAAGAGGATATCTCAAGGCGATTCCGACTGCAGGATCAGACTTGTTACTTCATAAAATCTGGTCATGAGCCCCGCCGTGGGAAAGGGTCTCGACGCCAAGAAGAGCAGACTGACGGAGAGTGACTTGGGCTCAGCCTTTAAAGGGATATAAAGTACAGACTTTGAGTGTGAATAGTAATGCAAGCGCCGTTTTATTGTGGGCCACAGCACATAAATGATAAAGTACGTTACGGTTAATGGACAATGACGATACGGCAGAGGTAATGTGAAATGTTTCAACAGCATTTGTCCAGAAATCCAGAAGAGAACCTGGGGCAAAATCACGGGGTTATCTAGCTTCCGGAACAAGAAGTAGAGCTGCAGTCATCACATCGTAACGACCACTTGCATCCAAATATGGAAAAGAATGGCAATTAGGAATCGAGTGGCGCAAGATGGTACAAGAATTTACCACTAACTAACTAACTACATAGAGCAAAGTACCTTTTGAAAAGCTAAGATTTCCTCAGCTATGCAAGAAATACCCCGCGCGGTATGAACCCGAAGGTTCTTCGCCGCGTTCAGTAGATCCCGCCATTCATCGCTAAGTTGCGCCAAATCAATCCAGTCCATGCCCCCCCCCCCTCCTCCTCCCAATTCCATTTCTTCAAGCTTCGTTTTATTTACCCATCGCCGCCTAAGGTCTTCCAAGTCGACTCTTTCCTTCGGGTTTCCTTCTCCAAAACCCTGTACGCAGTCCTCCTTTCCCCCATACGTGCCACATGCACCGCCCATCACATTCTTCTTTATTTGATCACCCGAATAATACTTGGTGAGGAGTATAAGTCATAAAGCTCTTTTTATGCAGTCTCCTTCAGTCCCGTTACCTAGTCCCCTAGTCCCTTTCAGGCCCAAATATCTTCCTCGGTACCCTATTCTCGAACACCTTCAGTCTGTGTTAGTACTAATACTCTTTATATTTATTTATTTACTGCAATTGGGTTGTTACCCGGTGGCAGTGGTTATTTTACATGTAAACAAAACATGAAACAAGAATTTACTACGCCGTAGGCAGTACGAAGACAAATTTGTATAATGTATTATATACCGTCAATACATAACAATATATCAGAACAGTAATATCACATACATACAGTCAGGTCACATTACGGCAACATTTTTCGACCGTAAACAGTCATCTTCAGGCCAATAGAGAACAATTTTAAGGTACAATAAAATGAGAACTCAATGGGATCCCATTTCATTTACAGTAAAGGTTAAAATATCGTATGAAGAGATTCTTATTTATATTTTAGATATGTTGCCGTAATGTGACCTGACTGTATGTATTATATCACTGTACTGGTATATTGTTGTGTATTGACGGTATACAATACATTATACAAATTTGTTACTACGCAACGGAATGGCCTTTGTCCAAAAAAAAAAAAGTACGAAGACAGCCTCTAATAATACAACTTCACGTGCTGATAGCTCAATCGAGGGGAACTCTCAACTTTGGTGTCCTTAACCTTTTGGCGCCGGAATTATTTTTTTAAATTTTAGCACACCCTGTATATAAAATGTGAATAATACAGTAACCAAATATGTTAGAATTATGAAACAAACTGCATTTTGAAGAGAAAAAACTGAGAGTATACACCATGTTTAAAATATTTAGTACCTATATTTGTTGAATAGATATATAAAAGGCAACTTTAGAGGTTAGCGTTGCGGTACGACCCCTGTAGGAGTCGTTAGGCGTCAAACGGTTAATAAAGACAACTTTGGTGTCCTTAATGACCACGATTACCTAACACCACCTACTTTTGTCTTTCTGAGAACATCGATCGGCATGCGTTCGGGTTTACTGTTGCAGGACCGGAGTATCCCGCTTGAAGCAACCATAACCAGAACCGGAGTCAGCAGACACTGAGCTGGTTAGACCAGTCTGATCTGTATTCGGATGGCACATAGTTCGAACTTCCAAAAGGCAACTAGCCTCCCTAACTGACATTTGCAAGCTTTTTTCCTTTTTTACTGTGCCTCCACTGAGAATGATGGACGCCCCCTTTTCTATCCACCTTTCAAAATCACCTTCCCATCTCACTCGAAGTCACATGTACCTCTTACACTTGGAATAGCACTGTCAAAATCAGGGGCACTGGTTGGGGGAAGAGGAGTTGTGTGGCCGCCCCGGACGGCAAGGTTCAGGGGGAAGCAAATTGAATATTTAAATAAGAATTGATTTTCTGCGCTCAACAAATATTAAACTATTCAGCCAAACAAACGGAAATTCAATAAATAATACCAATTGTTTAAGTTCGCGATTTTTGTTAAGGGTGGTAATGTGATTAGTCACCCCGGAAACCAAAAAAACTAGTTACGCTAATGGTTACAATCTACCTACCTACTACCAACCTATCTATCTATCTATCTATCTGTCTGTCTGTCTGTCTATCTATCTATCTATCTATCTACCTACTTACCTACCCACCTACCTGCCTATCTATTTGTCTACCTGTCTGTCTGTCTGTCTATCTATCTGTCTGTCGTCTATTTATCTGTCTATCTATTTGTCTATTGGCCCGTCTGTCAATCAATCAATCAATCAATCAATCAAAGGAACTGACAAGGTACGAGTATTTCTGTATGTACCCATGTACGTATGTATGCATGAATGTATGACCCATACCTTCGGGAAGTCTGCTACGCGCCACCCAACCGTCTTATGCAGTAGTTGAGCGGCAATAATTAAAACAAGATGTACCCAAAGAAATTTCAATGGGAAAATTCAGGAGAGGTATGCGCTTTAACGACAAAGTTGTAAGGAACTTCGCCACTCCTAAGTTACCAAAATGAAGAGACAGAATAGAATACACGAAATGTTTTCACATCATTCTACTCCAGTACTTCGTGCTCTCCACTGCAGTTTACACCGCCAGCTACATGCACAAAGTCACATGCTGCAACGAGTATAACCTTAATTCCACAAAGTTTCCAGCTTAAGGGGCAAGTAACTTTAGACAGCCCAGGCCCTACATGCAGGAAACGGGGCATTTTCGCGTCAGGTCTAATATTTTGAGAGTTTTTATACGGCACAGGCATCTATTTAACACCTGTTTCAAATTCACTTTAATTTATGTTCGTACTATTTAAACGCCCCAGACAAATCATGATAGCCAACTTACAATTGATCTCAACGTGTACCTTCCCGAGCACTAAACGCGTATTTTTCGGAACTCGCCACTCTAAATAGCTTATTAAATAATCAGTAACAATAAAGCCCGCCTCTCTACACATCTATAAGGGACAAAATTTATGCTCAATGCAAAGTAAACAAACTGAGAAAATAAAACATAAAATCCACTTCCCATTCTTCCGAATAAGTTGCGCGTTTAAAAGGTGCATATAGCTTGAAGCAAAAGTCACTTGACACAAGAAATCACATGTTAAATAATTTAATGACAATTTGAAAAATGCGAAGTGTCTTCTGTACACATTGGCACATCGTCTAATTCTTCCAGGAACGCTGTCACGTTCTGTCCCATAAAGCTGCCTATTATCAATGTCACTAAAAGCGACTTGGATAAAACAAGGCAACTGACTTTCGTGCTACACTGAATAATAAGAATTCCTGATTGGTAGATAAACCTGCGCATCCAAATTAACGCCTTCAAGTTCGGGACAATAAAAGCTTCATTTATAACAAATTTGGTGTGAAACTTCAACAGCGATGTTTCAAATATTCTGCATCCTTCTCAAACAAACAATACATTCTGACAGATCCTCTGTTTACTTACCGTCTTCCTCAGGGTTTCGCTGAAGTAGCCGACAACGCTCTGGACACTGGCACTGGTGCTACTGGTACTGGCAGAGTTGGGCTGAACATTAATCTGAAATACAGAAGGTGTGCATATGTACATGTACATGCAAGTAGATCTAACCAATCCTTCACTGCAAGGATCTCAATTCATACCGTTGTGATGATGATGATAATAATAATAATAACAAAGAAAAACATAAGACATTCCCCTATCAACTCACACAGCATTTCTTCAGCACTAAACTATACAGTTCACCCAGAATTCTCAATACCCACACAACTTCTCAACTTCCTAGGTTATTTAAATCAGAAACTGTAACATAAACCAGTAATGCGCATATATAATCCCAGCTTCCTACAAAATATAATCGTCAACAAATCAGTATTTCACTCGAACACCACGCTTCTCATTTAAGAACTGTTTACAGTACAGAACTATCAAATTAGCTCCGTTTAACCTTTTGGCGCCGGAATTATTTTTTTAATTTTAGCACACCCTGTATATAACATGTTAATAATACAGGAACTAAATACGTTAGAATTATGAAACAAACTGGATTTTTGAAGAGAAAAAAACGGAGAGTATATACCATGTTTAAAATATTCAATATCTATATTTGTTGAATATATATATAAAATGCAACTTTAGAGGTTAGCGGTGCGGTACGACCACTATAGTTGACATTAGGCGTCAAAAGGTTAAAACCGTAAGAAACCTAAGCATCCTCCCACACACCCTTCATCCATCAGCAGTTACCTCGGGTACATCGATTCAAAATCAACAGACTGCTCAGAAAAAAATCTCTTACCTATTCCATACAAAGTCTACAACATAACCGACATCTATATAGAGCGCAATTATCCTTCAGTACAAAAGAGATCTCATTTAAATTCAAAGAACTGAGTGCATTAATTCTTCTTAGTGTATTTTTATGTGTATTACCTGATGGTGGCCCATTTCGGCCGAAACAAATCGATCCTTAGTTTTGAATGACGGCGTCTTTTTTATTATTATGGATGTACATTTGTCAATAACGCACGTTGTAAGCGTCGCTTCAATGTCATCGCGTGCTCGACCGAAGGTGACAGCGTATGTCACAATTTTAGACCTTAAACTTGGAGGGGGACAATCGAAAGAAAAAGTACCATTTAATACGAGTTCAGTAACTCCTCGCCCAACGCGGCTTTCACTATATACAATTGAAAATATTGAGGCACTGAGCCAAAAAAAAGTCTCAGGTTGATTCCCGGTAGGGTCCTTGGAAATTTTCAAGTGACCTCTTCCTTTTGTCCACATTCAGTAGCCCCGGGGTCCACTCAACCTCCAACGGAAACGAGTACCACGGAATTTCCTTGGGGGGTTAAGTTCGGCCGGCAGGTACAGCTGACAGCTCTGCCGTCCTAGTTCTGCCGATTATCAAAGTAAGGATGGAAGCCCAACATTCCATCCCCACTCTGAGTCTTCATAAATTATAAGGGAAAGCTTTAGTATTTAAAATAATTAAGTGCATGTGGAGGGCGAAGGAGGGAACAGGAGAACGCTGAAAAATTTTGAATACGAGCAGCTAAAGGCGAGTGCTTACTCACTCAACCGCTATGGAGCTGGCAGCATTAGCTACCCAAACGCCGTGTAAATGTTTGATGTCCAAAAATGTATTTTAAGGCTTTGGGACGAGGAGACGGGGGAGGTCGGTAAGATTCCGCATTGACTTAAGCCTATTTTTTCCCATAAGAAGTTCGTGCAACGCGGTCTTGCTCACTACACCAATATCATTCTCCCTAATCCCCGCGGTATACGAGAGATTACTTAACACAATATGGGCGCAAAACCTTTTACGCCTTTGATATTATTCTCAGATAAAACAGATCTTCAACAGTTAATTTGGAGCTTCAAGTCTAGGGTCAATACATAATAAAAGAATATAATCCATCAAAACACAACTTTAATATAGCAATTATAGACTGCAGCTACATGTTTCGGCTACTCCAAAGTAACCATCATCAGGCTGTACACCAGAAGTATAAAAAGGAAATCATTTTACATGTAGGTAGTGGACGAGATCTCGGCCTTACAAGGCTATTACATATATAGGTATCTCTGTTTGTTACTGGAAACACACACACATATATATATATATATATATATATATAATAGCCTTGTAAGGCCGAAATCTCGTCCACTACCTACATGTAAAATAATTCCCGTTTTATACTTCTGGTATACAGCCTGACGATGGTTACTTTCTAGCAGCCGAAACATGTAGCTGCAATCTAAACTTGCACACCATTAAGATACATCTTCAGGAAGTAGGATGGTTGGGCATGGACTGGACCCAGCTGGCTCAGGATAGGGACAGATGGCAGGCACTTGTGAATGAGGTAATGAACCTTCGTGTTCCATAAAATGGGGGGAATTTCTTCACTAGCTGAAAACCGGTCAGCTTCTCAAGAAGGACTCAGCTCCACGGAGCAAGTAAGTAAGTAAATGGTAAGTAAGTAAGTATTAATTCGACAATGTCCCAACTTAAACGCAGGCCTACTCTCCAATATACAGGGTGTTTCACGACTTTAGGGCATAACTGCAGGTGATTTCCTAGGTCTTTGTGATCAAAAAAGTTCATATAAACATGTGTCCGATTTTGGACGGTTACGGAGTTATGACCGTTTGAAACTCAGAATAGAAGGTAACGATTACTGACAATAAAC
>Ga0131853_10015737_pt1 | contig 13823 bp, 4 predicted proteins | sample TergutLab28metaG_FD_92764 | JGI IMG/M metagenome (GOLD analysis project Ga0131853, IMG submission 92764) | Labiotermes labralis P1 segment gut microbial communities from Petit-Saut dam, French Guiana - Lab288 P1 (version 2) (version 2) | ecosystem: Host-associated > Arthropoda: Insects >... | reverse complement strand
TGTAACAGCTGTCAAAGTTTCAAACTTCTCTGGCCATTATCTCCGTAACCGTTCAACTTTGGACATAGGTGTTTTGGGTTATATCGATATACTTTAACATAAGGAACACCCTCCCGAAGTCTGACACATTCCTCCTGGGACACCCTGTATGTGTCAGACACTTCGGGATGGCAAACATTAAATTTAAAAACAGGATACTGGAAATTGAAAGAGGAAGCACTAGAAAGAGCTGCTTTGGAAGAGGCTACGGACCTGTCGTAAGACAAACTACGCAACAAATGGTTTACTCTTTAGCTAAAATAATGCAAACATACGATAGCAACGAAATAATTAATGATGAACGATTTACGCTGTGTCGTTCTTAAATTATTTACAAACAAAATATATTTCAAATGTACGTACACAGGTGGCAGCTCTACTTTCGAAACTGTGCCGCCTATAAATGGTAAAGATCTGAGGTTATTGACACAGCACAAAACAATCAGATTACGAAAGAAGGGAGTGAGATGAGAAAGGATCAAGGAACATAAAGAAAGAGGATGAAGGGTGAAAATAAGGGAAAAGTTATTTAAAACTGAGTTTAAACGGCCATTTTACAGCAGTATGCAGGAATCTTTAATATAGTAAGTGTGCTTGTGTGTGTTGTAGCAATATGCTGTCCTCTACAGTTGAGCTTCTTTCCACGCACATCTTAACCCCACTACATGGACTTCCTCTTCGCCATTCTTCACAGCATGGTCTGTAGCAGTGTTAGGACGTGCACTGCCTCTCAGAGTAACAACCTTTAATGTTCAGAACGAGCGTTTTGAGCCACTTTTGCTTCAAACCGAGGCGCACTGTGCAGCATTTAGATGGCTACCCCACTTTAAACGTCACAATTTACGTCGTGTCTGACAGCGGACGTGCCTTTTCTCCTCACAGCAGACCCTGCGTGTGACGCCATTTACATGTCGACTGGAATGACGGATCATGACCATACAAATATCCGGAGATCCATAAACACGGAACATATTTAAATACAAGGATTTCCCTTACGTCTGCAGACTTATAATCGAGAATATCTGTCTTACAGGATGTGACACCGTGTGGTATCATACGAGGTAACAAAATTTAGGAAAAAGCCTGCTGCCACCAACTTCGAGGAAGATTCTCCCAATCGTCTACCTGAAAGAGGAAATCAGGAAGGTCCTGAAAACATATCAGACCCGTTTACTGAAAACAAGGCTTCACATCCCTGAATGCAGTAGTACAGAGCGGTCTCATTTTATGCGAATCTGAAGTGGGGCGATATAAAAATATTTATAAAATATAATTTCATCCATAAAATTTGAACAACTGCGAATCCCAAAAGAGAAGAAAAATTCGCCACATCAGCCGTTAAAGCGAAATGGGGAGAGAGCGCTTCCTAATTAGGCGCCAGTAGCGTCTCCTACTCCTTTTAAAATTCATTTCAATTTATTTCAGGCAAAATAAAATTGTCACTAAAGTTATTTATTTATATTGTGTTAAAAAGTACGTTTAAAACAAAAAATACGCTATGATGGCCGTAATTTATGCGCTCTGAAAACGCAACCCCCCTACTTACACGTAAGTCTAAGGAAAAACGGTCCTGAATCATGCGAGGTCTTCAGGAGCTCCTTCCTCGCATGAAATGTGACCGCAATTCTCTTCATGGTGATCTTCCTGCAGTCTCAAAACTCACTCAAATAGAGACATTCCAGGTTTTTTAATCAAAGCCCGGTAATCGGCTACCATGATTTCAGATTTTCCGTGGCGTTTCTCAGTGTTTCCTGGTTAATACCGTATAGAATATAAAAATATTTTGAGCTCATTTTTTTCCACATTCTTATCTACTCATTGTTCATGTCTAACCTGGCAGAATATATTTCGGTTTCATGCACACACTAGCATAGACGAGACCCCTGCAGATACCCCACATAAAAATGCATACCCCGCGAAGTGGGAGGAAGGCCCAGACACAGAGAAAACTAACATATGCAGTCGGTGCTTTCAGATTTGATTCGGTTCTTCCCACAGAAGGCTGCATTTTTGTCCCTGTTCAGAGATCCGAGGGTAACTCCGGTAAAAATAAAAGGGAGCCTCGATTATGCAGTCCGCGGTGACCCCCGACCGATTATCTACGCCACTGCACACAACTTTACTAGGCGCATTAAAAATTTAAGAAATCCTGCATTACGAAGTAACAGAGGCAAACAGATTTGTAAAACTACATAATACAGATACAAATTAGTACTTAAAATGTTGTATGTGATACTAGCAAAATATAAATGTAGAAAACAAGAATCGGAATTGCATAACGACGGGATATCCGGTGCGTTCACAATCAAAGCAGGAAAAAAAAAAACAAATTGACCCTGGCTGTTGTGTTCCAACGTCCAAAGAAAAATGCAATGAATTTAGAAATCTCAAATTCCAATCGGATCGGGCACGGACTGAAAAAGTCACAGACGAACCGAAAGGGAACTGAACATGGGCTCATGACTAGGGCGTAGACGAGCTATTTTTAACCCTCGGCCTGCGAGCCGCATGCGGCCCACCTAACGTCTTTGTGCGACCCCCAAAAGAAGGCAAGGCAGAGATAACTTAGTTCACAATCCGTTCGACCACATTAAATCTCCTAATAATAAATTTCAGGTATGGGAACTTCAGCTTAGAAAGAAAAGTTGGCTTGACACACCTCCCAAGCTTGTCAGAATGCGTGGCCACGGACACTGTGAGGTAAGCCTCAGCATCGTGTAAAGTAAAACCAACTTGATGCACAACTTTATTCTTAGTATATTTCGTCCACCTCTACATGTTTCGGGCGTATCTAGGCCCATCATCATGAGGTACAACCGTATGCATAAAACAGTTGGTACTTATTATTTTTTTATATGACTGTTTGTTGTCCCCAGGACCAGGACAACAGACAATCATATAAAAAGAATAAAAAGTACCAATTGTTGTATACATACGGTTGTATCTCCTGATGATGGGCCTAGATACGTCCGAAACATGTAGAGGTGGACGAAATATAATAAGAATAAAGTTGTGCATCAAGATGGTTTTTTACGCGATTATATCGAGATGTACGGTCAACAAAACACAAAAAAGCCTCAGCAGGTGCTGATCTAAGAAGTGAACTCAGTAAAAGGTTCACAGATTTCAAATCAAATAAAAATATGTGAATTTGTTTTCCAGCGATGAAGGTGTTTCTGACAAAAGGCAAATGGAAGTAATTGACTGCACTGGAACAGTGGCCTAAAATAGAAATGTAATAACGCTGGGCTCTCTGACTTATATCCCAAATATACTGACAAACACTTTTTCAGCAAATCATTTACACACCTGAAAATGATTTCCCTCGTTGAAAATTACCTAATTCTGCGAGCAGCTTTTCTTGGAGGGTGAAGAATGTAAAATGCAAAACAAGGACCCAAATAACCAACACTCACTTGGCGAACCAACTGCAAACTGCTACCTGCCAGGTTAACGCTAATATAGACAGGCTGGTGAAAAATAAACCCTGCCAAATGTCTCATTAAATCTTATGTTTACTGGACCGTGTATCATCTTCACAGTTGAATAAAGAGAGACCAACTTGATGTCGCTTGCTTTATTATTTCATTATTTAATGCTCAACATGTTTCGGGTGTTAATACATCCATCCATCCTAAGGAGCTTGCGACTTATTTGTTGAGTTATTTCATGGGTTGTATTGCTCTGGTTCGATGTATGTTGGTGTTACGTTGTGGTTTGGCTGGGGTGGTGTGGTATCCGGATGCAGGCTGAAGCACTGCTTCAGCCTGCATCCTCTTTATTCAACTAGTCTCACTAAATATTAACAATTTTAGGTTTACAAAATTATTAAGACATGTCAATTAACAGTATTAACAAATTTTAGAAAACTGAACCGCCTTTACACAACACACAAATAACAGCTGCAATTTACAACTGGTTAATTAAGCTTAATTAACCAGTTGTAAATTGCAACTGTTATTTGTGTGTTGTGTAAAGGCGGGTTCAATTTAATAAAATTTGTTAGATGTGCACAACGGGATGGAAACAATCCAATTCAAGTAACAGTATTAAGATTAATATTTATATTTTTACATTTTGAATATTCATATTTTTAATTGAACCTAAATCTCTATGGGTTGACATAGCTGCTGCATTATTCTTCTAGAAATATTCTTCTGGTAATAAGTAAATAATAACAATAATAATAAATAGCCCATAAACCGTAACTACATAAAGAAATATAAGAGGACTATCCTACATATGTCTATGTAGTGAAATATTAGTGGGCAGGTCCAGCAAGAAAAAAAAAGGACCTCGTAAAATGTGCATGTGGTCCGCAAATCCGTCTACCATCCAAATGTGGCCCGAGCAAGGAGAATCTGAAGACCACTGCCGTAGAAAATCATTAGTCAATCATACGAGAGTAACACGATGAAAACAAATTAACAAGGTGCAAGAAACTGGGAGCTTGGTTGTGAAGTTGTAATGTGTTATGCAGTCTACACGGTGTATTATAAAAGCTCTATGCCGCATAACGGAAAGTTTCCGTTACAACGGATCAAGACCGTCCCCGTTCAGTGTGCAAAAGACAAAATATTTATCCAACGTTACATATTACTCTGTTTTACGCACTCAAGAAAAGTGCAGTACGAACATTTCAATAACATCAAACCATACCGTCACCATATGCCTCCAAACCGAGTAATCTTACAGCGTTTCTATATTTTCCTAAGCCAGTCTCGGGAAAACAGTGCTACAGGTATGTGGTGTAAAGTAACTGGCACACCAAGGCATATTTGACCACAACAAACTTTGCAGTAGGATTAGGTTTACATTCATTGATGCTGTTAAGGTAACATCTTCCACACTCTTAGTAACCTTCATGTATCTAATATGAGACGCGACAGCAATAGAATAAAATTAACGTGACGGAATTGTACACACACACACACACACACACACACACACAACACACACACATACATATATATATATATATATATATATATATATATATATAAACTAAACTGTGCAGGCCTAAGGAGGCCCTTAGGGCTCAAGGAGTTTGAGGTTGCCAAGATTTCTAAACAATCAGCACATGAAGGTTGTCAGCCCCACGTAACCACCGCCTTTACTCCCAGCAGATATCCCTGGAACTCATCTCTGTTACAGCTTTAGTGGACCGTAGTACAGCCGGAAGGATTAAGTCATGAACAATTTCAATAGCCCCATCTGAAATCGAAACCGCAGCCTACCGCTTTGTAGCGCAGTGCCTCAACCAACCGAGCCACCACGTACCCCATAATTTTACAAATATATATTTACAAATTGTAGGTATATATGTAATATACCTACAATTTCATGCAAACCCATATACAGAAGAAAGTTTCAAAAAGTAAATGAACATTCTGATGCCGGAAATTTTATTCTGACCTAAATGTATGCATTTCATATGCCTAATATGCCTAGAAAACGTTACACGTCACAGCTCCATGTAGTCAACAGTGGCAATGAAGCATACGTCCCACCGTGACACCGAAGCTTGTATCCAAACTTAGAATTCGCTGTCACGTTTCTGTAGCCAGGAGATTGCAGCTTGCTTCACATCGCTGTCGCAAGAAAGCGCATTCCAGCCTGGTGTTTCTTGAAGGTTACAAAGACATGATAACCAATGGGCCCAAGCTAGCAACCGATACTGTGACTCAATACGGCTCTACGACTGGAAGGTTAAGGACCACCTTCCCTAAGAGTCCCATCTCTCATACAAAACCTGGCCGGCAAGGGAACTGCAACAGACGCCGACGTGAAGCAAGTTGTCACGTCTTGGCTACAGACACTGAACACATATTTCTTCAACTTCGGGAAACAAGCTTATGCTCCTGGGAAGTACACGTGCTTAAATATCGATAGTGACAACGCGGGTATCCGACGTGTAGCATCTGCTGCCCACGTGCGATGCGCACATCGAAGTGAAAAGAAAGTTTTCGGAATAATAATGTTTGTTACATGACTTATTAAAACTACTGTGTATTACGCATTGTTTATATTCCGCACATATATTATATTCTTATAACGACCTGTGTTATGTCGTTCTCAAGTCTTTTCCATGGAAATATGTAGTTTTAACGTATTTACACAGGTGAAAGCTCTACGTTTCAACACGTACCATCTGAAGGGTGCAGAATACAAGTAAGACAATTCACTGTCTTAACACAGGTCGGAGTTGGGCAGGGACCCGCATAGTTTACGAAGAAACACTAGATAGAACGAAAAGGGCTGGTAGTAAAGACACGAAATAAAGTGTTATCAACGGTTCTTTTCTAATAACGACATTGAAAGTATTTAACCATAATCGACGTATCCTTTAACGTTGTATTCGTATAACGGACTGGAAAACAAATAACACTTTAAATTTTTTGTTGAAAGTTGGCCTATACTTATGGGATACAAAGAATTACCCATCGAAATTCAAATTCTGGAAGAGGACTGGACAGTTCGGGATATATCGTTCCGTCAGAAATTGTGAATACAGATACTGAACGGCACTAATTTATTTCCATTACACCACCCTCACATTCGCTCGAATCTGGCGAAATTTATCTCAAATTTAGTGTACCAAGTGTCTAAGGTTTCTAGATCGTGGAATAACCTGTTTCAAAGACACCATTCCGAAGCATTTCCTTAATCTTTTCGTTTTTAGTTTGTTTGTGAAGCTTTTTCGATTTTTATTGTCGCTTCCATATGAAATCTCTTTCAATTTTAAATATTTCATGGCCATGCACTGATGATTCACTATGAGAATAAAATCAAATGCATATGAAGATATGTGAATTTATTACATCATAGACGTCGTAAGTGTCCTTTGTAGCATATCTTTCGTAAAACACCTCCCTCAAGATGGCCATAATGGGTGGCCGAAACACGTAGGAGGCTTACGACGTCTATGGTGTAATAAATTCACGTATCTTCGTATACACTTGTCGGTTTTATTCTCATAATGAAATATGGTTCATTTTAGGGAAATTTATTAAATACGTTTATATTGCTAGGATAATGTTCTGCATTCTGGTAACAAAATATGAACATAGGATAAATGTCATATTCTCTGCATTCACGTCTGGAACGACCTACTCTATAGCGCTTATTAGAGATTGAAGACTTCAGTTATGTTATGCTGTGTCGACTAATAAACAGGCGACAAAGCGTAATATTTAAGACCTGCATCGTCAGCACCACCGCGATGAAAACGTCACTGTTGCTTAAATATTCCTCTCCAGGTATTGACACTTCGGCATAAGAAATCAGGAAAATCAACATGCACCAGAAATTTATGCACTCCAATTTTATACCAAGTTTTCTACATTTTGGGGAGATACTCAGAATAGTGTATGTGTAGCAACGTTAGAAAGTAATCGTGGTAAAGCATCCCTTTGTTTCAAACCACTTTTGTCAGGAAATGGAACAGAGAGACACAAAGAGACTACTAAAGTTTACTTTAAAACGTGTCGCCGTAAAGAATAACAATACAAATTTTTATGTTTGGAATAAATTCTCTGATGTACCCCAACACTGGATCGACGCTTGTTTCTATAGCTTCAGGCTTACCAGCTTAGTATATGTGCAAAGCTTTAGAGAGATACGCTGTTCGAACCCCGGGCAACGCACCTGCATGCTTTAGCGGTTTATCTTAGCCCCTCAAAGCAATTTCCACCGATAATACCACTATTAGTTCCTTCCAGATCCATCCAAATTCATCGTTCATTAATCATCTTATCATTAAAGTTATACAAAGATACTGACAACGTACTATACCAACCAACTAAAAGTAACTGTAAATACAGGTTTTAATTTTACCAACAAACATAAACAGGAATCGTTTCAGGTTTCTGTTCTTCAGTTTGTCCGAAAGATAAAGATAAAGATGAAGTTATCCCTGTTCACGTCATGAAGGCATATGGGGCGGGCAGGCGGGAGAGGGGGGGGGCAGACGTAGAGCTCCACTCATTCTTAACCCTGGCAATAGTTGGAGGTAAGTGGTCCGCTTCACGTTCCGGCCGCTTTACGCATACCAAGGAACCCGATGACCACTGCATAAGGGGAGGGGTCAAGGTGAGCTCCAGAACCGGTCTGGAAACTTTTGAAGGGCAAAAAGTCTCCTGCCCCTTCTGAGATTCGATTCTCGGACCGTCCGGCCCGTAGACAGTCGCTATATCAACTAAACTTCCCCACCTCCAGTTCGTCTAAAGCTATTCTAATAAATTAATAGTATTAATAAGCCCATTCCACTTTAGTAAGGTTTGTTACACAAACATACCCATGCCCATAAAAGTAAAGCTGTCCCGGTACCTGATTAAGCACCACACCATGATGGCGCATGGAGCGCGATGCACAACTCCACATGCTCTTAAACTAAGCATGAGATGGAGGAGAGTCCCAAGTCCCAAAAACTGACCTTTCTTTTTCTAATTAAGCCCGTCCTCGTGCAGTGCAAATGGAACTACATAATTCTGTTTTTCAAGAAAACAGGGCAATTTGGATTATTTTCAAGTATGATGTTTATGCGAAGGGTTTAATCCCTTCGCATTCATCTACATTCTGGATACTCAAGGAACTAAGTACGCAAAAAAAAGTAAAAAATAAGAAACAGCAACATAGTAACACGTCTAGTTACGTTAAATGTGTTACTCAGTAACCACATTTGTTTGGAATGCCTTGTAACGGCTGTGGAAGTGATTAACGCCATCGAAATGCAGGACGTAATATCGCCCTCAATTAATGTAAATGGGTTAATTAATAACTGCGAATATTTGCGCAAGTACTAACAGATATGATCGTTCAGCATCCACGAATTAATCACATTAGACGTTTATTATAACTGTTAAGCAAAATTACAGGCATTAATTAACATGACAGGCGATCGAACATGAAATCTCACTTGAAAGAAGGGTCTTCGCTGGGAAGGATGGGCAGCGTTTGTGGCAAATAAACGTCAGCCTCTGTAGAATCGCTTAAATGTACTATGTATTGTTACGGAGATGTACGTATCAGGTTATGAGTTCGGTGTTTAATAGATCTAACATTCTGAAGGCTGAAGGTCAGGAAGACAATTACTGGCCATCATTGAAGTGGTTGTTTCGTAAGAAGTGAAGTTCTTAAGATGATTCAGCTTTATTATGGTCCATAAACGAGCTGACGTGTATTTCTTAACAACTACAGCTTTCAAGGCGTCTAATAGAATCTGGGTTTCCTTAGAATATATATATATACTTATTGTTAAATCCAGTTATACACTGGACGTTTTAGGTACAGTATTCATTTCGCTGGAATAATTAACAATTCGTAGACTGGCTAATATGAAATGAAACCTAATTTGAAGTACGGAGTACAAGGAACTCCATATTACTTTCAATACGCGAACGAAACGAGACTAGACTTCTCGGTAAGATACCGGCCCTACATTTATTAATGTGAACACGTGGGTCATGAACACAACTATGAATGATTTAATTACACACACCAACACATGCATATATATATATATATATATATTATTTAAGAAGTCTAAAATTTACATTAAAACACTTAAAACGCTCCTACATGTTTCGATCACACGATCATCCTTAGGGAGCATATATTGTTCCTTGCTAAAGGTATAATTTAAAACATTCAGTGAATTACTTCGTTACGTTAAGTTGGTGCTTTGGCAGCATGTCGTGTTTTTGTGACTCGTAAGCTCTTTAGAATGAGTCAGGCTCATTATAAACAGGGTACGACTCCACACACAAAAAAACGACATGCTGCCACAGCAGCAAGTTAACAAAACGAAGTAATTCACTGAATGTTTCAAATTATACCTTTAACAAGGAACAATATATATTCCCTGAGGATGATCGTGTGATCGAAACATGTAGGAGCGTTTTAAGTGTTTTAATGTAAATTTTAGACTTCTTAAATAATATATATATATATATATGCATGTGTTGGTGTGTGTAATTAAATAATCTACAGAATGCACGGTGAAACTATAAAAACAACTTTGAATGTTTCGAAAATATACTCTTAAGGTGTTGGTCATTTTTATACGTACTAAAATACAGTACTAAAATCGATATAGACCCATAAAAATAAAATGTTTTTGAAAAAGGGAATAAAACATGGCAGATCTTAGTTTCAAACTCCGAGTCTAATTATAAAATTATTTGCCATGGAACTGTTCAACTGACGTGACACTGAAGCGACACGAAACAAGTAGGCGTCAACCTTCAGCTGTCTACTGATAAATACAAATGCTGTATTTTTATTTTCTAATAATCGCTTATATAACTTGCTGTGGGTCTAAGGACTTGCTTCTCTGGGCTACAGCCCTGATCACAGTGGTAGCAATGAAGCTTCTCTGTAGGGGTATTTGTAAAATGGGTCGGTAACAAATGGGGTGAATTAATTTATTACAAAAAATTACAAATATACAACATAAAATAATGCTTTATAGAAAGTTTTCATTATATGACGCTGCATAAGACTGGCGTAAGCGCTGAACTTGTCAACGTCCAACTTACTTTTAAAAGCATGTTAACTGCGTTATAATTTGAAACCGCCCGTAAATATCATTAATGTTAATTATTAATTGCCTTTAAAAATGTTGAACTAAAATTTAAATCATTTTATAAAATAGGAATTCTCAAACCTTATTTACTGACATCAAGCGACTGGTGTAGATAAGGCTACGGTAGACCCCCTTCCCCACCCCCTCGACACGGGAGCACCGCAGGTTAGGGATGACCCCAAACATACAGAATACTAAAATTTGTTATGGGTTATTTCGGACTCGACTCCGCTCTTTTGACAGAAGTTCTGGAAGTACCTTTGCTCAGTACGGAAGAGCCCCCGATTATCCAGCTTCCTGGAGGGGGCGGTGCGACCGGTTATCTTCTCTCCTGCCTAATCTACAGCAGCTTCGAAACTGCTGACCTAAACGGTCATGTTAGTCTTTACGAAAATATTATTATAATCACATGACAAAACAACAGATCACATCCAGACACGGTGCATAACAAGGGGTTCAATGAAAACTTAATTATTATTTGTGAGCGTTCTCCTGCATCGAGCCAGTATAATTTACATTCCTTTCAATTACGACAGTTTACAAGTACCTTTCAGCTCGGCGTCTGTCCTGTTGTATTCTCCTGGCGTTCCGTCTCGGATGTGTCTTACTGGATGATCGCCGTCGTCTGTTACTTATGGGATCAGATGTCTGCGTGACAGCGGTGGTGGGATTGGCTGATGAACCGGAGACATTCCCTGCATCGTTGACATTCGTTACAGCTCGGCAAGACTGACAGATGAGGATTTTGTCGCGAAATAGCGACCATAGGAGAAGAGAGAGGGTCAGCATATCTCCGGGTCAAATGGGGACAGCAAAGTCGTTAAATGCGCTGTGCTTCAGCCATTGTCAGTAATTATTTACACGTCACCTTGAATACATGTGCCTGCATGGAGTGACTGAAGAATGCATTCAGCTGTGGTTTAGCATTGTGATGCATGGATGGTATTCATTTCCAAATATCTGTCGCAAGAATGCAGGTTCTACGAGACTATATGCACGCGGATGACATTTTACCCGTGACACTTTTTCGAGTATGGAGTAAGCACAACCGCGTTTCAATCATATTGACAGCATCAGCACAATTTCGGATAACATAATAAAAAGATCTCGATGCACAAACTGAAAATAAACACCCAAAATTCTTATCGAATAAGTTACTGATTTTGAGATAAATTAGAATTTTAAATTTTCAAAGAAAATCGTGTACTTTGAAACAACTTAATTACCTTAAAACTTTATCACGTTTATATCCTCATTTGATTTTTGGCGTTCTTTTAACCGAACTTTTCACACACATAAGCTTTTAGCCACCCATTGTTCTCCCATTTGGTCTAACGCCAAGTAAATGTTTATTTCACACCCATAAATACCTTATAAAATATAAGCAGGCCTACTGCGCTTGAACTATACTATCACAATGTATTCCGGTGATCTACCTTGGTGGACAATCCAATGACATTTTAATGGAATTTGGAATACAATGCTCTTTTCAGGAACACGTGATAGGCCAGAAATTCAGCTCAAATGTACGAATCGGCATCCCTGTACTGTAAACAGCCACCTGTAGGAATTCACATGCAAATTTCGCAAGATTTCTGACATTACATAATGTTTACTTGTGCACTCCTTACGTCAAAAGAATACTGTTTGTGCGGTTCCGAAGTAATGTGCATTAATTAGAACTACTACTGTTCACTCTCTAGAGAATGCTTTATATTCTTCGGAGTGTTTTGTGTTTCACTGTAACCAGATACCGACATCAGAATTACACTACAAACTTTTCCGAATGCAAATTTCTCGCTCCTGTCATGATGGATGACCACACACGCAATCACAACAATGGAAATTTGGAACGTGAAGTCAATATACACTGACAGAACACAAATCTACGTATGAACACACGATAGAAAACACGTAACACAACCAGACCGCCAAAAATCCACCATCACTGATCACACACTGTAACGACATCTTCAGTTAAATTTACACATTGCACTGCCAAGCTCGCGACAGCTGACTACGACGTAGCGAATGAAGGCCACGACAAGCCGTACACATATGGGCGATCCAAATATCCGTAGTGTAAGCTGTATGAGGAGGGGGAGGGGACTACGAAGGGCGGAAGGGAGACGGCTGAAATGCTTGGGCATATACGACCACGGCGCACATGCGCGGGGTGTCTCTGTGACTCTCTCTCTCTCTCTCATTCTCACTCTTTCTGTCTACGTAATCCCCACTCCGCCATATTCAAATGCTATTCCTGCTCATTTTTATCGCTGTCGTTTCATTATACCCTATTTTTTTTACCATTTTCCAACAATATCCTGCTCTCTTTGCAACCAATCGCGTTACACAATTATTTACGTTCAAAATATACATCATTAACACATTAATTAAAGAAGAAAATATACGTACAAATTTTGACAGAGTGACGTAATGGTACAGAAGTAAGTGACGAATATAGGGACATGATCTCCATCCCGATGACTTGTCTTCCTAAGCGCAAATGGATTAAAAATACCGCTGCCTTTTGCAGACAACAATACTTCATCTTACATGGCCTTGGCATTTGACTTGGTTATCTGCTAATGTGTTTTTCAACTCTGCCGTGCATGGTTAAGCTTGAATTTATTAAGAAATTGTTGTGTGTCTAATACAGCGTGAAATTAACTCCGATAGAGTTAAGACATCATAATCCGAAATGCAGAATCATCCTAAACTTTTAATTCAGTGTGGTAGTTCAATATGGCTTCCGTGCTCAGTTCTGACCTCAAAGTTCTTCGTAAATACACTAACAGAGCTGTACCAAGAAATGCAGTGGCTGATTCTTTTATCAGTTCGTTGGTGTATTATAACTCTGACTAAGGCTTTTTATATGACGCAAAACACAGTGTTTTGTTTCTTTCTATCTCTGTAAGATAACATACCGCACTGTGTGCTCTTACGTATATCGGCCTATTCCCCGTCTTGTAATGTGCCTTTGCTGACATTCAGAGGACCGTGCATCGTGATATATTCTTATAATAAAACCAACGAGATGCACTAATTTCTCAAATTTATTTTTGGAATAGAACTCTACTTTTTTTTTCATTTTATTACCGTGCAATGTGATAACAATATTTATTAAAACCAACTAATTGCACATACTTGTCAAACCATTTAAAACCACATTATTGGATTAAAATGGATTTAAAATATC
>Ga0131853_10015735_pt1 | contig 13823 bp, 10 predicted proteins | sample TergutLab28metaG_FD_92764 | JGI IMG/M metagenome (GOLD analysis project Ga0131853, IMG submission 92764) | Labiotermes labralis P1 segment gut microbial communities from Petit-Saut dam, French Guiana - Lab288 P1 (version 2) (version 2) | ecosystem: Host-associated > Arthropoda: Insects >... | reverse complement strand
CATGTATACATATTTTCTTTCAACAATTTCGCCAATCTATCAAAATCTTCGTCTGAATCGACTTTAGCCTGATTATATGCGTTACTGATTTCTTGGTGATACTCATGAAGTTCCGCTATTATTCTATCCGTTTCCGTTTGGTTAGGGCTAGGCACTAACTCGAATCTTCCATCAATAAATTCAAAATATCCTTCCCTTGGATTATTGCCGCTTTCTTTACCTACCCAACCATTGCCTTGGGCAACAAAGTCACCGCTGACGCTAGTGCTTGCTTTATGTTCCTTGATTAGAGCTTGATAATCTGGATACTTTGCTTCTACAGCGTCACGCCGCCTACTAGAGTAATCGATAGGCTCCCTCATGCGCTCTAGTAGCTGTACCGTCTCGTTCACAGTTGCTATTTTATTCATTTTATAAGATTCTTCCGAGTGTCCATGCTTTTCTTCGCAGTCGACATAATCACGCAAGTGGGCTTGCATAACGGTTATGAGGCCGTCAAAGCCTTCCCATGAACGAAGCTGCCTCATAGTTTTATGCCATTTTATATGATTGCGGATAGTATGCTTGATATTGCGAAAGAAATCTTTGAATTTTTGCCATCTCCATCCTATTCGCGTTTTTAATGGAGTTATCCTATCGTCTGAACATATATCGTCGAACATCTTGCCCATTCGTTGGGATATGATGGTTTTATCCAAATAATCCACGTCAGCATCTAGTTTAAGCTTTTTGGCCACTTTATCATCAAGTGGTTGCGATCTTACCGGCATAGAGTACCTCCATCATACAATATGTAAAATGCGGCGTATAACCCGATACTTCAGCCGCATTTAAGTTTTTAGCAACTCACAGAAACGTTATTTTTCAAATGAAAGCCGGTGCAGGGCATTTTCCATGACCGTAAACATTTACCTACAAAACCTAACGGATAAGCCTTAAGCGCTAACAATAAACCGGAACTTTTTTACGCATTAGGCGAGCGTAGCCGCGGAGGGTAGTACGATCTGTGAGTTGCAGGGAACGCATAACGCTAGTAGCAATTATATCTTGCAACATGATGAAATAATTTACTCTACTTCAATCATATTCGTAAGATTGGTGCGGTCAATAGCTATCTGCAACTGCGCGATGGTGTTCTGTAGCCATTCCAATTTTATTTGACATTCTTCCTTATCATAATTAAGCGAAGTATACTCCACCTTGCCACCATATGTTGTATTGGTTGTGGTAGGTTCTTTTTTTGCCATTCTGCTAACTATTGTAAACTCACGATTAAGTTGGGCAAGGTATACCAAGCATTCGCCTAAAGTCATTGAAAATTCGGGAACTATGGTAGTTGCGTTGGATATGTTTAATAGGTGCTTCAGCTTTCGGATTTCATCATCCAAGCCACTGACCGTTTCTCTGGTTTTGGAAAATGAATACCCGTAATCATATCGGTCTTTTTCTTCTTGGTATGAAACCTGATGAGTGCGAACTTCTTCTCCAAGGATATCACTTTTGCTTTGCTCCAGCATTTTGATTTTCTTTAAAATCTCGGCGTTGCACATTTTCATAGTCATGCCTCCATTCTATATTTGTGCTATTTCAATAGCACATGTTGAAATAACACCGGGTTCGTTAACAATCCCTTAACGTAATGTCCCATAGGTAAAGTATCTGACTTTAGGCTTAGTAAAGTCAAGAGCGTAAAGAAGAATTTGTCATCTTCAACATTCTGCTCAATATAACTCCATGTTGTTAAGGGCAAAAGCCTTCTGTTGAGTTCAATAATTATCGCTGTTCGGGTAAAAGCTTTATCTTGACTGCCTTCATTTGAATGTGTTTTCGTGTATAACTCTGTTGTACTATCTTTGTGGTTATCTACGAACTCTCTTATCACTTGCAGGTTGCGCTCTACATCATCATCTAGAGTATCGCCCTGTTTGAAAAATACCAAATCCTCAGGATCGCATATATCTACTGATTCATGTTTCTTAGTTACAGAGTCAAGTGTTTCGTTAAACCGTTTTATTGAATCAGATAATTTCTCGGCTTGTGTTAAGCGCTCTTCCATCGCCGTTTTAAGTAGGGTCTTTACATCTGTTGTGTCGTCTGTATCCATATTTGTTAAAAGGCATCATTCAACTTAGTAATCCCTTGTTCTAGCGATATATAGCGCTTTGTGACATTATTACTTAAGCCCATAGCCATCATCTTCCCCATGACCACCTCTATTGGCTCTGGCGTTTCTCTATCGGGGTCGGACGCAATAGGATTATCTGTGTTTTTTTCTGCTTCAAACACTTTGATGGATGCCATTTCTTTGACATATTCCTGTAGCGTAAACTTCGGAATGCAGATTCTAGTCAAAAGCTCTAAGTCACTACTCATATCAAAATAACGTAAGAAAGAGCGGGATGAACCGATAGTTCCGGGGCTACAATGAGAAATTTCTCCGGCCCAACAGGTCATAATTTCCTCATGTGTGAAGTGCTTATTTATAAATTCGTTAATTTCCTCGTTTTTGGGGCTGTAAATAAGATTCATAAAGGCATTCAGTAAATGCTCTCTTGGAACAAAAGCCGACAGGCGCGTAAACAGTTGAGCATTGTCCATTCTTGCCGGCATCATTATTGGGGTATCCAAGTGTTGGTTTGCCCATTCTATTGCAGCCTTTATTTGGCCACGGGTAATATCCCCGTAAACTGTAAATGCCTTGCCTAGTCTATCTTCAAACAATAGGGCGATTGCAAGCAAATAATTGTGGTGGTCATAGCCTTGAGTTTTGCCCCAAAATACCATTTTGCCATAATCCTGATACTCACTTAGCCAGTCATTGTCAGGGCATGCATCGAAAAGAGCATCATTACACAGCTTTCCTTCGGGTTTGGTCGCCGTATGGATGTCACCGAAAAAGCCTTTTCTTGACAATTTGTAATTATCCAGATTCTTATACAGAGTATTTTCTTCTGCACGGATACAGCCGTTAAGTGCACCAGATATTGCAACTCCAATTTGACCATCAATTTCTCTTTCTCGGCTTTTTATACAATAATGCCATGCTAAGTTTAGCTTGCTGAATCGCTCTCTGTCCTCTATCTTGTCTAGAAAATCGTAGGCATCTATCAGTTTTAAGGCTTCCGTGTAAGTATTCGCCCACTGCTCATCTGTGACTTCGAACGGTAATAATATTGCCTTCACGTAAATCCCCATTGTTCTGCCTCCAATCTGTCGACTAAATAATCCCTCTCGTTTATTTTAACATAGTTTACGCAGGCTATGGTCATAAAAAAGACGTATCAGATGAATGTGCCATATGTGCGTCACCTGTGCTCAACCTATACGCCAGAACTCACTAAGCTACATTTTAAGTTTGCTTGACAGAAACATCCCCCATGTCCGAAAATGATGTGAAATTCAATATTGCATAATTCGCCATTGCGTTACATAATTATTGTATCAGTGATCGGAGCGCACATAAAATTAAGATGTCATATAATGTCATTTCATTAAATGATTTGCATATGCATCCAAGCTGATATAATTATCACTGAGTTTAAAAAGATAGAATGTTGCGGAGACATATTTATGGCGAATAGCTTTGTTTGTAATGAAGATACTCAAAGACTGTACAACTACTTGTATCAAGGGTGTAATATTCTACGAGGCCCAATTTATCCAGAAGAATATAAGACCTATATTTTCCCGTTGCTTTTTTATAAGCGACTGTGTGACGAGTATACTCGTGAAATTGCTATTGCCTTGGAAGAATCTGATGGGGACGAGCAATATGCTCTGTTTCCAGAGAATCATCGCTTTATTGTACCCCAAGGAAGTCATTGGAATGATGTCAGAAACAAAGTAGAAAACATTGGGTTTGCATTACTAACTGCTTTCCGCAATATTGAACGTGCTAATCCAAAGAGCCTCATAACGATTTTCAATGATTTTGATGATGCAAAGTGGTCAAATAAGGAACGACTTACTGATGAACGCTTAAAGGACTTACTGGAGCACTTTTCTTCACTTAACCTTGACGATGCACATTGTCCTAATGATGTGTTGGGACAAGCCTACGAGTATTTAATAAAGAAATTTGCAGACTTAACCAACAAGAAAGCGGGTGAATTTTATACACCAAGAGCGGTTATTTCTCTACTTGTACGGATTATAGACCCTCAACCCGGAGAAACCGTATACGATCCTGCTTGTGGAACGGGCGGTATGCTCATTGAGGCTCGTAGGCATATACATGACGATAATGCTTGCTTGAGGAGAATATACGGTCAAGAGAAGAACTTATCTACATCGGCTATAGCGAGAATGAACCTATATCTACACGGTGCTAACGATTTTGCAATTCAACGCGGCGATACGCTCAGAAATCCAGCTTATATTTCTCGTGATGAGCTAAAAACCTTCGATTGCATTATTTCCAACCCACCCTTTTCGTTAGAAAACTGGGGTAACGAAGCGTGGGCATCGGATAAGTATGGGCGAAATTTTCTTGGCGTACCGCCATCATCTTCTGGTGATTTTGCATGGATTGAACATATGCTAAAGTCAATGAATCCGTTGAATGGTCGCATTGGTGTTGTGCTACCTCAGGGAATTTTATTCCGTGGCGGTCAAGAAGGAAAAATACGCAAAGCCCTTTTAGAATTGGACTTGCTAGATACAGTTATTGGCCTTGCTCCAAATTTATTTTATGGAACAGGGCTTTCGGCGTGTATACTGATTCTCAAGGCAAAAAAGACCATAGAGCGTGATAGCAAAATAATGTTTGTAGATGCGTCATCGATTTACAAAAAAGGACGCGCTCACAATGAAATGCTTATAGATCATGTTGAATATGTTTATGAAATTGTCATGAACAATGACAATGTGAAAGGTTTATGCCGCCTTGTACCACTTGATGAAGTTTATGCAAATGATTGCAACCTAAATATAACAAGATATGTCGAAGCAATATATGAAGAGAACAATCTATCTTTAAGTGAAGCCCTAGATAATTTGAAACAAAGTGTAAATGAGGCCAATGTTGCTGAAAGCCGCCTCCAAGAATTATTGCAACGGGAGGGGTTATTGAATGGATAAACGTATTACACAGCAGACATTGGAATCATATTTGTGGGGTGCCGCCACACTATTGCGTGGCCATATTGATGCAGGAGACTATAAGCAATATGTCTTTCCATTGCTTTTTTACAAACGTATCTGTGATGTCTTTGATGAAGAAACAACTATAGCCTTGGATGAGTCAGGGGGAGATGTCGAGTACGCAAGCATCGCTGAAAATCACCGTTTTCAAGTGCCGGAGACTGCTCATTGGAAACAAATACGCGCAAAAGCTGAAAATATTGGCAAGGCAATTCAACACTCGTTCCAGTCAATAGAAAAAGCGAATCAAGAAAAGCTGTCGGGGGTTTTTGGTGATGCTCCATGGACAAACAAAAACCGTTTGCCAGATTCTCTGCTTAAAGAGTTAATTGAGCATTTCAGCTCGCAAAATCTAACACTAGAAAATTGCCCTGAAGACGAGCTTGGCTTAGGGTATGAATATCTTATTAAAAAATTCGCTGATGACTCCGGGCATACGGCACAGGAATTTTACACCAATCGTACCGTCGTCCACCTAATGGTAGAACTCTTAGCACCCATACAAGGGGAGTCAATATATGACCCTACATGCGGCTCTGCTGGAATGTTGATATCTGCAATAACTGCATTAAAGAGTAAAAATGATGAGTGGCGCAATGTTAAGCTATATGGGCAAGAGCTTAACCATTTAACATCATCTATTGCACGCATGAATCTTTTTCTTCATGGTGTTGAAGATTTTTTTATTGTTCGTGGCGATGTCTTATTGAATCCTGCCTTTTTGAATAGTGAAGGGCAAATTATGCAATTTGATATGGTGCTGGCCAATCCACCATACTCTATAAAGCAGTGGAATCGTGATACTTTCTCCAAAGACCCGTATGGTCGGAATTTCATGGGCACGCCGCCACAAGGGCGAGCCGATTACGCATTTTTTCAACACATAATCAAGAGTTTAAAGCATGACACTGGGCGTTGTGCTATTTTATTTCCTCATGGAATTTTGTTTCGCAATGAGGAAACAGAAATGCGAAAAAAGTTAATCGAATTGGATTTAGTTGAATGTGTGATTGGATTAGGGAAGAATTTATTCTATAACAGTCCTATGGAAGCCTGTATCGTTATTTGTCGAACATCAAAGCCTTTGGAACGCAAGCAGAAAATTCTATTTATAAACGCTGTTAAAGAGGTTTCTCGCGAACGGTCACAAAGCTTCTTAGGGATAGAGCATATAGATAAAATAAGCCGTATTTATCGTGAGTACGAAGAAATTGACGGGTTTTCATGCATAGCAACCCAAGCAGAGATATTGACCAATGGGGCTTCTTTAAGCATCCCTTTGTATGTTGCCAAGGCAGACAGCCCAAAAGCAACCAATGAACACCAGATAGAAAAAACCTTAGATGATTGGATGCAAAGTAGCGCAGATTTACATAAAAGTATAAAGGAGCTTTTTGATATATTTGAAGACATGCCGCCTAATAATGACCCTAATGGTAATGGTGACACAAACAGGAGAAACAACGAATATAAAGACAAGGCACAGCCAGAATTCAATAATTCTTTTGAACAGAGTGTACAGCCTGCTTATTTACGAGCATTATTAGCTGCGGAAATAGTGTATCAAAATTACCAAGAGGCTCGATTTGGATCTGTTAAGCTGGAAAAAATAATATATCTATGCGACGCTCATTTAAATCTTGGCGACAAGATTCAGCAGAATTATTTACGCCAAGTAGCAGGGCCATATGACCCCAAAGGTATGCGATCAATAAGGAGTAATCTTACGAAACATAAATGGTTTTATGTGAAAAAGATTGATGGGAAGGGAACAAAGTACCTACCTATGGATAAGTGTGGAGACCATCGCAAAGCGTATGAAAGATACTTTTCCAGTGAAAAAGCGAATATACAGCTTATTATTAACACAGTGAAGTCATGGATGACGCAAGATTGTGAAATTGTTGCGACTCTTTATTCTGCATGGGCTGATTTTATCGCGAATGATATAGTGCCGCAGGATGAGCAGATAATTAATGAGATATTGTTTAATTGGACTGAAAATAAGCAGGAAATCCCACGGGAAAAATGGTATAACTCGCTTGATTGGATGAAAAAGACTGGATTATATCCGGGGGGTAGCTTTGGGGCAGGTGGTGCAAACCTATGATTAATAAAGCCAGCTGGGAAAGAGTGCGTTTTGGAGATGTAATTGAAAGTCTAAACAAGACAACAAAACACTTTCCAAATGAGTCACTTGAAGCTCTTGTCGCTTTGGATGATATGGATAGTGGTGAATTGCATATTAGTCGGTGGAGCAAACCAAATCTTGAAACATCTTTTTCGAAGATTTTCAGAGAAGGGCAAACCTTGTTTGCAAAACGCCGTGCATATCAAAAGAAGATTGCTGTTGCTCATCTTGATGGAATTTGCTCTGGAGATATTTTGGTGTTTGATTCCAAAAATCCGCAAAGGTTACAGCAAAATCTTATCCCGTTCACATGCATGACAGAAGACTTCTACAGATTTGTTGAGGCAAACTCTCAAGGCTCATTATCACCAAGAGTTTCAATGAGTGCTCTTAACAAATATAAATTTTTATTGCCGCCAATTGATGAACAAGAACATATTGCAGAGGTGCTTTGGGCGGTAGATATAGCATCTCAAAAATACGTTAATGTGTTGGATAGCACACACAGCTTACGCAACTCATTGGAAGCCAAATATTTTGTATCATATGGTGCCAATCGGGACGAAATGTATGTGCCACAGGGGTGGACTCTTGGGTATCTTAGTGACTTGGTACAAATAAATCCTCCTGTGACGAACAATTTAACATGCAAATATGCGTCTTTTGTGTCAATGGATATGATTGATACATATGGAAAAATTACAAATCCACAAACAGTGGCTTTCAATAACCATAGAAAAGGATATACCTATTTTGAAGATGGCGACATTTTATTTGCTAAAATAACGCCTTGCATGGAAAATGGCAAGGGAGCTATTGCTAGAGAACTTGTTAATGGAATAGCATTAGGAAGTACAGAGTTCTATGTCATGAGGCCATTAAACATTTATGACACTGATTACATTTTTGCATTAATCATGTCTCGCATATACAGGCATGGTGCCAGACATTGGATGCAAGGATCGGCCGGGCAAAAACGAGTGCCGAGGGATTTTTTTACAAAAAGTGTAATACGCATTCCTCCAATAGATGAACGAATATACATTGGAGAGGTATTCACCGCATTATTCAACAGTATTGAAAAAGCAGAACAGTCAATAATTTCGAGTAAGCGTATGTTGCATGATTTAATAAATAAATTTTTCAGTTGTGGAGGTGCTAACTAATGTTTGGCGAATGTAACGTAGTAGAGAAAATGCTTCTTCAAACTCTAGCCGCAGGATGGAAATACGTCTCTGCGCAGCAGCTTGGTCGAAACTACAGCGATGTCATGGTCGAGCCCATGGTAAGTGCCGCCCTTGCGCGCTTAAATCCAGAAATAGCAAAACAACCAGATCGTGCAGATGACGTTATAATCAAGCTTCGCTCCATTATCCTCGCCGTTGCCGGTGACGGTCTCGTTTCCTCAAATGAACGCATGACAAGCTGGTTTCGCGGCGAGCATAGTGAACCATTTGGAGGAAACGGTGAGCATGTTCCGATAAGGCTTTTTGATTTTGATGATATGACTAATAACGAATTTATTGTAACTAATCAATGGATTTTTCCAAAAGTCGATGGCGGGCGTAGATTTGATATTGTTTTGCTTGTAAACGGCTTTCCTTTGGTTATAGGGGAAGCTAAGTCACCCGTGCGCCCATCTGTTACATGGGTTGATGGTGCAGATGACATTCACAACGGATATGAAAAAACTGCGCCACAAATGTTTGTTACTAATGTATTCTCATTTGCTACTGAAGGCAAGTTTTATCGTTATGGGTCAATACGTATGCCCATTGATTTGTGGGGGCCTTGGCATTCATCTGGAAATAAGCAAGAAGGGCAACTTCGTGATGTTGAGCGGTCTGTTTCTGACATGTTAAGGCCAGAAATAGTATTAGATATATTGAAGTTTTTTACGATATTCGCAACTGATAAAAAACATCGTAGAATTAAGGTGATTTGTCGTTATCAACAGTATGAGGCGGCAAACCTAATTGTTGAGCGCGTTATAGATGGCAAAACAAAAAAGGGTCTGATATGGCACTTTCAAGGTTCTGGAAAATCCTTGCTTATGGTTTTTGCCGCACAGAAGTTGAGAATGTCAGAAACACTAATGAACCCAACCGTTATAGTTGTAGTTGACCGCATTGATTTAGATACGCAGATAACAGCCACATTCAATGCATCAGACGTGCCAAACATGGATAGAGCGTCAACCAGAGATGCTTTAATGTCCCTACTAAAAAATGATACCCGTAAAATTATAATTACTACAATTCATAAGTTCGGTGAAGCAGATTCCTTAATCAACAATCGCTCAAACATAATTTTGTTGGTGGATGAAGCGCACAGAACCCAGGAAGGCAACTTGGGCCAACGAATGAGAAATGCTCTTCCAAACGCTTTTTTATTCGGCCTAACGGGAACACCAATCAATAAATCAGAAAGGAATACATTTAGAGTTTTTGGAGCTGAATGTGACGCACAAAGTTATTTAAGCAGATACTCTTTTGAGGATTCAATTCGGGACAAGGCAACACTGCCATTACACTTTGAGGCCGTTGACGTGCGCTTGCATATAGATAAAGAAACAATAAATGACGAGTTTGCTCGTATGACTGATCAACTGGACGAAGAAGATAAAGATGATTTATCAAAGCGAACGGCTAAAATTTCTGTTTTGTTTAGATCACCTGCGCGAATAGAAGCAATTTGCGGACATATAGTTGAACACTTTAAGGAAAAGGTTGAGCCTAATGGTTTTAAAGCCCAGATTGTTGCCTATTCTCGTGAGTTTTGTGTCTTGTACAAAAAAGAGCTAGACCGGATTTTCGACCCTGATGCCAGTGCCATTGTTATGCATACATCAGGTGGTAAATCTGATGAGTATGCTGAGTGGAAATTATCCAAAGATGAAGAAGAAAAGCTTTTGGATAGGTTTCGTGACCATTCAGACCCGTTGAAGTTTTTAATAGTTACATCTAAACTTTTGACAGGATTTGATGCCCCGATTTTACAAGCAATGTACCTAGATAAGCCAATGAAAGATCACAGCCTGCTTCAAGCAATTTGTCGAACAAATCGTGTGTATCAAAGAAAGACGCATGGATTGATTATTGATTTTCTCGGCATATTTGATGATGTCGCAAGTGCGCTTAAATATGATGACCAATCTGTCCAAAAGGTTATTTCTAACATCAATGAAGTTGTTGGGAAAATTCCTGAGTTGATAAAAAAATGTTTAGATTATTTCATTGACATTGACAGAACTGTATCTGGCTATGAGGGACTAGTAGCAGCACAAGAATGTTTACCAAACAATGAAGCTAGAGATACATTTGCAAGTGACTACTCAGTGCTAAATAAAGCGTGGGAGGCTGTGTCTCCAGACTCTAGCCTTGAAGCTTATGCTACTGACTATAGATGGATATCCCAAGTCTATGAATCTGTAAAACCTCCTAGTGGTAGAGGTAAAATGCTATGGCATGCCCTTGGAGCGAAAACAATTGAACTCGTCCATGAGAATGTTACATTGGATGTTATTGATGACACGCTTGAAACACTAATTTTGGATGCTGATATTATAGAGAAAATTGCAACCAAACTTAACCCCGGTGAAAAAGCTAAAGAAATTGAGATAAAGTTAATTGCTAGGCTTAGAAAACATAAGGGGAATCCTTCATTTGAGGCATTAGGCGAGCGATTAGAGCGTATAAAAGAGCAACACGAAAAGGGTTTGTTGAACAGTATTGCTTATTTGAAAATGCTTCTTGAACTTGCCAAAGATACTGTTGAGGCTGAACAAAAAACGGATACAGAAGTTGAGTTGGACAAAGCTAAATCAGCATTGTCTGAGTTGTTCGCTGAGTCCAAAAATGAAAACACACCAGTTATTGTCGAACGTATAGTTAATGATATTGATGAAATCGTGCGCATCGTACGCTTTCCTGATTGGCAGTCAACTACCACAGGTGAGCGAATTGTTCGCAAAGAGCTTCGTAAGGTCTTGCATGTTAAATACAAAATTCAAGATCAGGAGCTGTTTGATAAGGCCTACAACTATATTAAGGTATACTACTAATCTCAGATATGAATACATGGATTGCGTGTAACTTAATATTCCTTTGTGCGCAACGTCTGTTGCCAGATAACAGGGCTTTAGTGCTGCTTCTAATGACCCCAAATAGTAATGCTGTTTTTTATGTAGGCATCAATTTTAAACAATTGCTATTTGCTACCCTTAGTTGGTTTTACGGTTATTTTCGCATTGAAAATGCAGAATAAACAGCTAGAGCCTCTGAGGACTAAAGATTTAAAGAGAAAACCGCAATAAAATGTCTGAAAACGCAAGAAAATAAATTGAGAGAACCTCTTTTCATTTGCCCTTCAAAATGGTAATATATGCACATATTATTTCAGATTACACTTATTATCAGATTGCATGTTCCCCGGGGAGCACCTACCTTATTTCGGTGCGCCCATTTCAAAATTGTCAGTGGCCACGCTAAGTGCGCCGATATACCCTTGAAGGGCTTGGAATGAATCGCCATTAAACGGCTAAAACACTACCGGAACGGATTTAAGCATTGTTAATGCTTGAGCCGTTCCTTTTTTATTGTTCGGCTTCCGCTGTAGCGACCAGATTTTGTTGTAAGAATGATTCGGTTTATATGGTTCTCTGCTATAGCAAAAGGCACTCGCAAGTAGATGCTTGCAATGGGTTCATCTACAAGGGAAACAAGGTTATATCAATCTTTTTTTGAAATCTTGCGCGGTATGTTCAAACACTCTGCCTAAGGCATTGGTGTTTTCTGTGTCGAGAGTTTTAAAAATGAATTGGTATTGGTGGGCCTAAATAAAAAACCACTCATCACTGGGCAGATGTAAAAGCTCATGCTTCGCCTGAACAGCAATACCCGATTTTTAGAACCAAACTGTACACCAATTTAAATTCTCAGGAGGATTTACCATGCCAAAAAATAAAAGCATCATTCACCAAGTCCAAGACTCACTTTCACAGAAGTTATGCATAGGTGAGAAAAAGCATCTTGCCAAGCAAAAAGGCACAGCTTCAAGTGGAATATATTCATGGGGTACGTACAAGACGTACCTTGCAAAATCCTGTGCTTTTGTAAAATGGGCCAAAGAACATCATGATTGCAGAACACTCGCTGATGCCCGCCCTTATGTAGATTCCTATCTTCAACACTATATAGACCAAGGTTATAGCTCACGGACACAATCAACAATTTCTAATGCACTAGCTAAACTTTATGGTTGCTCGACAACGGATTTCATCCAAACGCAACCTCGCCGCAGGGCTGATATCACTCGCAGTCGTTTAGGCAAGGCTGAGGCCCGATTCTCAGAAAGCCGCAATAAGGAGTTTGTGGATTTTTGTAGGGCAACGGGGCTTCGCAGACATGAGATTGAGGCTCTTAAACCGGAGAATCTTAGTTTTGATGATGCTTCCGGGAAATACATGATTGTCAATGTAAAAGGTAAGGGAGGACGATTAAGAGATTGCCCAATCCTATCCAAAGAAGCAATCGAAAGAATCAAAAAGACACCTGCCGGTCAGAAAGTTTGGACAAAGATTCCTACTAATCCTGATATTCATTCATATCGAGCTGATTACTGCAAGGCTGTTTACAATCTTCATGCTCGCCCTATAGCGGAGTTGAAAAGAAAAGAAAGATACTATTGCCGCAAAGAACTCAAAGGCGTTGTATGTGATAAACATGCCATGCGTATAGCATCCCAAGCTCTTGGTCACAACAGGGCTTGTGTAATTGCTGAAAGTTACTTGTACGAAAGAAGGTGCTGATAAAAAATGCGTAAAACATCAGTGCTTGATGGATATAGGGATTTGCTAAGCGTCAAAGACTTATCAACCATTTTTGAAGTCTCCAAGCAAACCATATATAAGGAAATAAAAGAGGGCAAATTCGGCACCCCAATTCAGATTGGGAGAGCTTTCAAAATACCTAAAATTTATGTTTTATCGCGGTACTTTAGAGTGAAGTGAATCTTCATCCAGCAAAAGCCTGCCTATGCTATAATACCGATAGGTCAATTGTAGCATAGGTAGGACTTTCTAATTTTATGAAAGGGTGATTACCTATGACTGCAACATTACAAATAAAGAAAAACAGACCGAATTACTATATCCTAATTCGTTACCGGGATGAAGTGACGGGGAAGGAGCGTCAAAAATGGGAAACGACGGATATATCGGTCAAAGGAAACAACAAGAGGAAGGCCGAGTCAAGATTGAAAGAAGTCTTAGCGGAATATGAACAGGGCAAGGTTGAGATTGGCAAGGGGGTTATGTTTACTGTATTCATAATGGAGTGGTTGGAGATATTGAAGCCATCCATTGAAGCCGTGACATACGACACCTACAAGCTAATCATATACAACCAGATAATACCTTTCTACGAGCCAATGAAGCTAAAGCTTAACGATGTTACCCCACTTCATATTCAGAAGTATGTCAACTTCAAGCTCAAGTCCGTATCTCCTAACACGGTCAGAAAACATTTATGGAACTTGTCAAAGTGTTTTG
>Ga0131853_10015734_pt1 | contig 13824 bp, 3 predicted proteins | sample TergutLab28metaG_FD_92764 | JGI IMG/M metagenome (GOLD analysis project Ga0131853, IMG submission 92764) | Labiotermes labralis P1 segment gut microbial communities from Petit-Saut dam, French Guiana - Lab288 P1 (version 2) (version 2) | ecosystem: Host-associated > Arthropoda: Insects >... | reverse complement strand
TTTAAAATGACTCACTCATTAATTTCCTTATATTAACTTGTTGCTGTGGCAGCATGTCATATTGTGTAAGTCGTACGGTGCTGAGAATGCACCCACTATGGGTGTGTGTCGTGTGTTATGCTGCGTGAGACTAGTCTCTCGCAGCATAACACACGGCACACAATACGACATGCTGCCACAACACCAGGTTAATATAAGGAAATTAACCTTTTGACGCCTAATGTCAACTATAGTGGTCGTACCGCACCGCTAACCTCTAAATTTGCATTTTATATATTTATTCAACAAATATAGGTACTGAATATTTTAAAAATTTTATATACTCTTCGTTTTTTTTCTTCAAAATGCAGTTTGTTTCATAATTCTAACGTATTTGGTTCCTGTATTATTCACATTTTATATTCAGGGTGTGCTAAAATTAACAAAATAATTCCGGCGCCAAAAGGTTAAAACGTGAGTGTTCTTAAAAGTATGACTTTAGCAAGGAACAGTGTAGCTCCCTGACGATGATCTTAGGATCGAAACATGTTTGAGCGATTTTAAATATTTTAATGTAAAGAAAATTATGTATACATCACGAAAATTGGAGAGTATCAAGCCATAATTGTACTTTCGTTACGTTCATTCTTCGGTGGGTTAGTTTAGCGTTTAGTGTCCATACCATCTCAATACACCATGCATTTCTCTACGATTTCTTGTTTAGAATGACCAGCGTTTACGGTAAATTAATCCATATTCAGAATAAACTTCGTCCGTGCCACTGGTATGATACGGGAATTATACATCTAGTGAAGTAAGTGTGTACATTTATAGCGAAGGGGCGGAGAGGGTTGCAGGCGAAGTGTGTCGTTTCTATTGGCCTTTTCTCGTCTGAAGCACGCACTGTGTTATCGCAAGACCAGGGTATGAGATACAATGCAACACCCCGTCATTCTGCCCCCATACATTTAGCCAACAACCCTCCAGATTCTGGCTCCAAGCATTGTATCACTGACTATCACCATTACACTGGGCGGGACAAACTGTAACATCTAAAACTCGTAGCGGCTAGATACATGTACAAACCCACCCCTCTCCGGAGAGGCTGCGTCGCGTCTATCCAACTATAGTAACCCTACAGAAACGAAGCCTTAGGAATAGCGAAAGCCCTAGGACAGACACTGCTTTCTCATTTCCATGGAAATTCACAGATGAATATGGATGGTGGATGGCTGGCTGGGTTGCGTTGCCTCGTCGCACTTCTCTCCGCTACCACCAGCACACAGCATTAAAACGCTAGATCGTTGGATATACATTCCAACCACTACAATTCGACATCGTTTTCAGCAAAAAGACAAACACAAGTTCAAGATAAATAAACAAGGTTTGTAAATTAAAATCAGTAGCTTAAAATGGGACAGAAGTACCACTTTTATGATAACAGCGTAAGAGCATATGAGCTGTACAGATCGCATATCCTAGGGCCACTGAATAAAACAGACGGACTTAAATTAAGCACTTAAACGGAAAATCTAGATTTTAAATTCTCTGCGGCAGTGTAAAACGGGGTACGTGGAAGAAACTGTAATTCCTTTCCTCTCTGCAAACCGCACAAATATGATTTATATTTCTTATTCCGTGCCTGTGATGAATCCAGAGCCATATCAGTTATGACGTCAGTTCAACATTTCTTTTCATGGGGTGGGGACATTGTCCGCCGTCTAAATTTAAAAAAACACGCAGTTTCGGTAGTTGGCTCTGCTTCCGTCTTCAGGCAATGAAGCACCGAACTTGGGGAACCCCTTAGATCGAGGTATGTTAGGTCACTAAGCACCAGAGTAAAACCCACCTCCACTCATTCCACTAGCTGAGGTCCTTCTTTATCCTGAAGACAGAAGCAGAGTTGGATTTTTAAATTATGGTGATGGACAAAGTCCAAAACAAAAGAATATCGTGTTAACAAGTCGTACACCGTCGCCAAAGCCCTGTAGTGTTGAAGTTACATTGTGTATCATCACCCAGAAACACACCTAAAGCTTCGGATGCCTAACTCCTTTTTATAGTTGCACAATATAGTTGCACAATATCACGGAGTACACTTTGTTGGAACGGTACAAATATTTTGACAGAAAACGACATTTGAGGCCCCACAGCGGTGTTACTGGACGTTTAAGTCAATCGGGAAACAGCGCTGTGCATTTGGGTGAGCAGTAGCAGACGTTTCGAAAGATCGTAGTGCCTTCATATTTAGGATCAAGCAGTTCTAGAACAGTCATTTTTCTTCGTTTTACGCTGATGACATCGCTACGATCCTTTGAGACGTCAGAGTCACATCTCACAAAACGTGAATATTGAATTTGAGAGAATGTCCGTAAGCTCAAAAAAAAAGCTGTTGGATTTAAAAAAGAATTCAATGCAGAACTTCTTAAAATAAAACCAACTAGATGCACTAATTTCTCAAATGTATTTTGCAATTGAACTCCACATGTTTCGGACAGTTCCTCGATCCATCATCAGGAGTTTTCACTGTACACACAGCAATGGTGTCATGCAGCAGAATCATGACGGAACTCCGTCCTGATCCTGCTCGCAAGCTGTCAGCAAACCTGTATGACATATACCACTGCTGTGTGTACAGTGAGGAACTCCTTATGATGGACAGAGGAACTGTCCGAAACATGTAGAGTTTTATTCCAAAATAAACTCGAGAAATTAGTTCATCTAATTGGTTTTTATTATAAGAATTTATCACAATGCACGGTCACCTGAACATCAAATTAATCAATAGAGAACATAATTCTCTCGAATAAACGAGTAAATGGATAAGAGAAATCTTGTAGATCGCCGAACTAAGGCGCCTTTTTAAACAAGTACATTATAGAAGGTGGGCTTTGTGCAGGTACTTCATTTAACAATCAGGTAAAATTACGAAGCTGAATCAGAATCTGTTAAACGACTGCCAAAGTTCTGGGCTGACCTGGTTCGCCGATAAACTGCGCTGAAGTAACCGCTGTACAACACTCTGACACAATTGGCATGCGAAAGGGGAGTGGGGGGAGGTTGGGCGAGGGAAGTCAACGAAGAAGATTAAAGTAAGAATAGAGTACAGCCATTGACAATCTGTACGTTCCTCAGCATTTAAATTAATGCAAAGCCGCTTCCTGTAATTATGTCTCTCATTTATCCGCACCCCTAGCAGTACCTTCCACTCGCCTCATACTTCTCAAAGCGCCTTCCTTATTTCTGTCTCTCCTTTGTTATTTTATCTCGCTTTCTGTCACCTGTCTTACCACTCCTTCTTCTTTATCTGTGATACTTTATCTACGTTCTCTCATTCCTCAAAAAGGTCCACCTTTTCATCAGACTAATAATTACCTTGGGTCAATGGATCCAATATAATCAAAAATAGGCCTGCTCCCTCTCACAGCTATCTTCTTTTTCTACAAGACCCACAAAAATAAATTTTTACGTTTCTAGAAATGTAAGGTAAAGTACAGGTCGAAGAAGCATTAAGATGAAACTTGTACAGTAATATAAACAACCAACCAGCTGTAACAATCATTGTTTATTAATAACTTCAATTAGCTCAATATGTTTCGGGCGATAGTTTCTCCCATCTTCAGGGGCACTTGGCTGTGTTTTAAAGCTTTCGGTATCCCTCAGACCATACACTTAACCAGTTCCTCCTCATCCATGTCACCAGAAGGCAGCGTCGTCGGTGCATTATACCACAAGCTGTAAACACAGTCTAGTGCTCCTGAGGATGGGCGAAACTATCGCCTGAAACATATTGAGCTAACTGAAGTTATTAATAAACTATCATTGTTGCATCTAGTTTGTTGTTTATATTATTGTATCAATGATGCACGGTCACTCAAACGTCAAATGAAACTTGTAGTTTGGTTGGTGATTATCGGAGTACACAGCCCGAAGATGGAAGCTGTATGTACTCTCTAAACCATGTCCTATAAACCCGTAGCTCTCGGGCAACGTGTTTGTCACAACACTTCGTTACGTTCCCAGCGGTGACACTTGAAATGAGAAAAAGTATTTTAAACCTTTCCTTGGCAAAGCTGACCTGTAAGGTCAAGACAGCCTGGAAAACTTATGATCTGATTATTTATAGGTTCATACATTCTGTTTCTAATTTATTTTGTAAATATGTGCTAAAAATAGCGACACCCTACCCTATATTTGATGTTTGTATGACCGTGCATCACTGATATAATAATATAAACAACCAACTAGATGCAAAAATAGCAATTTATTAATAATTTCAATCATCTCATCATGTTTCGGGTGATAATTTCGCCCATCCTCAGGTGCACTAGACTGTGTTTACAGCTTATGGTATAATGCACGGACAATGCTGCCGGCCGGCAGGTTGTGAGTTGCATTTTTAATAATCAGTAAATTTTTATTGCGCTTGATATATATAATAATTAGCAAATATACATATACACACAATTATAAGTCTACTTCTTCATTCTTAATCATCTGCATTTCACTTCACTTTGCCCGCATGGAAACCAAATGCTACGGAAGTTTCCCGTCACCACAAAACAGCTCGAGGACGCCTGCTCTAAACGGCGATAACACCCTACCAGATTACACGGTGCCACAGTCTAGAAATCCGCAATTATATCTCATCCATCGTCTTGCGATTAGCATAATATAGTTGTTAAGAATTTCTATCCACATCCCACAGCTGTTCCGTTACTCAGCACAACCCAAACACACGCTGCGTACTAATAATGCCTTCTCTCGACTTGACAATGGGCTTGACGAAGTACGAATTGTCTGTTGCAGCAGCAAGTAGTACACATTGATATATATGCCGGATTAAGAGCCACTACACGTCACGCCCCCTCACTATGACACTATCCATTGTCTTACTCAGTAGTTATGGGAGGCTTGTCAAGTTGAACCAGCTGTATTTCTAGTTAATCCAACACAGTAACACAAATCCCTCATTTCAAGCATTACGAACAGGCATATTATTCACGATGATATACGGGAGTAGCAGTTACTAACATAGGCAGATTCCATTCTGATTATTTACCAAGACCGTACACAAGAAGGAACGCGCTTCGTTATGTACGGTGAACGAAAATTATTTTGCTGTCACAGTACTGTGTAAAGTACAGTGATGGGTAAGGAATCTGTAACACAGTACAGTTACAATTCTTCATCTAAAATACATTTAGGTGGCACAAGGTAAACAAATATCTCTTGATTTAACACACACTCCTAGACTAAAACTCAAATAAATGCAAAGCAATCATCATCATCATCATAATCATAATCATATATCTGTCATGGAGCTGGGCCACTTGTTGACCCGTTCCGCCCTCACGTATCCAGAAGTCTCTTCAAAGGTCTACCATGATTCTTTCTGCCCGTTGGAGAGTAGTGTTTCATTACCCTGGGTAATCTATTTCGAGATATTCTATTTACATGTTGTATCCAGTTTCTCTTGTTTTCCAGTACCTTGTTCAAAATTGGTGTTATTTTTAACTTCTTTGCAATTTGTACATTTGTTTTGTAATCTGTCCAAGTGTATCCTGCTGTTCTTCTCATGTATTTCATCTCTGCTGCTGTAATTATTCTGGCGTCCTTTGCTTTAATAGTCCACGTTTCGCTGCCATATAACAAGGGAATCTTAACAGACAACATGCCATTGTGTTTCGTAATGTCGCTTTTTGTACTGAGATTGTAAGTCGAATTTATAAGAAAGCTTGAGACCAAATGTCAAACACAGTTTGCTCAAAATTCTTATTTTGAAGGCATCACTTTACCGGATCAACAAATGTTACGAAACGTGTAGCCTCTCATCTGTGCGTCTCGTAAAATTCAGCTTTGTATTTGCGCTGTTTGATGGATGAGGGTATTAGAGAATATGACGTTGGAGACAATATTTGGGCCTAGGCGGGACGAAGCAGAGGGACGATGGAGCAAATTGCCTCATGGAAGCTCCATGATCGCACACCTCAACAAACACTCTTAACGGTGATTCAATTCAAGGAGGATAAGTTACGTGGGTCAGGAGGCACGCATGCGGAAGAGAAATGCACACAAGATTTTGGTGGTGAGGCTTGCAGAAAGGAGACCACTTGGAAACCGCAGGCGTAGATGAGATGATAAAAAGGTCTTAAATAGGACCCGAAGTCGTAGACTTGATTAATCTGGTTCGCTGCTGTGACCAGGGGTAGTCTATTTCTACAGAGGTAGTGAAGCTTCGTGTTTCCATAAAATTAGGGAAATTTCTTGACTTGGTTCATTTATTTCAGCATATGTCTTATTGAGGTCCCAGTGGCTGCCCGGTCTAAGGCGTATGCCTGCATACAAAATGCATTAACCTTAAACAAAAAAACTAAACTCTAAAGTAATACAACACGTTACAATTCGAGTCCACATATCTTACATATGAACGTTTTAAGCTCTTGAAAATGTCGACATATCTATCAATGAACATGGTATCGCATGACAGTCAAATCTTCATCAGTACTGCAGTTAATATCTCAAATCTTGCACACATTACAAATTTATACATAGAGAGATTCACATATCTGTAGAATTACTCTCATATTTTCCAGTTCGGGAAACAGAAGATGCACGAAGTTATCTTTTTTATAGTACTGCGAAATGTAAAATGAAAATCTCTTCAGAGTAACGTGCCTGAGGCAGGGACCAAGTGTTGGCTTGGGTCAATCCAACTGTACTTACATACAGCGCCATCTCGTCACGTATACGAATAGAAGTCGGAATCCAATAGCAGGATTACGGGAAACCCAATTCTGTCAGTAGCCCAACTGGTAGGATACAAAACTTGTTCTTCATCTCTTTCATTCTGTTACCAAAACGGACCTGAATCTATACACTGAGCTATACGGTTGTCGGAATACATCCGAAATTCAATAGCAATTTCTTATCTCCAGCACACATTCTTTAAGGACACAATAGGCTCTATATACACTATAATCAGTAATAACATTAGAACGGAGATTGAAAGATGCGATATAGCTGAATCAAGTCGCGTGTTCTATTTTGCAGGTAACCAATTAAAATCTTGAACGAGATGCAATGGAGTTAAAATTTTTACTATTTAAGTGACTTTCATCCCATGTAATTTCGTAACAGTATCCTGAAACATGCCAGTAGCCACTAGAAGTTACCACACACTACATAACCAAATTCACTTTAATTCCTACACAAATACGGATAATATAAAAACATATCCGTTAAAGCACAAAATATTTGCAGATGTTGAGGCAAGCAAAAAACTATAAAGGTAAACAACTACAAGAATATAAAACCCCAAACCGCAGCATACGATACACTAATGTTTTTACCTCACTCTACATCCCTCTATACTGCCAGGGATAAAACCGACTCACACACTGCGTGGGCGAACATCAATACTGCCCTGGACAGGAGAGAAAAGTGAGAAATTCTCAAACATCATAATCTAAACCTAACTCACAATTTTCCGCATTCAGGAAGTCATTGTGCTAACCAAGCCAACATTATTCCCTTTACTATATATATAGTTGTTTTGAACGCCTTTCACATCATCCCAGCAACTGGCACTCTTCGGCTACCCTGACTGAGGTTTTTCCGTGTTTTTCCTCAGTTGTAAGGCAAATACCAGGGTATATAACTAGGAAAGACGGGGCACGGCCCGCACTCTTCCCAATTAGTTGTTAACTGTATTTTTCTATGTGTTGGTAACTGTGTTGGTCTATGTATTGTTTGTGTGCTGTACTACTGCCACCGGGTGTCAACCCAATTGCAGTTAAATATATCAATATATATGTCAATATCAATAGGCTTTTAATACAATGCCCATTTGTCTGTCTCCTGAACAAACATTAGGACCAGATCACGGATTCTCACAACACTCAGTATCGAATCACACTTTTGGACATCCCTCAATATTTTCATTCTTTTGACTTTAACATGGATAAAACCAATAAAGGAGTGATATAAATTTGTGAGATGTCAGCGGCGTTGGTGCGGACGGAGCGGTTTCAACTAAACTCTTACGCAAACAATCTCTTTGGTCTTAGTAATTGACCAACTTAATGCACAAATTATTATTTTATAATAAGTTTATTATATCCCTCTACATGTTTCGAGCGCTATTTTGCTCATCATCAGTAGGTCAAAATTGTATTATACAGTATCTGGTATCGTCACATCCTGTAGGTGGCCGTCCCGTGCACCGGACGGCCATCTACATAGTGTGATGATACCAGATCCTGTATAATACAATTTTGACTTCCTGATGATGAGCACAGTAGTCATCGTAACATGCAGAGGAATATAATAAACTTAATATAAAAGAACAATTTATGCATTATGTTGGTCAGTTACTAAGATTATACTGAGAGGCATGGTCAACAGAACATAAAAAAACCTTTGGTGGCCACTCTATATTTCTATTCTATACATTTTTACCATTAATAAAATCAATAAGAGGCCGAGCCAATCAGTTTGATTGGAGTGACAGTACGGCTACATTATTTACGGTCCTTCGAATCTATGTGATAGCGGATCTTAATTAAATAATCTTCAATAAGATAATGTGTTTGTGGTACGCACAGCAAAAAACTGTAGTCACGTACAGCCTGTATTCAGCTTTCGGCGTAACTGCGATAACACATTTATCCTGACAGCTACTACAAATTCAGTGTTCTCTTCGTCACATTTTTTAACCGTCCTCATCTTGTTTAACTATTTGCTGTGAGGATACGTCAAAGGAAAAGTGATCCGCACTGATCACCACATAATTGATGATTTCAAAGAAGCTGTGTGACATAAAGAGGGCACGCGGTAGAGCAGTTGTTTGAGGTACTGCACTACAAGTCGGAAGGTCGCGGGCTCGATTCCCGACGGTGTCACTAGAACTTTACATTCACATAATCACTCCGCCAACACTATGGCTCCGGGGTCGACTCAGCGTCTAACATAAATGAGTACGCTGTGTATTTCCTATGTGTAAAGGCGGCCGGTACGTATTGCTGACAACCTTAACACCTCCGCTTTCCGAATATCTTGAAATCTGGGCTCCTCAACCTCCTGGAACCCTCTAAGCGTGTACAGGCCTGTACAGGGAATGCGAAATATGACATAAAATCCGTCCAATCTATATAGCAAACCTGGATTTACACTTTATTTCACAAAAAGTCGGAAAAAGTAAAACTGCACACTGTAAAGTAATAAAATATCATGTTTACATCTAAGCGTAAAATTAATTAGTAAAATTAATTAAACATGACTTAATTAAATATATAACAAAAATCATTCTGCATGTGACTCTTAACAAAATATATTAGGGGTAAATAAACTGTAACCAAACGGCAATTGACGCACACATAACTGTTACTTGTACCACGAAGTTAACGGTTTGTTGACCGTGCATCGTAATATACCCGTATAACATGAACCAACAAGATGCACTATTTTCTATTAATTTACTCAATAGTAAACCTCTACATGTTTCGAGCAGATTTGCTGCTAATCATCAGGAGGATCAACTCTGCACATACAGCAACTAGTACAGTCTACTGCATCTTGTTATACGTCTGTACCACGAAATTAATTGATAGTACTCTACACTGAACCAGCAGCTATACCAAATGCAATTTCACGCTATTTAAAAAATGAACGCAAAACGTCGAAGATTCTAATGACGTACAAAATTATAAGTATGTGTATATGAATCTATGTCAATCACATTTTAACGGGCATTATGAGTGGACGATTTTAACATTTTATAATTATATAACTAGTACAAGAATTAGATTTATTTTCACCATACATACTTAATATCTTGGACATACCAACCTTCCTGACCGACTCACACACACTTATATATGTGTAAAAGTTGGACAGTCCCGTGCAAAACAACAGTTACTAATTTTTACATCTCACATGAAAATACTCTACACCGTAATTTACTTAAGACTTTCGGCATGCCTTAAAGAACTTGGTCCTCCAAGACAGAAGCGTTTCTAGAACTATCAACTTCACTGTTTATTGCAGAAATCAGTACCCCTGTCAAGTCTTTTATTATCCAACTGAATGCACAATTAGGTTGTTCTAGAAAATGTTAAAACTCACATTAAAATTTAAATTAAAATGCTACATGTTTCGGTTTACAACCATAATCAGGGAGCTTTTGTTTGTGCTTTGGTAAACAAAGCACAACAATAAGCTCCCTGATGATGGTTGTAAACCGAAACATGTAGGAGCACTTTAATACAAATTTTAATATGAGTTTTAACATTTTCTAGAACAATCTAATTGTGCATTCAGTTGGATAATAAAAGACTTGATATTGTCTAGATGCACGTTGTAACTGTGAAAGAAAGCACCCCTGTCTATACAACGTAGAATATTACGTCCAGTACATCTGACCGGTCACTTTCATTCCACTGAGCTGACTGCGGTCCTGTTAGGGTTTCAAAGAGATGAAATGCGAGACCGAAAATCTCTCTCCGTTTCAAGGTGTCCAACATAAAAAAATAATGGCGTTGTGGGAAAAAAATCCATTTTGTTTCCTAAATTTGTCCCAGGAATTAACTGTAATACACGGTATAACTGCACTGTTACAATCCAATTAAATTCTCTTCCACTTCGTCCCTGTTTTTACGCCATCCTACCGAGTGTTTCATTTCAGATTTCGTTACAGATATTATGGATACTTTATTATTATTACCATTATTATTATTATTATTATCATCATCATCATCGCGCTTTCACATACAGTAAGCATAATTATAATTTAAATAAAACCCTTTCTCTGGGACCGAAGGTGACCCTTTGGAGCACAGAAGCTACTATATCGGCCACCTGGTTTACATAAACACCTCAGAAGTTTGCCCACAGGTGGTATTTGTGTGTTTGGTACGTTTATCAGAACATGTGCAGATTACTGACACTGAACAGCATTATGGAGACGGTGTTTGTAACATACGCTTAGCGTATTAACTGCTAGGTTCGAATTAATGATAAAAATATTATTTTTTAAAAATTCGTATTTCAAATGGTTAACGTACAGAAACTGTTGTAGGATTAATGCTTCAAAGAATTGCGCACGGAATGTTTGTTATTATATGTTATAGTAAAGACGATAAGAGCTTTAACCCTTATCCTGCTAACGTGGAGAATATGGTGAGCTCCTAATAATGCCAGCAAATGGCAGATGGGATTTAACTCGCCGTTTAAAGGGTTAATGTCTTCCCGCTGATATCAATCCAGCTTCGTGTTGACCAATGAACTGAGACTTGCTCGCGAGTTGCAAAGGCTTACATCATCACTCACTTCAATTACACTGCTACTACTACTACTAGAACAGTACCACTGATATCACTATATCAAATAAATACCAACAAATGCACTCATATATTACGGAGTCATTACTTTTAATAAAGTGCTAACGAAGTAATTTGATATAGCGATATTAGTGTACGGATATGAACAAGATTTTGGTTACTAATTACACATTTACTGGCCACACCTACAAAATTTGTTCAATTCATAAATACATTCAAAGTCTAGTTATAAACTGACACTACATCGTACTGCGCTACGAAATATCTGCAGTGTTAAGGAAAACGTTTCTACGCCAGCTGATCATGTCCTCTTCAAAGTGGAAGAAAAATGAATACATTAAACTCATGTAGAGTAACGAGGTTGTTAAATGTGTTAGTCTTGAGAAATAAAACAGACTCACAAACAAATATTCCTCCCTTCTGATTGTACCAACACTATAGCGTCCTTTCTGCATTAGGCTTTAGAGCGTACTATAGAGGAACAAACCAACAATAATGTAAATGTTACTAGAAAAGGAAGGTATAAACTTTTTCGAGTTGGAATTTGCCATTCTTTTCTATTCTCCTGTGTTTATAAAAGTAAACTAAGCCAGTAACGGAAAGAAAACTGGAACACATTTACGTGTACAACCTACACCAAGAGAAACGTTCACTTGTTGTAACAACTGCATATTTTATATTTATTGTTACAGCACTGCGAATAAAAATTTTCTTCACTGTAGATTCGTGAATACTTTGACATGAGATATGGTTTATCTCTTCCCCCAGGAAGGAAACCACATCTGACCTTTCTTTCCATATCCTGCGGGTGCAGGTAAGGAAAGGTCGCAAGTTGAGCTTTCTTTGGTATCAGCGACTATAAGACGTGCAATCAGGGGAACATCCCCCGAGGGCATGCAATTTTCTTTACAGGAGAGGATGAGGATACAGTTAGAAAAAAAAAGGACTACAAGACAAAGACAGAATAGAGATAAAATTGGAAAGAGGAAGATAGTAACACTTAAAAAAAAGATAAAATTACGCGCTAGTTTAAAGGTTAAAAGTGACACAGACGGAAAAACGTATTGCCACAGACGATTTTGGGGAACTTGCCTATAAGGTGCAGGGTGGGAGGTGAATTATTTCATCGTAAGCTAAGCTGCTGTGAGCACCACTACGCTTGTGATGGTCCGTTTGGAGTCTAAAAAAGGGCTGCTACTCTCCCAAGAGAACCAGTGTACAACCTGAAGGATGTTACAAAACGACCCCATGAAGGAAAACAAGAAATGTTTTATAAAAACGGGACATTAACGACCGGAACTTTGTGAAGTTAAACGATACGAATTTACGAACATCCAAACACCGGCACGTAAAAGCTGCGGGTTTCACAGCAACATTAAAATGACGTAAGACACTTTACAGTGGCCATTATTAACTTGGGAAATACAAGTCCCCTAATGCAGCACTTCAAAATGTTCTTATGTTGGGACCTCACGTGCAGCAATGGCGTGTCCACGCTGGCACAGTACACACCCAGTGTTTCTGGATCCATACTTCAGCATTCGGTATATTCGAGGACATTTCTGTTCTTAGAGTAGGCCAAGCTGATCAGAAACAACAGTTAGGCTGGTCTTCACTGCCGCAGAAACCAAATAATGCATACACAGACACAGAATACATAAAAATATCTAATATACACGACAATATCAGTAGCAAACCGGAACACACTTACTTCGTCTAGTAAGAATAAGGTATATTCAGCATTTCTCGTCCCATTAGAAGCTCTAAGTGGCAGGACGAACCCTATAATTAACGAAATATTTTTGTCTTTTTAATAGTCTTTGATCTTTCGTTTTAACAGACACACTGATTTTTGGGCTATATTCAGTCAAAAATGCTTCTTATGAAGCTGGAAATAGAGTGACACAAATATATATGTGTGTACGTATGTATGTATGTATATATGTATGTATGTATGTATGTAAGTATGTATGTACGTACGTATGTATGTATGCATGTACGTATGTATGTATGTATGTATGTATGTATTTATCTAAGTATGTGTGTATGTATGTATTATGTGTGTGTGTATGTGTGTACGTACGTATGTATGTATATGTTTGTGGGTGTGTGTGTGTGTGTGTGTGTATATATATATAGTGTGTATGCATACACACACACACACACACACACACACACATATATATATATATATATATATCGGTTACGTATTTGTAAACAGTTCTTTTAAAAATAAGATTTTCATGAATTGTAAAGGTTAGAAACAGATAAGAGACTGGAGTAAGGCAACTAGCTACTACTGAGATACGCCTAGATATTATTATTATTATTATTATTATTATTATTATTATTATTATACAATATGTATGTCTCCTGTCACAGGCATTTCTTTCTGGTACTTCTCTTGAACCAGCGGTGATCCCCACCGCTCAGGCTTCAAGCTTCACATTGCAGTACTTTCCGTATTATGTGTGATGTTCCAAGTATAGCTGTCTTTTGTAGTGAA
>Ga0131853_10015730_pt1 | contig 13825 bp, 7 predicted proteins | sample TergutLab28metaG_FD_92764 | JGI IMG/M metagenome (GOLD analysis project Ga0131853, IMG submission 92764) | Labiotermes labralis P1 segment gut microbial communities from Petit-Saut dam, French Guiana - Lab288 P1 (version 2) (version 2) | ecosystem: Host-associated > Arthropoda: Insects >... | reverse complement strand
CGTTAAGTCGTCAGTGTGTCTTACTTAATCTGCTGGCTTCTGGTACGTTAATTCTTCAGTGTGTCTCACTTGATGTATTGGCTTATAGTACGTTAAGGCTTCAGTGTGTCTCACTTGATCTACCGGCTGTGACGTGTCGTTGTGTGTAATCTAGAAACCTCTAGAATGAGGAGGCCATGGCCCGCGTTGGGCCGCAGCGCCACAGGAAAAAAAACCACAATGTAAGGTGTAATGCAGCGATACATAAGGATATGCATATACACAACTCTGTGGTAGAGGAGAGGGAATATCTTTTGAGTTCTCAGATTGGTGACTGTGACAACAGCTTTCTTGTGAGAATGGATATCATGTAGTTCGACAAACACCAGCTTTTCATGGGAAACGTTCGGAGAAAGAACATCCATAAATGGAGGCATCATGGCAACAGATCCCTCCAAAATATCAGGACATACCTATATAACTAGACGGTGTCATATCCCAGGAGCCAACAGACAGGCAATGAGTGTATAAAGTAAATTTAAGTCGATTTTGTGTAACCATTGTTGCAGTAAAAAGAGTAAGAATTACATTCTGAGAGGTTTGTAGCCTTAAATATCCAGCGTACAAGGCGAAGGCGCCATATTGTCATCGGTGGTCTGCCCGCCTATACAATATTTTTCCACGTTATTCCATAAACGGCACGATTTTCGAAAAAAAAAGTTTATTGAACACAAAATGTGTGTTTTGATTTCCTTACAATTTCTGCCTGAAGCATTGCTCATTCTAAGAATAACTGAATGAGATATGATCAAAAACGCATATCGGTCTTCATGTAAAGTACTCGTTATTATTGTCAGATTTTAATAAGACGTGAATTTTCTCGACAGATTTTCGAAAAATACATAAATATAAAATTGAATGAAAATCTGTCCAGTGGGAACCGAGTTATTCCATGTGGACAGAAGCACAAACTGACGGACGGACAGATAAACAAACACATGCGAGTGACTGCAGCAAAGATTTTCAGTATGGTCTGCTAGTGCAGTAAAATGCTAGAAAAGACACAACATATCAGTCTCAAATTTTCTGGATAATTGGCATGAGTTTTTGTTTGTTTGTTTGTTTCCTTGCTTGTTTTTGTCATTCACGCTCTAGACAGTTTTTTTTTAAATTTTGATTAAATCTGAAATTGTAATACATTATCGAGGAAATAAAAATTGACCAAAAAATAATAGTCGTTTTTCGCAATTTTGCCTGCGCGCCTGAAATGAACAACCAGGTTATTTGTGTTCGTGTTGCTTATGTCTATATTGTAAGGGATCTGAAAGGATATGCGTTCAGCGACTACTCCGAACAGTCTGAGTATTTCTAACACTGCAGCCAACTAACTGCCGAAGGAACAGCCGAATAACATTAACACATAACGAAACAGCACCACTTGCTATCATCAGAACATTATTCTCCGCCCCAACTCTCTCTGTCTGTTTGTCTGTCTGTCTGTCTCTGTTATGAACAGCGACGTATAATCGATAACACAACTTTGGGATACCTAATACAATGTTGACTCTATCCGCTTCTTGGTCCGGGTGGTGCAAAAATATAAAAAATTGTGTGGCATTGTCTACATAATGTGCAGGGCAGCTAACTGCAAGCATAAACTTCACAATTTGTCTTCGATGAAAAAGTACAAATTTTGTTAGGCGCTTTCCCATAGTTGTACAAAGAGCTAATTACTTTCGTCATGTCCCTCTGTCCTTCTAGCCGCATTTACTGGTGCTGCTCCCACCGGTTGCATATCCGTAAAATTTGATATTTGTGTGAAAATCAAGAGAATCAAAATTTATTCAAAATCAGGCCAACAATGTCGGGCACTTGACATGACGATCTAGGTAATTTATATTTGTGCCGACGGGAGTAAATCACCATGAAGCTGTATATTCGCATGAAATAGTATCAAGCCTTTAGGATATTCGGTGAGGTATAAACATTACGCGAACGCGTCACGATGGTAGGTTATACGCACATTGTCTGTCTTCTTTTTATATTTCTCCAGTTTCAGTGACGCTGCCAGACCGTAACACTTGGCCCTCCATTAGTTCCCTTCATTTCTTTCAGAGGATAAAAGAATGTTAACATTACTAGCGAAGCCGGTTGAAATTCAACGGGGCAGTTCTTGTTTCGGAACGTCACAATCAGTGTAGTTACACTTGCGTTTACTCTGAACGAAGTTAAAGTGCGAAATATCTCTCTGTAGCTGATCTGGCAGCACGAATATCCTCGTTTCGTCACTGTCTGTATTCAGGGTAGGTGCTCACCTATTCATCTATATAATCCACCTAACATAAGCGTGCTGGAGAGCGATGATAGTCTCCCCATTCAACTACAAGCTATGTGCTGCTAGTACAAATTACTGCACTCTTTTTAACACCAACCGCTTTTGGTCTCAAGAAAGGAAAGGCTTGCGCATGCGTGTTTGCAGCGACTTGTGACGTGATTGAGCTGAGACCTGTTGCTTCGTTGTGACAGCCAGAGAACTGAGTACATTACTTAAGGACTGTCAGTATCAGGGAAGGTTTATTCCTCTATTCCGTGACATGGCAACACCGTAATCGGCAATCAACGGGCCACAGTTCGCAGTTGTCATTTACCCACGGATAAAAATATATGACACATAAATAAGACCTCTTTTTGCACTGTTTGTAGTCGAGTCATCAGCATCACGCCAAGTCGTGATGTGACCATTTGGCAGCAAGCGAACGATTCCAAAGAAACCGTGGAGACCTGCGGGAGAAGACAATTGGTTACCGCGTGGTCCCAAATTTATTTGGAAACAGTCCTAACGGCAAATAATGACAGGATTATTAACTGGTTTTCTACAGAAACCTTGTGGAATCAAGTATTTCATTAACAGACAAATATTTTTTTTGAGACAGCAATTAATGGGGAATCTTCAGGCGGTTAAACTTGACCTTCGCCAACCCAGCCTCCACTTTTACTACCGTCGTCCTCGCGACAAGCTCTAACACCGGAGCGGTCCAACCTTTCGCAAACTACGAGTCCGATCGCAGTATTACGCCACCTGTGCGCGCGGGAAGCTTGCCCACGTCCTGCAGTAGGAGACGAGGGTTGTCACACCGCCGGCAGATGGAAAATGCGCCCGCAGCAGAGAAGATTCCATTTAACTCCTCTTCTGACATGCATCTCCATATACCGAGCTCCATTTCACGTCCTTGACTATGAATGGCTATGTTTTCCTACCTGAAATAGCACCAAATTTGCAGTGCGATCGGTTTGTAAATGTTATTATTCGTTTGCTAGCAGCCAACACAGGAAGGGGTGTAGACAAGTAAACTTTCTGCAGAAGAGTCAACGTAGAGGGACTGAAATTCGTTCTTTTCACAGTGCCATAACATTACGATTGGACTCTAAATTTCAACGACCCATCATCGACGGTAATTGTGCAGTGGCATATATTCCAGCTTCGAACTTTAGAATTGTTGGTTCGTATCAAATATGTGACATCACATATCCGTATTTTAGTCGCTTTCGTCAGTCTAAGTATGAAAAACACTGTAATCCGTTAGGTGGCTCCATTCTATTTTATCGTTCTTAACTTACAAGTGATATGTACTACGTAATTTGGTACTATCTATCCACCGGAGCTGCTAACTCATCGTTTAATAAACAACCGGCCTTGAAACAAGTAAAGTTTAACTTCCAGGTACTTATGAAGATTACTATCTTGCCAGATGTGACGCCGTGCAGTCTGGAAGAAGTGTGCCGACTTTCCAGTAGAGTCTGCTGCACCTGTTATTAATATTCAGACTGGACAGATGTTCTGATTAAATTCTGTTATCTGTCTATCCCACTTAGAGTTAATTTCTGACTCAAAAAGAATATTTCAGATTGACATAACTCTTTTTTCTTGTGTTGCCAGTATGGAACATTAAACAGGCGACATATTTCGGTATTTTCATTTTAAGTCACTTTCAGGTCCGGCTCACAAGCATTTATCGTGTATGGCAACTCGAAATCTTCAAATTTTGCAGAAGTTGTGGTAAATGCAGACTCCTTTAACCGCATTGTTAATAATTACACAATTTTGCCTATTTTAAGTGTTAATAACAAATCCCAAACGAGAGGTGTAATTATGTCTTACATGGTACGTACCATCATCTTCTTAAAAAGTATGATTGCAGTTCAACAATATAGAAAAGAATCTGAGCAAAATGATGAAAATATTATTTGAAACAACGCAAACTGAAAACAGCTAAGTTTTCAGCATCTGCACTTCATTTTTCAGATTATTGTTTTCCTCGTCATTTTAACTATTTATTTTGTGAAATCACCAACACAAAGCACAAATGTCCATATCAAAGATGAAATTTTAGAGTCTGTAGTCTCGTATATTAAGGCACTTTCGCTACAAAATTGTGTGTGCATTTTACATCACAGGGTCCGAACATCAGGGCAAAGCCAGTAGTAACTTCCCTGGTTTCATCATGACCACAAATTAACATAAAAATAATCCATGGATCTCTTGATAATGTGGGTACACTTGTATACACTTCACTGTTCTTCAAACCTTACTTGTAAGAAGGTTTTCCATTCCCTTAACAAAATAAAATTCTATTCAGGAAGGAATTTTAAGAGCAGATTGAAGTCAGGGATTGCTTGCTATCATTCGGTGCAGGATATTTTGTCTTCCAGTTAACTATTCAAAAACTTTAAAGATTAAGATATACAGAACTATAATTTTGCCTGTTGTTTTGTATGGGTGCGAAACTTGATCGCTCACATTGAGGGAGGAAAGTAAGCTGAGGATGTATGAGAATAGGATGTTGAGCAGAATATTTGAGCCTAAGAGGGACGAGGCAATAAGGGAGTGGAGAAAACTACGTAATGTAGAACTTAATGATCTGTACTCCTCACCCAACATTGTTCGGGTGATAAAATCGAAAAAATGAGATAGACAGTGCATGTAGCACGTATGGGGGAGAGACGAGATGTATACAGGTTGTTGGTGGGAAAATCTGCGGGAAACGTCCACTTGGAAGACCCAGGCGTAGGTGGGAGAATAATATAAAGATGGATCTTCAGAAAGTGGGATGTGGGGTTATGGACTGGATCGAGCCGGTTCAGGATAGGGACAGGTGGCGGACACTTGTGAATGTGGTAATGAACCTTCAGGTTACAAGAAATTCGGGGAATTTCTTGACTAGTTGAGAACCGGTTAGGTTTTCAAGAAGGACTCTGCATCATGGAGTAAGTAAGAAAAGTAAGCAAGTAAGTAAGGAGAGGTTAAAATGTTTCTCTTCTTCACAGCACTTGTACCAGTTTTGTGGTTCCAGCAACCAGAGGATAAGGATAGCTCTTTTCCAGGGGTAAAGCAACTGGAGCATGAAGCTAACCGTTGACCTCCTACTAGTGCCGAGAATAAGAAATTGTGGGGTTATGCCTCCACGCCCACATACGTAGACTCATCGTAATATGGGGAGTCGGGAAGCTCAGTTCACACAGGGACTAGGTTATATGCTGGGCAATACATAAATTGTGGTTAGATTTCGAACAGGGGCAAAGGATTCCTAGAATAAAGCGGTTGGCGATTGAAGGTGACCACTCACCTCCAACTGATGTAAAGATCAATAATACTATGTAATTCGATAGTAAAGATAAAGCTACCCTTTTACAGACCTGGTGAGGTCTCCAGTAGGTTCAAATTCCCAGAATTTCTAGACAACTAACACTTGAATGTGGCAATGTGGTCAGCCCTACTCACTGGAAACCTTTACCCCAAGAATATATCCCTGATATTCATTTCTGCTACAGGTTGAGTCGATCCCAGGGCCATAATGGGGCCGGAAGGATTAAGTTAATGAAAAATCGCAATGACCCCTCGGGAAGTGAACCCGCTACCTGCAGGTTTGTAGCGCCATAAACAACTGCGCTACCGAGTACCGCAATATGAAAAGTAGTGAAAATAATTGAATAGATGTTCAAGGTACTTTGACGTAAGTTTTAGCATGTAATATGTGCATGTGGAAGACAGAAGCTACGGTACGGGGGCCTGCAGCCACAGATAGAGACATCCCAAACTCACATCGCAGAGACCGCGGCAGAGCCGTTCTGGGTTTAAACCCCAGCCATCCATTCTACCAAGTCTCTCTTCACCCTCCTCCCACCCCAGCACAAAGGAGGCTCTTATTATTTGTACAGCTCATTTGTTGATTTTTCTAAGGTGAGTGGACAACACGCTGATACAGCGACAGCGATGTCTGACTGACGAAGAGAAACTTAACACCCTGTTGTTGCCACCACACATACACAGTAGACATGCCTACGACAACTTCAAGGACCTCAACTGAGACGCGAAATCCGTTAGCGCAAGACCACGAGCAGTATGGCTTCTCGTTCACATGGCCCAGAAACTACAGTCACATGCATTAGTGGCTAAACCGGGTGTCTGTGGCTCAAACAGTATGCAGACCACAAGGATGGTCTGTATCAAACTTAAGGCGGACCACTCATCATATTAAGCATGAAGGTAGCTAATTGTATTTAAATCAAACACACAGGTAAGAATGTGTCATACTTAAAGAACAAAATGAAATCATTGTAGGCCAATATTTATGGTGTTTAAACTTTACTGAACTGATGTGTTTGCTGTTGTATGGTGTACGTTACCATGTAGGGACAGCAAAAGTTTTGAGCCCTTCGGTTCGTCAGGAAATATATAATAATAATAATAATAATTATTATTATTATTATTATTTATTGCAATTGGGTTGTTACTCGGTGGCAGTGGTTATTGTACATGTAAACAAAACATGAAATTGGTTACTACTAGATTTAAGTCAGGAGGGCTACATGAGAAGCATGTAGTGGCAACTTGGAATCTTGGGAACCATCTCAGCATTTGCTTATAGGCACAGGGAAACCAAGAAAAACCTGTGTCGAGATGAAGTCAAAAAATTTTTGAAAGCTCAGCCGATCATACTGTTACTGGGAAAATGTCAGTAAGCCGTCCGTATAGCATGAAATGGAGGGGCCAGAGCCTGAAGGCCCTGGGCTAAGAAGACCAAGGGAATTAAAATGCAAATTTCTGTCATTAGTTGGCTTTTCTTATTTAGGTTGCTTGGTTTAGTCACAGTCGTCCATGCGTTTCCTATTCTGGTTGCGCCTGCACTATTCTTTCCGGGGAAAAGCCATAATGACACGTCTGAACCCCCTGTCTGAGATTTATATTACAGCTCTGCTGACAGTGTTCTGAACGTCTGCAGACCAAACCAGTCGAAACTGAGGATGCTGCAGTATTTTTATACAGAAATGCGTGGCCTCTATCGGCTTTCACCTCGGGAGAGAAGCAGCTGAAGGCCAAAAATTCAACAAACCTTTCAGATTTTCTGAAAGTTGATAGTAGCCTTAATTACATTCAACCTTTTTAAATGTCGAAAAGTGGGTGGAGAAGATCTCTAGAACGTTACAAAACAATGAAGAAGAAGTTTATTGGTTGCTGCATAACCTTTAACGCTATTGGTTAAGCCTGAGTCAATGTCACACCTCATTATTTCGAGAGGACGAGGGGAGCAGATGAAGACACGTTTTACATAGGATCTTCGTGTGTATCCTCTTTTCGCTTTTCTTTATCTAAGTTACGTAATGCGTTATTTTTCACACGCCAATAATTTCTAGGAACGGAAAGTGAAAGTTTCAAATGACGTAAGAGTCAACCCAGTCCCGTTGTAGGTTAAGCATGCCCGCACAATTTCTCCTGTTACTTGATCTTTCCGAGTGATGCCTTAGGTGGCAGCACTTTGCCTTACGTTACGTCGAAAGACTTCGCTTAATGATCCTTGAATTGCGCTAATTGGTACATGAATTAAAAACTCACTTTGTGTAATGTACTATTGCTCTTGTAAGTAAGGTCTATGAATATATATTAAAATGGGTGTTAAAAAGATAGGAGTGGAAGTTGTTGAACAGGTTATTATGTAAGTTTGTGTCTTCTCGGATGTAACACAGTGTCGATGGGTTAGAGGTTCCAGTCCGTAAATAACTTACCTTGCTCAGCACGTAGAAAATGGCTGGCTGTTGTGAGCACGACAGTGGATTTTGAGATACGGTAAAACGCGGACATTTTCCTCACAGTCCGAAGACCTACTAGCATATCAAGGAAAGTCCTGCTGTATGCACTTGCGTAGGTGGTTACTTCCTACTACGAGCTGATACATTTTTAAATGTGGTGTTATAAACATATTCCTCACGTGACCTAATTGTATTATGCAGTGTGATCCATCGAGGTTTGTTAGAGCATACCAATGCTTCGATGAAGTCTGCTGCCTCCATATTCACGGCGAAAGGGACGTATTCTTTTGAGAGTGGAGTTTCTCACAAGGGTCTTACTAAGGATTCAGGTAGTTTGGAAAATGGCACTGTGTCGTTGTGTGAAAGAGTGACTAAATAAAATGAAAAGGCCCCGTGGTACAACAGTGAGGCTTCTGTTTGTGTAAGATCGGGAAACATGTCTTGTAACGTTCTGCTAAGAAAGGTTATGATATAATTCCTCTTTATCAAATTTAAGACTGCAAAAACGGCCTAAATTGGGTGGGCCACTTCTCACTGACACTTCTGCTACGATGATTTGGTTTATATTAAGGCGTTATATACGAAGCAAAGAAAGATATTTTTATGTGCAGTCACGTCGGTCCTTCTGTCGCCTAGCGTGAGATACGAAATCGTTTATTGCATTGCATGAAATGTGCTACAAAGATTCTTTAGAAAGAGATGTCGTGTTTCGTAAAAGTCAGCTTAATAAGAGCCTTTCCTATTTTGCCTAGTTGAGGGTGTGAATGATTTTCTACCCGTACATTAAAAATTTAATTTGCGGTTTCGATGAATTTATTAGTAGAATTGTTACAGCGTTTGATCCAACAAACTGCGCGATGAATAATAAATAATCTTTTGTCACTTATGGCCCTGCTACATATTTCGACCATTGCAAGGGCAGGGAGGTATAAACAAATACGGGAAATTGCGTCAAGGATATGCCTATATAGGAGACCAGGTCTGTAAAGAAGATTTTTGAAGGAAAATTAGAAGGAAGAAGAGGTAGAGGACGACCCAGACTCAGGTGGATAAACGATGTGGAAGATGATTTAAGGAAGTTCGGTGTGAAACTATGGAGAACGAAAGCATTGAATAGAAGAGGAATGGGCATCAATTATAAGGGAAGCCAAAGCCAAACTGAAAGGACCGTAGCGCTATAGGAAGAAGAAGAAGATATGCCTATATAGAGTTAAAATACAATATTGTTAATTATAAATACTCAAATGTTTATCCGCAAAAGTTGGCACTAACTTCACCGACCGGCGGCGGCCGCTCTGTCGGTATAGTTCGCGTGCGGACTAAGGCCACGGAGTTTAGTTTTTAGTTAGTTTAGCAATGGCCGCGCGGTCTAAGGCGTAGGTCTGCGGCCGATCGCCTGCTGAGACTGTAGGTTCAAATCCCACCGGGAGCATGGATGTTTGTCTGTTAAGAGTGTAATGTGTTGACAGGTAGAGGTCTCTGTGACGGGCTGATCACTCATCCAGAGTAGTCCTACTGACTGTGATGCATCGTTGTATGTGATCTAAAAACCTCGTGAATGAGGGGGCCCTGGCCCACTGGGGGCTGTTGCGCCACAAGAAGAAGAAAAAAATATATATTTAAAACTTAAATCACCTAATAAACATTCAAATATTTTAGTAACTGTAAGTGACAATACGGTATTTTAGATCTACACCGCACGTCTTTAACTAAATTTGCTGTATTTGTGTGCCTTTGTATGTATCTTCCCTGTAGAGGTCGAAATAAGTAAAGGAACAAAAGTGACAAATAATTATTTATTCTTGATTATGCAATTTTTGGATTAAACACTGTAAAATTATTTTATTGCAAGGAACATAGATTGCAATCAATATGAGCAGAAGTTGTCTCCTCGTGCTATTGCATAATTTTGAGTAACGTTACAATTAGAGAAGAAGATTGATGTCTTACATAAAATAATTCCTTATTTTTTACCTCTTTCTTAGCCATGGGTAGAATTCGTTACAAGAGAAGCCCACAGAAATTCGCTAAATAATTGTGAATTTCGAAAGTCGTGGCAGTGAAAGCCATTCTTCACTTAGTGGGGCAAGTAAATTTTATCTTCCACATGTATTGACCGTTCGGTGAAATTCGATGTGTGACGTCTGCTAATGACGTCGAGCATTTGAGAGTTCCTTCAAAATCGGCGTAGTGAAGGATGTAAATTAAGTTTCATTTCGGCGTTAACCGTGAGACGGTAGGAATTTTAAAAATAAAGAACTTCTTGGTTCAGTCTGCATACTGTGTCACTCACGGCGTGATTCTTTCTCTTTTTAGGAGGGTTCGTGAAAATGTGAAAAGGGACTTCTAACCTAGTCCTGTCTCAGTCCGTCCGCCAAAGGGTCTGTCCGTCCATCTGTCTACAAGAAACAGTTCGGCTCCCACTGCCCGGATTTTAATGAAACTTGATATTTGAACGTCTTTCGAAATTATGTCAATAAAATTTATTTTTATTTAAGTCTGACCAGAATAACTATTACTTTACTTGAAGACCAATGTACATTTATGATAAGATTTCACTGGATATTCTTAGAATGAGAAATTCTTCAGACAAAAGTTGTAGAGAAAATCAAAGCACACATTTTATGATCAAAATTTTCTTTCTCGAAAATCGTGCCGTTTATGATATGTTAAAAATACGGAACGGCCAGACAGGCAACAGATGGCAATATAATAGGGCGCAGAAAAGATGCGATTTAATACTTGTTTAATACTTATTGCTTTTCCACGAAAAAAAGTGGTTACGCGAACGCGCCTCGATATTATTTTGTACGTGCTTGACATGTCTTGATATGTAATTGGAAAGAATGGCTGCTACGAAATGGCGGAAAGGCGAAGAACACATATATATATATATATTTATTTATTTATTTATATAGGTAAAATGACAGTCGGTTTTTGCTGATTAAAAACTACCACTATTTGGTACTCTTCAAGAAGACAGCTTCAGTTTTATATCAAGCCAGTGTAATATTAAACCAATCCTAAGTTTTCCTGTCCCGAGTCCTTTGCAGGTATGAGGAACAGGTGTTAGCTGGCTGCTGAGTGAAGTGTAGGATTGTTCCATAAAATCCTCCTTTAGTAAACTCTATATGCACCGGAGTAATGCTCAAAACCATTTCATCGACTTCCTTCTTTTGTGAGTCATCTGGTTTTATATTCCAGATCTCATGCTGCAACCCTGTAATTCTTCCTGTGAATCCTGTTGCAGTTATTCGAACGTGGTGATTAGGGTGTGTTATGTGCTTAGTATGTTGTGTGGCACTGACTCGCCGTGTACCAGCAGAAAGACAATGCCTTCCGATCTCGCTGTTTTTACCATCGCGCTGTTACACAACACACAGCAAAATGATCACAATATCCTGCTACAAACTTCGGTCTAGTTGCTTGAAGAATTACGTGGATTCTGTCTTAACGTTACGCTAAACAAACGGCAATTATCTGGCACCATGAACTCATCAATAAGTAACCAAAACTGACGTGAAGGTAACAGTTTACTTGGGCAGAATGAGGAGTTAATGGCTATCACAAGGGTTAACATCTACATACGGCCAAAAGTGTGCAAAATCAAGGGAAGGAATGTGTTCAGCAAATGAACATGAGTGTGAGACAGCCTAGTCAGCGGACTGATTGGGCTGCAAGATGGAAAATCCGGAGTTTGATTTAAGGCAGGGACAAGAGATATATTTTTCTCCAAAGTGGCGGTTTGTTCAGTATGGTCAATATTGCGCCACCATGCTACTGAAATGGAAGAAATTGCTCCATTTCTACATTAAAAAAGAGAGGTAACATATGACTTTTCTTATTTAAATGATTTGTTGTGTATGAATTGTAAAGCAGGTCTTCTAAATGTAGATAGGCGGAGTATTTCCGGCCAATACTTTTGCTGCCTCCAGCGCGCTCGCGCGTCTGTGTGTGAAAGACAGACAGAGAGAGCAATATTACTTCACAACAGAGTCCATTTAAGCTCCTCCCCTCAACAACAAAGCATTCGGCCGATAGCACCCGCAGACATCATTTAGTTTGTGTAACAAGCGAGAATGAGAAATGAGACTACATTGAAACACTGCTAGGTCTGGCGGGGCGCTTTTCACATTACTCACTCCATGGTGCAGAGTCCTTGAAAAGCTAACTGGTTTGCAGCTAGTCAAGAAATTCCCCTCATTTCACGGAACCCGAAGGTTCATTACCGCACTCACAAGCGTCCGCCACCTGTCCCTAATTTGGGCCAGCCCAATCCACTCCATATACCCACATCCCACCTCCTGGAGATCCATCCTAATATTATCCACCCATCTACGCCTAGGTCTCCCCAGTGGTTTCTTTCCCTCCGGTTTCCCCACCAAGACCCTATACACGCCCCTCTCCACAGCCATACGCGCCACATGCCCAGCCCATCTCATTCTTCTTGATTGTATCACCCGCACAATATTGGGTGAAGAGTACAGATTATTTAGCTCCTCATTATGCAATCTCCTCCATTCCCCCGTTACCTCGTCCCTCCTAGCCTCCGGATTGTTTTGTCTCCAGAGGAATCATCCCGCATGTGAGTGTTTCTTAACAGGAATATTTTACAGGGAGGGGTTGTTAGCACCTCGCCCAACCACCAAGCTGGAGGACCACCCCTTGTCGGCTGCCCGCGACTGCTTATTCAATATATTCGCAGCTACCGTCCATATCGGAGGCCGTTCCTCTATCCGCAACCTGAGGACGGGCCACATTACCTACCGAAAATTACGAAGATCTTAAAGATATTATACGCAGGCTCGTTTTCATATTCGGAAACAGGTCTCCTATCGCCACTGTTTTTCAACTTTGCTTTACAGTACGCCATTAGGAGGGTTCAGGTAAACCAGGATGGCTTGAAACTAAATGGTACACATCAGCTGCTGGCTTATGCCGATGATGTTAATATACTGGGAGGAAGCACACATACTGTAAAGGAAAATGCAGAAGCTTTAGTAGCTGCTACTAGGAAGATTGGACTGGAAATAAGTGCTGATAAAACTAAGTACATGGTCATGTCTCGAGATCAGCATGCAGGACGAAATCAGAGTATGAGGATTGATAATAATACCTTCGAGAGGGTGGAAGAGTTTAAATATTTGGGAACAACTTTAACACATAACAGTTCTATTCCGGAAGAAATTAAGAACAGACTGAGGTCAGGAAATGCTTGCTATCATGCTGTGCAGAATATTTTGTCTTCCAGGTTGCTATCCAAAAATTTAAAGATTAAGATATACTATAGAACTATAATTTTGCCGGTTGTTTTGTATGGATGTGAAACTTGGTCGCTGACATTGCGGGAGAAAAGGAAGCTGAGGGTGTTTGAAAATATGGTGTTGAGGAGAATATTTGGACCTAGGAGGGACGAGTTAAGGGGGAATGGAGGAGACTGCATAACGAGGAGCTAAATGATTTGTACTCATCACCCAATATTGTGCGGGTGATAAAATCAAGAAGAATGAGATGTGCTGGGCATGTGGCGCGTATGGGTGAGGAGAGGGTGGCGTATAGGGTCTTGATGGGGAAACCGGAGGGAAAGAGACCACTGGGGAGGCCTAGGCGTAGATGGGTTGATAATATTAGGAATGAACTCCAGGAGGTGGGATGTGGGTATGTGGACTGGATTGGGCTGGCCCAGGATAGAGACAGGTGGCGGACACTTGTGAGTGCGGTAATGAACCTTCGGGTTCCGTGAAATGCGGGGAATTTCTTG
>Ga0131853_10015729_pt1 | contig 13826 bp, 15 predicted proteins | sample TergutLab28metaG_FD_92764 | JGI IMG/M metagenome (GOLD analysis project Ga0131853, IMG submission 92764) | Labiotermes labralis P1 segment gut microbial communities from Petit-Saut dam, French Guiana - Lab288 P1 (version 2) (version 2) | ecosystem: Host-associated > Arthropoda: Insects >... | reverse complement strand
TATATATATATATATATATATATATATATATATCCCCCCGCTCCCCCGCGCACTGTGATTCGAGCCCCAGATCGTCCGGCCGTAGCGAGTCACTATATCGACCATGCTATTCCCGTCGTGCTTAGTTACAGACAGCGTTGTTAAATAACTCACTTTACGTTTTCTCGTAAAATGTTCTACAGTTTTTAAAACTGTCATTTCGTAGGCGAACTTACTGTCTGCAGTTATGTTACGAAAACCCTGGAAACAACGTCAGGTAACACAGCAAACGGACAGTAACGCGACACGCAATGTACAATAAACGCGACGCGTTCATGTCAATATTGTTGCAGTGGAAAGGCAATAAATATTACATATTTTGTATGTGTGTGTGTGTAGCCTGGTTATCCAGCATGCAGAGCGCATGTGAACTATTATATTCTCATCTGTTTCCTCTCCGACTGTACTATATTATTCCTCATTACCTTATAAAGGGCTCAATTTTTGGAAACAATACAGACTATTGAACATAAAATATGTTTTGTTTTTTTCTACAAATTTGTCTAAAATATTTCTCATTCTAAGAAGAATTAAGCGAAGTATTATCATAAAGGTACATAGGTGTTCTTGTGAAGTACCAGTTATGCTTGCCAGATTGTAATGAATCTTGAATATAATTGAGAGATTTTTTGAAATACACACATATATCAAATTTCATAAAATTTTTTTCAGTGGGATCCGAGGCCATCCGGGCAGATGGACCGATAGACACATGACAAAGCTAATAGTCGCTTTTCGCAATGTTGCGAAAAGCGCCCGAAAAGAAAGAAAAGCAAAACAATGAACAACAAATTTGTGTCTGTAGCCGTCACTTGATGATGACGATTGCTTAATTGTGTAGGTGCAGACAGTGCGTAGAGTAGAGTGGAGGTGACTGAACGGTCCCACTAGGAGTTCTCTGTCTTGTCACATTCAAGCGAAATAAGAGTAGGCGGAGGAAGAGTGAAATGAAAGGGTAACAACAAATTTTTATCGTTGTACCGCGCATTTTGATATATATAAAATTTATTCACCAACAAATGTATTCCTTATTAAACTTGACAACGTTTAAAAAATTTACATTAAAAATCACTTTGGCTTGCTCCTAAATATTTCGGTCTACGACCATTGTCAGGGACACCCTGCCACACCACCACATAACATATAATGACGTAATTTTTTTTACCGAATTTTAACCTAAATATAACTTTAGCTAGGCTCTAATGAAGGCTCCCTGATGATGGTCGTAGACCGAAACATGTAGGAGCAAGCCAACGTGATTTTTAATGTAAATTTTTAAAACTTTGTCCAGTTTAATAAAGAGTGCATTTGTTGGTGTATGAACTTCATAGGTAACAACAAAGCTTCCGAATATCGAAAACAGATGGCGATCGATGAAGGGGAGGAGAGTCTGTATCCAGTCTTCATCTATTTTTTACACGACTATAAATTCCTTCCCCCATATGCTACCTGAAACTTGCTTCTTCTTCTTCTTCGCCTTCTTCTTGATATTTATTTACGGCGTCTTCTGCGGTTTGACTCGACTCGCTGCTACTACTGCTGATGCTAGTACTAACGGAGATTCAGTGCGATATGTTTCAAGTAGAACATATAGTGTCGATTAATTTATTGGTCTCCAATCCAGAGAGAAGTGCGTAAAGCAGCCGTAGCTTGAAACTGGCTGTCTTCCTGCATCCAGTGCTAAGATTATGAAAGCGTGGAAGTATATCTGTACCCTGCATTTCATCCCCAAGACGTCTAGCTTAATAAAGGAAGAAGTTTTCAAGTTTATGTTTATCCATAAACGTATAGATTTGTCGCATCAGTTTATGGTTGCCATCACAAGTATACTGCGATCTGTGGAAAGTAAGGACTGCTATAAGAATGTGAGTAGTTTTCTTCTCTGTCATTCACGTGACAGAAATTTACTCTTTCTATATTAACTCGCTAGCAAGCCCTATAATCTTGAAGCAGACCGGAATAAAGTCGTGTTCACAAGAGCCAGGCCACATCTATACGGGCTGTCCCCTTTTTAATTTATTTTGATTTCATTTGTGTGTTTGTCTCCGCATTTCCTTTCAGGTATTTACGCTGTAATTTTGGATATAATTCTTGTATCACCATGCATGATATATTTTCTGATCTATCCCCTTGTCTTTTATTCTTTTACCCCAATAAAATTTCTTATAAATTTCAGAATATTCAAATACATTTAAACATTATAATTTTCTTCATAACTCGCCCGTGTCTGCCTGTCTGTCTCTCCCTCTCTCTCTGTTCCTGTCTTATCATTATGTTACTACAACAGGCAGCTGAGATAACCCAGTCGGTGTGGATTGGACAACACCCGGTTTGACTTCTGATGGGAGTAGGAGAATTTTCTCTTCTCCCAATCTTTAAGACGGCCTTTGACCAAAGGGCCACATATTCAGTGGGTAACGGGCATAAAGCGGTCGGGTCCTAAGGCTGACATCTCACCTCGTCTAGTTCAGAGATTAAGAATTACTGGCTATATATATATATATATATATATATGTTTCCCTTTTAAGCCTTTTCCCGATCTCTCATCCAGAGGAGTCCTACGGAGTGTAGTGTGTCTAAATGCGTGTGGTAGTGAAGCCCTGACAGTGAGGAGGCCCTGGGAAGTCGCGCAGTGGACAAAGAAATGAGCCTCTACGTCCTGAGTAGGGACATTTTCACCGTTTGTCACAGTACTATTGCTTTTTGAACAGGTTTCGTCGAATTTAACATCACTGCACGTTATTCAAATGACCTCTTTTTAAAGACTCATTCTGTATTCTGCCCTTATGTTAATACGTCACGTTCTACAGTCACAGAAGCAGTAATTAGAATTACTACAGTGTCGCGGATGCGGTATTGAATAGGAATACTGCCCCCAGCTTTAGTGGTGTCTAAATGCACGCTGCAAGTGAAGGTAGCACTCTCGTTGCAGTAACTATTTAAGGACCTACGCTGCTTCTCATTCCGGAAGTCGGTAACCCTCAGCAGCACCACTGTGATTACCTACAGTGACGAAAGTGGAGTTCTTGTCTAGACATAAGTGTAGTGTCAGGTATGAGTTACACAGGAAACTGCTGGTATGCTGTGCAATAAAAAGCAGAACGCAAAACTCTCGGCGCTTCACCTCGTCTTCTATGGGAGACTGTGAACTCAGCAGTGGCTAGTTTTAGCGAGCATCCTAGCTGGTGGGGCTATCGATTAAACCCACTCCTGGAATGAGCTCGTTCCAGTCTTCAACCGCCAGCCAGTAGCCCATGGAACACTTCGCACAGCGCACAAGGGAGGTAGCCGGCTAGTCAGCCACAACTTCTATTTCTGTTGCTGTACACAGCTACAGTCGTTACTCGCTGGGTATAGCACCAGCCATTTCTAAAATGTTGCCAATACACTGAACCAAACTGCATGCTTTCCACAACACTTTTATCTGCTTTTTCTTCCGCGACATCCTTCAGTGTGATCTGCTTCATATATTTTTGGTTTTGATACAATCATTTTAGAGTGACCTGGCACAGAAAATCTTTGAAGTGTAGAGTAACAAAAGATCGGATTAGCAGAGTTGTCAATCTCAGATTCTCATGACCTTAAACATGTTTTCACGACCCAAAGGAATCCTTAATGCAATTCAAAGTAGGAGTTCCTGCAGTTATATTCCTTTTATTGACGCTAAGAGGCCAGTGCAGCACAGAGCTCCCTGTTTTTGGGTCTTCTGAAACCTGTTTATCGGCATATAGTAGGAATCCTTAGAAGGCGGATCGCCCACTTGCAAGATCTATGTGTATACAGGACATGGCAGTCACAAAAAAACCCGCAGTAATACACCGTGCACCAAATGAGATCATATATGTAATGTTAAGGTGGAACTGGCACAACACATTTAAATCGTCATAAAACGTGTTTACTGTGATTGGCAGTTTTATTTATACAGCTTAAATAAACATTCTAGCATAAATAGAAGCAATAATGAGTTCACAAGAAGTGTTTGCCTCTAATTATTAAAAGATATTTCATGGAAATTCCGTTCTTGGTACAAAAATTGTAAAGTAGAAATGAACTTGGTTCTTATGGATGTCACAAATAAAGCCTGTGTTTGCTTATGAAATATTGACTGTAGACCAAATTTGTTTATTCTATAATTCTAACACAGGATACCTTATTTTGGTTACAGTACATTGTTTGGTTAATTACGAAAAGGGAGTAAACATTTTATATGCACTGACAAGCAAACGAAACTAGATAACGGAATGTCGTAATTGCTAGTAACATACCTTGTAATGCTAAGACGCACAGTATTTTATCACAGAAGGTATTCATGTATTTCGTATAATTCTCGCAATAAAAGACCATTATTTCTTTAAATGTCGTTAACGTATCGGCTGTCGTGATGAACCAAGACAGTGTTCTCAGTGAGAGAGGTTTTTTTTTTCTTTTATATAATTTGGATGAATTTCATCCGAAGGTTACAAAATGACCAGCTGCTTAAACCTCACTAGCACTTTTAGGCGCGTTCGCAAAATTGCGAAAAGCTACTATTAGCTTCATCATGTCTGTCCGTCTGTCCGCACGGAGCAACTCGACTCCCATTATAGGGGGTTTATTAAATTTGATATTTGATTATTTTTAGAAAATATGTCGAGAAAATTAAAGTTTCATTAAGATCGGACAAGCATAGCGGGTACTTTACATGAAGAGACCACTAGACATTTTTTATCGAACCTCGCCCAATTCTTCTTAGAGTGAGAATAGTTTCAGACAAAAGCTGTAGAGAATATAAAAACACACACTTTTTATGTTCAGTATCGTTTTTTAACTGTGCCTTTCATGAGATACTGTGGAAAAGTACTGTAGAGCCACACAAGTCAAAGTGTGGGCCTGGTAGCTCAGTCGGTATTGCAACTGGTTACGGGCTGAACGGTCCGGGGATCGAATACCGGTGGAAGCGAGATTTTCCGCACCTGTCCAGATCGGCCCTGGGGCCCACCCAGCCTCCTGTACAATGGGCACCTGGTCTTTCCCGGGAGTAAAGAGCGGCCGGAGTGTGACGCTGACCCCTCACCCCCTTCTAGTGCCGTGGTCAAGAAAGAGTGGAGCTATACTTCTACTCCCCCTGTGAGCCGTACGGCCTGTGCAGAGCCTCAGTGCCTGTACAAGGGTACACTTTTTTACACAAGCCACAGCTGACAATGCATGCTGGATAACTAGCGTTGCTAACAGGTTCACAACATTTAATGATCATTCCTTGCCACTGAAACAATGGTTGCACGAACTCGCCTCAGTGTTACGTTATAACGTACATTGCCTGTCTTGTTTAAAAATAAGGCAGGTGTACTGTCAAGAGCTTTACTCGCTTGAAAGCCGGACAATTGGCTAGAATTCAGTCGGCACACCCAAAGCTGTGTGGTCGACAAAACGCATCAATTTTTACCGAGAATTTTCTTCGGTCTTAGAACAAACTCAGAGTTTGTACCCAAATTCTACGTTGCACTGCATATTTCTCATGCACCTTTCTCACATTTACCGTTATTTCGTCAAAAAGTGTCCCTGCAGTCACAAATTTCATAATTCAAAGATTCTTCGAAATTTAGCCCATATATTTAGCTAATTGTCTCTGTTACTTATTCACATCGCACGATCCAACCACCTTGTCTTCTTCGGTTCCTAACTCTCAATTATCTCTATACTGGAAGGAGAAGCGGGCACTGCTTAGGAAACCAAATAAATGTCCTACCCCCCCCCCCCCATAAAAGTAGTTTCTCACTACAACACTACTTCTTCTTCTCATCTTTTCTCAATCTGAAACGGTTAAATTATTTTGACATGCCCTTCCTTCTACAAGGGCTTTTACGCCGGAATTCTACGAAATAGATATAAAAGGTAAAGTAAAAGTAAAGTGCACCCTTCTACAGGCATTGAGGCTCTGCACAGGCCGTACGGCTCACAGGGGGAGTAGAAGTATAGCTCTACTCTTTCTTGACCACGGCACTAGAAGGGGTTGAGGGGTCAGCGTCACAGCCCGGCCGCTGTTTACCCCCGGAAAAGACCCGGTGCCCATCGTACAGGAGGCTAGGTGGGCCCCGGGACCGGTCTGGACAGGTGCGGAAAATCTCGCCCCCACCGGAATTCGATCCCCGGACCGTCCAGCCTGTAGCCAGTCGCTATACCGACTGAGCTACCCGGCTCACACGAACTAGGTATGTATCTCGGGATATACTTGGACGTTTAGCCAGAAACAGTCTGGGGACTGTATAAATGCACAACTGTGCCTCCAGGTTTTGCATGTATGAATTATTCTATTTCCGACCACTGAATTAACAAGTATTCCATTTTGCTTCCCATGAATACGCAATTAACTCATAAAAGTAACACACCTACTTCCATCACACAGGTACGTTGCAATAGAAGCGTTAATTAATGGAAATTATCAACTTGTATTCTGTAATTCTGCCTGAAAACTAAGTAGGAAAAGGAAGAGAAGTTTGAGTTTACTTCGAAAAAATAACAGCACTGAAAATTTTACAGCTACAAATAATGGGCACTTGCAATGATCTGACACTGTAATGTTTTTAAGTTATTCATTCTGTTGAAAAAGGTAAATTTCACTCTAGGAAAAGTCACGAAGGCCCAGAGGTGGAGTAGAGGTGTAGCCCTATTCTTTCTTCAATCTCGGCGCTAGATGGTGGCGAGTGGTCAACGCCACGCCCCGGCCACTTTAGTCCCGGGTAAGGGGACCGTTACTCATTGTACAAGTGGCTGAATGGGACCTAGGGACGGTCTAGACGAATGAGTTAAATCTCGCCTCTATCGGAATTCGGTCCCCTGACCGTCCAGCTCGTAGCGAGTCGCTATACCGACTACACTAGCCCGTTCCTTCTTTCAATTTACAGAACACAAAAAATAACAACAGAATTCTATACACCTGTGGTACGGGGCAGCTTCAATTTTAAATACGAGTATCCAACCACGAGAAAGGAATTTTTCCTCAAATTCCATTGCAGGTTTTCTGTAAGTTCATTTACTTAGAACTGTGAATTAGATACTGTTCTTCTTTTCAAGAATAACAGTATAGCAACATGAACTGGCTGAGTCATGGCTTATGTGGTTTTTTTTTGCCTACCTTTCATCGAGATTCGATCCCGTACTAATCTGTGTGGGACGTACTATTGGATAAAGTGGCCGTGGAACATGGTATTCCCTGAGTTCCCCAGTACTACCACGCTATTATCATTTCACCAATGCTGCACACTCACCCATTCGTCTAATACCGATGCTATATTGCCTGAGTAACTGTGGTTGTCGTTAATCAACATACTTAAAAAACCAAAGGGAGTGCGAGTAATCCAAATGTGTATTTTTAAACATACGTTCATAGTTATATTCAGAATTACGTGCTCATCTGAATGTTTCATTCGATGATGTAATATGATTAAATGCCAATGCGCCATATTAATTGCCAATCAGGCGACTATATAGAGCGTACAGGCGCTGGAAAAATTATGACCAATTTGTATGGCTGCAGATTACTGGGAAAATAGGAATTGTCGATGGGCTGTAACGCGTTGTATGTTCACTTCATTTGTAATTATTGACTTGGCTTAATGAGACTGAACATACCCTTTAAATATTCATACCTTTTATTAAAACCGACTTGTAGTTGTTCCGATGATGAAACAAATGACATAATTTTGATGACAGTCATGATCTAATTAACGACGAATTCTTGTTAACGGGTTTAATAAAGTAAATCAGATCCCATGCTAATTTTGCCTGTTTTCTATATGGGCGTGAAACTTGGTTCGAAAATGGGGTGCCGACAGGGACAATGTAGCAGGGGACTGGAAAGGTCAGCAAAGTGCGGATCGTAATGGGTTTTACTCCACACCAGGTAATATTCGTGTAATTAAAAAAGGAAGAATGAGATGGACGGGGGATGTGGCACGTGTCCAGGAGTGGAAAGGTTCATACAGAAATTTGGTGGGGACAACAAGTGGAAAGAGACAAATTTGGAGACCTAAAAGTAGATGGAAGATAATATTAAAATGGATAATTAAGAAACAGGATGGTGTCGGGGACTGGATTTATATGATTCAGAACAGGGAGAAGTGCCTGGCTCCTGTGAACACGCTAACGAACATTCAGATTCCATTTTATGGGGGGGATTTCGTGACTAGATGAGGAAACCTTCGCTTCTCAAGAAGGACTGTGCTCCAAGGAGTAAAGCAAGTGAATTTCTTATGTTTTGAGGGTTGTTTGACCGTGCATCTTCATCATGAAATAACTTGAAACGCCAACTTGATGCAACAAGGTAATTTTATTGATGTATTCTTAGCTCGACATGTTTTGGGTACATACGCCCATCATCAGGAGCACTGGATGTTGAGTTGCAACATATGGTTTTCTGCACCGAGTTTTTGGGCGGGTGGTGGTCTTGAGAGTCGATGCGTAGGTCGTGTGTGCGGTGCGGATATTGCCGTGCGACTGCAAGTCAACATCCGCACCGTACACATGACCTACGCATCGGCTCTCAAGACCACCACCCATCCAAAAACTCAGTGCAGAAAACCATACACTGCAACTCAACATCCAGTGCTCCTGATAATGGGCGTATGTACCCGAAACATGTCGAGCTAAGAATACATTAATAAAATTACCTTGTTGCATCAAGTTGGCGTTTCAAGTTATTTCATATGTTTCGTCTGTTGAAAGACAAGTCCGTAATGTTTATTATTTCTGCCGTCATACATTTGTGGTTTATTTAATAGGACAGGCCACGTAGCGTCGAATGATGTGGTGATTAATGAAGGATCAATTGTAGTAATTATGTTAAGAAAGTTTTCTTTTCCCAGTTTCAGGTAATTTTCCGGCTTTTGAATGGGGAAGAAATGAGGAAATCGAAGGAAATTTTCAGTCAGCACTCCCAATGATCTGGCCTATATTCCATGAGATTTCTTTACGAATGCAACTCCGAGCCGTTGAATCTTGGACTTTATTCCTACCAAAGATTGCGGCGCTCTGATTCCTGATAGTATTACAAACAACAGATTTAAACACTTGTGTCAACTGCGTTGAGGGACAGATGCGTTTATACTGTCTGCTTATATGGTTCCAATGTTGATGTTTGAAAATTCTGGTGGTTTGATCCTTAATAGTGTTGGGGTTACTGTCAAAGGCTCATATTTCTAAGGTATAAAACGGAACACAATGTCCCAGTTTGTAACTTGTCTGATACACAATGTAAACCTCTTTTTAAGCTTTCGCAGAATTGTGAAAAGTGACTCTTACGTTAACTGTGCGTCCGTCCGTCCGTCCGTCCTTCTGTCTATCTGTGCGCGTGGAACATGTCAACTGTCACTCAACGGATTTTCATGAAATTTGATATTCGAGATTTTTTTATGTTACAAGCTCTTATATTTAATAATATTTAAATAATTGCCAATTGAGGATTTTCGAAAATGTATGAAATTCGATTTCATATTCGGATGAAATATTTGGTAAACTGGATCTACACTTTTGACGTTTTGCTGACCGTGCATCGCAGTATATTTATTTCAGTATTTAACCAACTTGATGCACAAAATTTGTTTAACAATAAGTTTTATTTCATGCCTCTACATGTTTCGAGCACATGTGCTCATCATCAGGAGGGCAAAATTGCATTACACAGCCTCTGGTATCATCAAACCTATAGGTGCACTGATACAATAATTCTCCTGATGATGGGCACATGGCTGCCCGAAACATGTACAGAATAGAAATAAACATATACAAAAAAATTGTGCTTCAAGTTGGTTATTTACAAGGATCATACCAAGATACACGGTCAACAAAACATGACATTTAAAATCAGTTCAGAAACCTAGCATCCATATCACCGGATACATGACGGCCGAAATGGAAACAAAAGTACATGAAGGAATACTTCCTTATATCACTTCACCAGGAATCGTGTACTGTACACGGCAAAACACTGTAGAAAGTTACATAAGGCGATTTCCCCATCTTGTTCTTTTTCTTCTCCTCTAAACTAAACCAAAGACCTCGCTTTTGCGTGCTGAAAATATAAAAGCTATATACAACACAACCCCGTGCTCAGTGACTGGCACAGGAAACATAAAATTCTAAATGTGACAAGAAACCACGTGGTTGCACCAGGGCATAAGCTAATATCATCAAAGTTGTCCTCGTTTGTCAGTCAGCACAAAAGTTTTCAAACCTTCCTTCCGAACTAAACGGTGATGCTTCAGATATGTGGCGTCGATAGGAAGAAAACTGGAGGCAAGCGGCGAAAGATGTGGGAGAAAATCTTTGCTGAATTAAAGAAGCGCCCTGTCGTTTCTTAACCACTTTTTGAGTGTTATGAAATTCTTAACAAAATATCGTAACATAATTGTTGGTAAATTATGTTAGGTACAGTTTCTTATTTGTTGTGTGTGTTGTCAGGTAGAGGTCTCTGTGACGAGCTGATCACTCGTCCACAGGAGTGCTATGGACTGTGGTGCGTCGTTGTGTGTGATCTGGAAACCTCATGTATGAGGAGGCTCTGGCCCACTGGGGGCTGTCGCGCCAAAAACAGACAAACGAAAAACAAAGAAAGTTTCTCTTTTAAAAAATGGCATGGGGCTATTTAGTATTTTTTTCGTGAATATTAAAAAAAAATAAGTCTATGAAGCAGAACTCCTTCTGAGAAATTCTTATAATAAAACCAACCAGATTCACTAATTTTTCAAATTTATTTTTGGAATGAAACTGTACAGTACATGTTTCGGAGAGTTCCTCTGTCCATCGTTAGAAGTTTTTCACTGTACACGCTACAATGGTATATGTCATACAGGTTTGCTGACAGCTCACAAACTGTCAGCAAACCTGTATGACATATACCATTGCTGTGTGTATAGTGAAAAACTACTGATGATGGTCAGAGGAACTGTCCTAAACATGTAGAGTTTCATTCCAAAAATAAATTAGAGAAATTAGTGAATCTGGTTGGTTTTACTAGAAGAATTTATCACGAAACACGGTCACCTGAACGTCAAAATCTTTCTGAGAAAGTAATAGACGCAAAACTACTCAAGGAATTTCTCCCCAGCGAAGGAAAATAAATGCTGAATGCGATATTGACAAAACGCAGTTACTGAATTCTGTACTGAATCCAACAATTTCGCCAAATCTTAGGTCCTTTTTAACATCTCAGCAGACACTAAACGTTTACGTTTTGGGTGTTAATCTCCAAGTGGAAGACCAAACTTTTCACGATTTGTTCCGCTGAAAATTCAGTATATTCGCAGTTATCTTTCAAAAATAGCCGATCCCGGTGGCCGCACTGTCTAAGGCGTGGGACAGCCGCCGCTCGCTTGCTGGAATTGCGGCTTCGAATCCCGCCGGCGTTATAGATGCTTGTCTGTTGTGAGTATTGTGTGTTGTCAGGTAGAATTCTCTGCGTCGGGCTGATCACTCGTCCAGAGGAGTCCTACTGATAGTGGTGAGTCTGAATGTGATCGTGAAACATGTTACCGCTCAGTTTAGCTTTAAGTCTTGAATTTAGTCTATAGGGAAACTTTTAAGATGGTGTTTCTGCCATTAGAGAGAATTTACAGTCAGGCGAGAGATTACAGGAATTTACAAGGACAGAGTAGAAAATGCCTTTTTCTAAAGGTCTGTGGGAATCGGACGTGCAGAACGTATGCTCTTGTTTCGGTGCAGTGTACAATCCGGACTGACTGACCCACCAAAACCCCCGAACTACGGGGTTCTTATCTACATCACCGTCGGTTTGTGTGGCTCAGAACAACGTGGGATGAATAACGCACTCAAAATTGCTGGAGGATTTCTGTTACCTAAAAACAGAAGCATTGACTATTCAAGCCAAATGGCTGAAACATTTGAATTGTGTGGGATGAAATATTGATGGTGATTCAGAACACAGCTCCGGTTCAAATGAATGCGACATTGCTGTTCTTCTATTCAGATATATAAATGGATTTCATGTATAAACATTGTTATTGCAAAATACCAAATTTCGCTTCAAAACATGCGTATCAGCCTCACAAGTGTTAGAGATTAATTACTGATTTCACGTAATCTCTGTGTAGAATGACATGCCATTATATGTACAATGCCGGTAGCATATCACAAAAGACGTAGTAACCAACACAGGTCACGCAAAATAATGGGAAGCATAGAACAGTTAATCACTAATAATATCTTACGTGACAGGTTTGCCTCTAACAGTGTGGCAGCTTAAGTTGAAATTTGATTGAAGTGGGGGTCAAACGTGGGTGTAACTAGTGCTGCCATCTGTATAAACAACTTCAGCATGCAGAGTCATGAGTGTGGCTAATACTAACTGCCAAAGGACTATAATTCTTAAACTCATGGTTCCGTGCATCACAATTCAATGTTAATAAATATCCAACCAGATGCAACAGTATGCTGATATTTATTTATTTATCGGCATAGAGTTGCATCTGGTTGGATTTTTATTAACATTGAACTATAATTCTTTTACGTGTGAACCAACGTGTCCTTGAAAATGTAATTAATAACAGAATAATTATCGTTGATGACTTTTCTACTTGTTACACGCGTTTGTGTGGATTCTACTTTCTGTATTATTATTCTGACAGATATATGTCTGTATATCGATAATCGGTACATTCGGACATGTGTCAGTATTTTTGTCGTCAATCAAATTACCTTTAAAGAGCAAAGAATTGTGTCCACCGTATTCGGAAAGACCTGTCGAAGGTATTCGTCGTGATCTTCGCAAAGTGAAAAATTTTATCTTCAATTTCGATTCCTTACTTCATCACGCGCGGGGTCATGTGAAATCCACCTGTCGTATATCTACCTTTCGTACAACTGGAAACGTTTGGTAAGGTATGTGTCTTCGTTAAGTTCATTTTCATTTTTTCTGAATGATTGGTGTTGCTTTGATACTCAAAATTACCTTCCAGAAACTTTGATCATTCGACACAAAAGGTGCATGCTATTTTACATGTGTACTGGGTGTCAGACTCGTATTATACATACGGTGGATAAAAGTAAAGGTAAATTTCAACCTAGAACAGGTCACGAAGGCCCAGAGGGGAAGTAGAGATATAGCTCTACTCTTTCTTTAACCTCGGCGCTAGATGGAGGTGCGTGGTCAACGCCACACCCCGGCCGACTTACTCCGGGGAAAGACCCGGTACCCTTTGTATAGGAGGGTGGGTTAGCCTCAGGACCGGTCAAGACGGGTGCGGAAAATCTCGCCCCCACCGGGATTCGATCCTCGGACAGTCCAGCCCGTAGCGAGTCGCTATACCGACTGAGCTACCCCGGCATATATATGGTAGAAGGGCGCAAATTGTTATGCGTAGATTAACAAATCATAGGCAAAAGAAATGCAGATTTTGTGAAGTTTTAGGTTGAAAATTGAAAATGCTTAATCAACAGGCAGTTTATAGTTGATGCATCCCCGTTTTGTATGTAAAATCAAAATAAATCAAGGTAAAGTACGTCAAAACACTAGTTTTATTAGATGTTAATGATGAACGACATGTTTCGGCCTGCGTGGCCATCATCAGGTTGCAAAATTCTACGAGACTAAGTATATTGTGGCGGATGTTGAGATCTCATCATCTGACCAGAACTTATATATGAAATATAAACTGTGTATGAGCAGGTAGGGCTGTATCCTGCGTGGGGGTCATGTTGGGGGGGGGGGGTTACGGATGGCGAATAGCTGGTCTGAATGCGTCACATCTGCGATAGAGATAAAACTATATGTAATGGGGACCGTAAGGTGTGTTTAG
>Ga0131853_10015727_pt1 | contig 13828 bp, 11 predicted proteins | sample TergutLab28metaG_FD_92764 | JGI IMG/M metagenome (GOLD analysis project Ga0131853, IMG submission 92764) | Labiotermes labralis P1 segment gut microbial communities from Petit-Saut dam, French Guiana - Lab288 P1 (version 2) (version 2) | ecosystem: Host-associated > Arthropoda: Insects >... | reverse complement strand
CGGAGAAGTCCAGACATGCTCGTCCAAGTGGTGGTGGTAATCGTGGTCATGATCGTGTCCATGATCGTGGCCGTGGTAATGATCTTCATGCTCGTGGTCATCTTGGTGATGCTCGTGGTTATAGTCGAGGTGGCCGTGGTCATGGGCATTATCATGGTGATGATGCTCATGTTCGTGTTCATCATGGTGGTGGCCATGCCCGTGGTCGTGGCTGTGTTCGTGATCGTGGTGGCGATGGCCGTCCTCCATCCCCTCTACAATCTCCTGATCCACAGTTTCCACAAGGTCAACAAGCGCAACGGTGTGCATGCCCTCCCGCTCCAGTGAAGCCAAGATGGGATAAACCCACTCTTCGGCGCCGCCGTACACATAGACAAACAAGTCCGCGTTGTTCAGCGTGATGATATCCCGCGGCGTTGGTTCAAAGGAATGACTTTCGGCGCCGGGGGACAGCAGCATGGTCAACGCCGATAATTTGCAGCATCAGCTTTGGGAGTATAAGGAATTTATCGAGTCTATCCCCGATGAGTGGCGTGAACAAATCCAACAGTTGCTTGAGCAACGGCAGGAGCAGGAATTGGAACAATCTAATTTGTACGATTAGCTGCCATCTAATAAAAACGACTTGACAATCAGCTTTGTCAGAGTTAACATCACACCACGGCGGCCGCTGAAAAATTTCGAGAGGTGATTTTCATTTGGCGGACTACAAAAAGATGTACCACAAAATGTTCAACGCCGTGACCGATGCGGAGCAGTTGGTTTCACAGGCGGCGCAGATGATGCGCGCTGCACAGCTTGAATGCGAAGAAATGTATACTGAGGCTGACGGGACTCCGATAACGCTTGCGAACAGACCGGAAGAGCAAATCTGAACATGGTTAGCTAACAGCGGGGAGAGTGGCGTGAGCCGCTCTCCCCGCTTGCCTATCTATTATTTTGCAATACCTAGCTCCACTTTATATTCTTTGAGGGAGGTCGCAGTGTTATTTTCTTGCGCGGCAACAACATCATTTGCATTTTCGAATTCACGTTGAAGTTTTTGCCGCTCCAATTCTAATGTTCTAGTAATATGATTATATCGCACTTCAAAATCGTCAAATATTTCGCTCCATGTTTTGACATAGATTTTTGTATTGCCCTTGTTGTGTACCAACGATGGTTCACCGTGGGTCTTATGGCTTTCTAGCTCGTCTTGAATATAGCCATTATTATTAAAGCGATTTCCAATTAAATAAAAATTCCAATATGCATTGGGGTTATTAAATTCTGGCGTTGCTTGGATAACTCGCATATACTCTTTGACCTGGCTTAATTGCGACTCACCTAATGGAACGTCTGGATGCTTAAGTTCAACAACAATGTTATCACATCTACCGCTCCTTAAATACTGGCGAACTGCAAAAATATCCATTTGCTTTAATCTATCTGGATGAGTAACTGTCTTATCACTATACTCTTTGTGAAGAATATGTAAATATCGTCGTAACGCCTCCTCAAAATTTGGTTCAGCGGCGGTTACTAGGGCGTATTCTTCACCAAACAGCCAGTAGTGATTTTCAATAAATTTTTGGATGTGATGCACTTCGTTTGCGTTTAAGTCTGCATTATAAACTAGTGTTTTTAAATCATCTATGGCTTGATACCTATCTTTAATTAATCTTATGGTTTTTGTTATATTGGACATTTTTGTGTACTTCAATATCTCAGCCAAATCTTGTCGCTCTACAGAATCCATTTCTAAAATTTCTTCAAGAATCTGAAACAATGAATCAATCTCTCCGCTTTGCATGGTTAAATCTAATAGCCGTATAAAGGTCTTTTTATGTTCTTTGTTCATGCTGCCTGAAAATATTTTAGGCTGCACAATATAGAGATTGGCAATCAAATCTTCAATTTGAGAAGTTTTATATATATCCAAATGGTTTTTGGGATCAAAATATGGAAATGCCGATTTGACGTCCCAATCTTCAATTACTTTTGAAACATATTCTTTAAGAAAAGGGCGGCGTTCATCAATAAGCAGTTGGTTTACCTCTTGCATTATATAAATATATTCTGGCGATTGCTTTGTCCTGCGTGTACCCAATGTGGAGTCATGAAGTTTTTTCATATTGATGTCAAAATCATCAAATATCGCACTCCGTATAAAAATGCTGTGATAAAACTTATCACCTTTTTGATTGAGTTTTGTTGTTTCTTTTGCAAGTTCATTTCCGTTTGACTTTATATAATAATACCGCGAATACTCATCTAACTTTGTATTCCAACAAACAAAATCTACTATGAATTTTACCCCTGTTGCTTCATAGACAAATTCCTTTTGATAATTCTTTATAATTAAATGGCTATATTCTAGCTCTTTTCCATTAATCGTTATACTGTATTTTTCATGCTTATGCAATTCTAAAAACCAGCAAAATTCTTTGGCTAAAGAAAACCTGATAGTATCAGTTGACAGTTCCGCATCAAAAATATTCTCGAATGTCACGGTTGTTCCTGTTGAAGAGTTAGATTCTGCCAAATCGCTAGGGGTATATTGTTGTAGATTGGTAGTATTAACATTTATAACGTAGACATATTTTTTTTCATCTTGAGAGAACACGGTATCCCATTGGGCATGAGTTGCAAAGGTAAAGAATGTTAATCGTCCAACGCCATTTTTACCGTGTGTTGATGAGTGTTTATCATTCGGGTCATAAATTTTATCTGATTGATAAAAAGGCTTGAACTTTTGAGCCAAATAATTTCTATCAATCCCAGAGCCGTTATCTATTATTTGCATCTTCAAAATGCTGCTTAGCTCAGCCGTTTCGATGACAATATCTATTTTTGTTGCGCCCGCATCAAATCCATTCCAAACGTACTCCGCCACAGAATCAAGCGAGGTATACTTTTTAAGAGAATTTCTAATTCCATCAGAAGTTATCTGAACGTCCTCTGCACGATTTCTTTGTGCCATGTCGTCACCTCCATTATAACTCGCCCTAAACGCTTTTACATAAATTGCTTTTTCGCATGCTCAAGCTGTTTTTTAACAATTCGGTATCGTTATTCGATTTCTTTCAATCCGCATACGCTAAACTTCCCACACGCTCTCATCCCCGCAAATATTCCGCACTTTCACCCGCAGAGGCTTTTTCTCGCAACGGATTGTTCCGTCCCAAAATTCCTTTATCTTCTCACCGTTCTTAATGACATAACCATTCTTGTCTACCTTAATCTCGCTGTCAGAATGCCACTCACCATTGGATGCCGTGCAGTCCACGCTGACAAATTCGATAAGTTCTAAGCCGCATTCGCTAATTTCTATTGGTTTGTGTGGTTTCTTTTCCGATGAATTGAGACATGTTTTTTGATTGAACTCGTCGATTTTCTGCATTACGCGGTCGCTGACAAACTTCTCGACTGATACCACAAACCCATCAAATAAGCTGTCTGAGATTTTATCAATTTTAAACTCCGCATAGTCGCCGACCACTACATCATCAAGAATTGTTTTCAAATCGCGCGGTTCAATTTCAACGTCCGTGCTGTCGGCCTCGTCAATGAATTTGCGAATTTCGTCTTCGCTTGTTATATCCACATAATAAACAATTACCTTTTTAACACCGGCGTCAAGGTCGGGGATTGCCTGATGGATAATACGGTTCATCAGCACGACGTCAAGCAGTTTTGTGCCGCTATCTTTCAAATCCGGTAGATAAACCGGTATTGTGCCGAGTTTACTGTCTGAAATAGCGCCTGCCCAAAATGAATCAAGCGAATCCTCGTTTTTTAGTCCGTGAATTAGCGTCTTTATTTTGTCCATCGTTTGCGCGGGGTTGCGGTAAAGCGACACGCCGTCTTTGATTTCAAGCACATCAAATGCAGCGCCGTCGGCCTTGAGACGGTCACGGGTGGTTTGAACGGAATTGATTCCGACATCGCAGTGGATAAAGCGCCTACCCAGCTTGCTTGCCACCGCCGCGGTTACGCCGCTGCCGCCGAAGAAATCGGCTACGAGCATGTCTTCATTGGATGACGCTTTGATTATGCGTTCAAGGAGAGCTTCGGGTTTCTGTGTAGCATATTCTTCACGCTCTTGAGCTTGTGAGTTTACTGCATTTATATCAGTCCACAAGGATTGGCATGGCATTCCTTTCAACTCATCAAGATAAACTTTTAATCTGATACCGCCATTTTTTGTGAAGTGCAATCTCCCTTCACTATCCAAGCGTTCCATTGTTTCAATAGGGCAACGCCATAAGGATGTGCATCCTTTATATTCATAAGTATAACCCGCGCCCTGCAGTCCTTTTCCTGTGAGATTTCCGCTGTCCCAACGACGACTATCCGGGTCTTGTCGGGTAAAACGTTTTAAATATGAGTCGTCATATTCTTGAACAACACTATTAAAAACGCTGTAATCAGAGCGAGTATAAAAAAAGATACAATCATAATTGTTTCCAAAATAAGAGGCATCGCTATGAGCCGTAGAGCGCTTCCATATAATCTCACTTTTAAAACTGTCTTCTCCAAGCACTTCATCCATTAAGATTTTCATGTAATGTCCAATATGATAATCTAAATGCACATAAATACTCGCAGTTTCACTCATAATGCTCTTTATTGCCATGAGGTTTTCGTACATCCAATTGAGATATTTCTCTTTATTCCAAACGTCGCCGTACATCGTTTCCTCAAAGGCTTTCAACTCATCAATGTCAAGCTCCTGCTCGGCGGCGGCAATGGCCTCCGCCACTTTCGGGTTGCGGCGAATGTAAACTTTTTTAGCGTAGTCGGCGCCGCTTGCGAATGGGGGGTCAATATATACGAGGTCAACCTCGACGCCTTGCTCTTTCAAATAAGCGCAGGCAGAAACGCACTCGCCGCGTATGACAATGTTGCCGTTCGCGTTTTCGCCGATAGTTTCAGTTTTTTCCATTTCGTATAGCGGCATGCCACGCTGTAAAGTCATGGAGACGTCATCCGCGCCCTTGTATTTCAATATCCTGCTAAAATTGCCGAGAACGGCCTGCCCTTCAACCGGCTCTGGGATAAACGGAATATATTTTTTAGGCATTCTCTGCGCCTCCCTCAAAGAAATTGCATATTGTTTTGTGCGTCAGAGCGATCCGCTCTTTTTCCGGCATAGAATCCTCTAAATAAAGATAGTCAAAACGCTCATAGCCGAACTCCTTATTGTTCTGCGTCTTGAAGTGTGCGTCCATAAATTTGCGTTTGTCTTGGAAGGTGGGGTCATTGGCGTAAATCCTGCCCTTTGTCTCTACGATGACCGCTTTGTGAATCTTGCTGTCTTTGCGCTTGATAATTAAGAAGTCCGGCGTGTACATGCCAATATAAGTCCACTTGCCACCGGTCGTTTTATAGCACCGGATTTTGAATTCGGTCAACGAGCGGTCGCCGTTGTAATATACCTCAAGCCCAAGCCGCTCAATATCGTTAAGCGCAAGGATTTCGCGCAAAAAAGTTTCCTCAAAGCCGCTGTCGGTTTTATATGGGAGATAGTGGAACGAGCGGTCTTTGGCAGGGTGGGATGTGTAATTGCTGCGAATGGCTTTCGCCATATCAAAGCGGCCTGCTTTTTCAAGTGCCGCGACCGCATCTTCGTCACTTTTATCCATTTTTAACTTGCCGATGTCGTCAAGCATAATATTTTCAACGACAGCCTGTTCAGGGTAATAATCCTTCGGCGAATCAGCACTGACGGTGGCGGTAAAATTGTCGATATTCAAAAGCCGTGCTTCCCGCGGGATTAATTCTTCCTTTGTGGTATATTTGCGTTTGTCGTAAAACCCCTTGCGAATGCTTGCTTCAACAAGCGAGTGGTCGTATTTGGAACTAAAATATTTTTTACCACCCTTTTCGTATGTAATAGCATCAAACACTTCGCGCAATACCGTGTTGTGTTCTTTAAGCCATTCCATTTTTACAAATCCGAAACTGTTTTTTACAATGCCGTAAATCCAGTGAGTAAAAGCGGCAAGGACGTTTCCATATTCTTTATCACCAACAGCGATATCGATTACATTACGTTCAAAGTCCTGCGTTTTAACCAAATCTGGCGCAATCTTCGCATTGTCGTAGGCATGGGCGATGGAATCGTGCGGATTGGCTATTTCAAGCACGACCTCATCGTAGCTGACTTTTAATTGATAGAACTCCATCGGCGGAAGTTTCAAATAATCGGTTCGGTCATATCGTTTGATGGGAATTTTCGGATTATCTGCTGACGAAAACTCTTTGAGTGAAATGTGATGTTGCTGCTCAAGCTGTGCATTGAGCTTGTCGGCGTTGCTCTCGTTAAGATATATCAGCGCGGTTTCCGGCATTCCTTTTACCACTTGTCGCAGGCAGCGGCACGAGGTTTGCAACACCATATTTTTGGGGCAGTCACCTTCTTGTGAAAGGATAATTCCAGTTAGGCTACGGCAATCCCAACCCTCTTTTCCAATCTGAACGAGCAGAACAATGCGGGTTTTTGAAATTGGTTTGTCTAACGTGTCAAACTGAAGCTGGCTGTCGGTTGGTTGCGGGAATTCCTTATTTCCCTTGTGAAACCTTAGAATAGAATCCGCAGGCAATCCATATTCAGCGGCAATGCGTGAAACAAGCGGATAGGCTATTTGCTCCAATTTTTCTATTGTGCCACAGTAAATACCGAGCTTAGCGGCAAGCTCTCCGTTATACACAGTATCTTTATGTGTATCAAAAAACGCGCGTACGCCGTCTTCAATGATTCTCACGCTGCTTGCGACATCGAATATTTTCACGATCGGCCTTTTCAAAAAGTTGCCAATACCACTGATAAGCGGATAATAATAAACAATATTGGAGATTTCGGCTGACGCCACGGACAGCTTATCTGTCGCCGCTATCCTCTCCGCTTTTTCAAGATACGGCGTGCCGGAAAATCCGATAACCGAGTTCACCGTTTTGTTTTCCGACCACTTATTAACAACGGCACGGAGCTTGATTTCATCGCTGACGGCATGGTGTACCTCGTCAATGAATATGGACAGGGAGGGTAGCTTGCCGATTAAGTTGCGGAGTTCGTTTGCCACGCGGTCTTTTTCGTCTTCGCTTTCCTCAAAGAGATTGATTTGACCGTCTTTTTCTTTAATTCGGTCGAAGATAACCTTTTCGGCGTTAGTGACCGCGACCAATCCGAACAATTCTGACAGTGGTTGATGATTCGCAATTTTCTGCACGTTCGGGTTTTTTATTTTATTGGACTTGTTCGCGGTTTTTCCCTGATCAAGCACTTCAAATAATATTTTCCTCCTTATATTGGTCGCGGAAGGTTCAGGAATTACCCATGCAGGATTGAATCTTTGAATCGTCCGCAGGCTTGGAACGACGGAGGATTTCAGACCTGACGGGGCGAAAATGATAAAATTATGCGCGAATGCCGGATTTGTCGGCTCGTTCATCGCAAAATACAAATCAAGATAAATAAACGCAGCCATCAGATAGGTCTTTCCTGCGCCCATCGGAAGGCTGAACAGATAATCGGTATAGGTGACGCCGTAAAAAGCGTCAGAAAAGAATTTATTGCAGTCTATTGAATCCGGCGACTCTGCAATTTGTTTTTCCAGTTTTTTAGATACCTGTTCGTTTGAATCAATTTTCAACAATGAATATTCTAACAGGGCAGCAGCGGCAGAATTCTCGCTTAAATATGCCCTAGCCGAAGTTGACAGCCCCACAGCATTCAAATCAAGATTATTGAATGCGCCGCTTTGAAACAAAAAGGCAAGCGGTTTGTTCCCACAGCTAATTTTAAGGAAAAGATATGTTTTGATAGCTTCTATCTGAGCGTCCCTCATCTGTCCTGCCTGAATAATATAGTCAACAAGATGCTCGACGGTACAAGCATCTGAATTGTACCATCTATCTCTTGCGGTGCTTATCATCCTATGGAACATAGCGTCCTCCGGTATCGTTTTTCATATTCATTATACTTGTTTTTAGTGGCAAAGGCAATTTTTTCTTGTTACGAAATATAACGCCGAGACTCATCGTTATATTTTTGCAACCATCACTTCCTCCCCCTGCTCCTATAAACATTCCACTGATTTCTGCACCGGCCGGAGCAAAATTCGCTTCTGGCGTTTTCGTTATAATAAATCTCGCCGCATTTTTTGCAGATTCTCAGAGGCTTTATTTCAGACGTCACACACTGCGCCATCGCCATGTCAATGACCGATTTCAGCGACGGGAATATCCATTGCAGGGTGGGTTTATCCTCCGCGGTTACGGTGTAACGCAAACGTTTCACTTGATATTCGCTCACAATCTCAACGGTGCGGCGCTCACGGTCGTAATCCATACAAGCCAGAAAATAATCATAGAGGCTCAGAAAATATCGCTTGATCCATTTTTTCTCCTCGCTGTAATCTCTGGAAAAAAGGGCGTTATATAAGTCGCCGCGCCGCGTTAGATCGCCAAGATGATCCTCGCGATTGGGCAGATACCCCTTTGGGAAGAAGTTGTCCAAATACTTTGTAAGGGTCATTGTACCTGTAGGAAAATCATAACGGTTATCTGTTATATAAACCTCCATGCTACGCTCAAAGAAATCATCGTTGAGCGGCAAGTCGGCGCAAACGCCCAGCAGTCCATATTTCTGCGCGAAATCCAGGACGCCCTGATTTTCATCTATCGTTTCTTGCTTAATTTGCCTGCTGAGGTTAAGCGCATCTAAAAGCATGTCCTGCGCTGCATCCAGCGGGTTATACACGAGCGGTTGGCTGTCCGCATGAGGGCAAATCACAGCTTGGCCTCTTTCCACGCTATATTTATACCGACTATATTTTACCCATCCCGAAATATTACTCGGGAACTGTTCCTTCAAATTCATAATCCATATACCTCGCTTGTCTTACCCTGCGGCTCTCCGTGCTGACGCAACCGTTACGCAAGGGCCGCATTCCTGATTATATCTCTGGGTCATCGTTTCAGGCTTCTCTTTCTTTTTTCTGCAGATCTTCGGCGGCGATGATAACTTTGGCTTGCCGGCGTCAAACAATTCCAGGAATTTTCGCTGCCGAACCGTCAATACTTCCTGAGTCTTGAGCGCCTTGGCATATTTCTTGCAGATATTATTCAGCGCCCTCTCCTGCAGCTTACGGACATTTCGCTCGCTGGAGCCGCTCCGCTCGGCTTCTTTTTTTGTAGAGTGTTCGTAGATTACTGTGTTCAGCAACGCCGTCAACTGCGGTTCCGAAAGGCTGAACACAGCTTCTCTAAAGATATCGTCCGGGTAATATGTATCTAAATCAACGCCACCAATCGACGGCGCGTGCCGTCCCTTTTTTCGCCGCGTGGAGGGGTCGACGCCTTCCATTACAATTTCAGGGGCAGCAAACATGTTCCAAAGTTTTTCGTCCAGGGTATAGCATCTTCGGGATTGGCGGCGGTCGCTGTTTGCCTCCTCACGGCAAAGCTCCTCCAATGCGGGAAGAAAGTTTTGATATTCCTGCTTTTCCTGCTCTGTCATGCAGTCCCAGAGTTCTCGATTCTGTCTGATGATTTCGATTTCATGCTGGGGATAAAACTTCATGCGCACCGCTCCTTGAATAATAAAATTTTCAGCCTCCGAAAAAAACGATACCGTTTTTTAGGTTTTGGCGGCTATATTATAGAAAGTAATATATAAATCGAGTTACATATATTACTAACCTATTTGTATTGTACAGCACCGGAGTCAGTCTGTCAATACCCTAGCCCAAAAAACAAGGAGGATGTTTTTGAAAAACACAACCCTGAAACCCCGCGAAGCCTATCGCCTGATGTTTTCCGATTACCCCGACGTTGTCGGCGTCGCGGAACTGCAATCCATGCTCGGCGTCGGCCGGAAAACTGCCTACCGCCTAATCAGCGAAGGTAAAATCCAAGCTCTGCACATCGGGCGTACATACAAAATCCCCAAGGTGAATATCATTGCGTATCTCACCCAACGGACATAATAAAAAAGAGCCTGCCATCTAACAATTGTTGTTGCAATCATGCTTTTTGCATGGTAACATACAAGCGTCAGTGGCAGGCTAATTTTTTCTGTAATAACGAAAGGATGGTAATTATGCTTACAGGAAGCCTGCAAATTCGAGGCGATAAATACTATATGGCTATTAAATTATTACGAGGACGGCAAGCGTCGGCCCAAGTGTATTTCGACTGGCTTGAACGTTAAGGGAAACAAGCGGGCGGCACAGCAGATGCTCAATGAGCATCTCGCGAACGCAGAGAAGAACGTTGCTTTCAATAAAAGAAAGCAAAAAGCAGCGCCCAATTTAAAGTTTCTCGACTACATGAAAGACTGGCTGGAATCCAGAAAAGGCAGCATCGAGGAGGGGACATACGCCTCCTACGAGGGTATGATATTCGGGCGGCTGACTGAGTTCTTCAAAAAAGAGAACCCGTTGCTCGCTGATTTCTCGCCCCAGCACTTGGAGAGCTTCTACAGGTTTTTGCGAAAACAAAAGCTTTCCGGTAACACACTCGTGCATTATCACGCCTGCATCCGCAAGGCGTTGAGCCACGCTTTCAAGACTGAGTTGGTAATCGAAAATATTACCGACAAGGTTGACAGGCCGAAAAAAGATAAGTATATCGCCCAGTTTTATGATAAAGAGGAATTGAACGAGTTGTTTGAATTGAGCAAGGGTGACCCGCTTGAGCTTATCATTTATGTTACTGCATTCTACGGCCTGCGCCGGAGCGAAACGCTCGGACTCCGCTGGGAGGCGATTGATTTCAAAAACAAGACCGTAACGATCAAGCACAAGGTTACCGAGGCGATGGTGGATGGAAAAATCACCATGATTGCAAAGGATAAGCTCAAAACCAAATCCAGCAACCGCACGCTGCCTTTGCTGCCGCAAGTCGAAGAGCGTCTACTGGATGAAAAGGCTCGGCAGAAACATAACAAAAAGCTGTGTAAAAAATCTTACGAAGACAACGGCTATATCTTTGTCAATGGCCTCGGCAAGCAAATCAAGCCCGATTATGTGACACAGCACTTCGGGTGGCTGCTGGAGAAAAAGAGACTGAGAAAAATTCGGTTCCACGATTTGAGGGCATAGCTGTGCCAGCCTTTTGCTCTCGCTCGGCGTCCCGATGAAGCAGATACAGGACTGGCTCGGTCACTCCAATTTTTCCACGACAGCCGATTTGTACGCCCACCTCGACTACTCATCCAGGCAAAACTCCGGCAACGCGATTGCGGGGGCATTAACAGCGTAAAACAGGCGGCTTCTAACACTTTTCTAACACCAAAACGCCTAAAAAATGGAAAAACAAAAAACGGCCAACCAAAAGTTGATTAGCCGTTTTCCCCTCAACAATGCGATTATTCTTGGTGCCGCTGACCGGAATTGAACCGGTACGATGTTGCCATCGAGGGATTTTAAGTCCCTTGCGTCTGCCGATTCCGCCACAGCGGCAGGCACTAAAAATATTGAGGGTAAAGTGTAGGAAAAGTGTTGGTAATTTGCTAGAAAATTTGCCGGGATAATCGCCGCAACCGCTTTCTGCAAGCGGGTTTAGGTCTGCCGACGTGAGACTTGCACCATTGGATTTTAAGTCCCTTGCGTCTGCCAGTTCCGCCACAGCGGCCTTTACAGTATTATATTATACAACAGTTCGCCTCCAAGGTCAATCCGGTTGACCGTTGGTAATTAAGGAGTCCGCTTCGCGGACAATATAGCGTCCATTTGTCCGCTGCAAAGTAATGTTTGTTATTTGTTCATTGTTAATTTTTTATTGATGGTTGACAGCTGAGATTAAAAGAGTATAATCAAGGTAAACCGACATGGAAAGGTTTTTAAAAAACCATGCAAACGCAAAAAACCGAAGCACTGCTGCCCGCGTTTTTTCCGCTTGAAGCCTGCGTTTTGCGCCTGCGCGCGCTGTTTGAACGCAGAGGTTTCAGGCGCGTCTTCCCCTCCATGTTTGAAGACTATGCCCTTTATCTGGATAACAAAAACTTTTTGGGCGCCGCTTGGGTTCTGACTTTTATGGATCCAGGAGGGCGCCTTTTGGCTATAAAGCCGGATGTTACGCTTTCCATAGCCAAAGGCGTGAACGAAGCGGAACTTGCCTGCGCCGAAAAACTTTATTATACCGATGAAGTGGTTCGTTTTTCTCCCCAAAACGGGGCGTATAAGGTTATGCCGCAGATCGGCCTTGAATGGATCGGCGCTCAGGATACTTTCGCCAACCTTGAAGTTGTAGACCTTGCCCTGCGCTCCCTTGCCCTGATCGGTGAAGAAAGCGCGGTGGATATTTCTCATATGGCGTTTGTGTCCGGACTTTTGGAGGACGCCGGGCTTTCACCCCACCTTGAAAGGGAGCTGCTTTCCGCAATACACGCAAAAAGCATCCACAGCGCGGCCGCCCTGCTGGACAGCGCGGGCGTCGGCGCTCCGGAAAAAGAGCGAATCCTCACGCTGGCCGATCTGCACGGCCCTTTCCCAAAGGAACTGGAACGGGCAAAAACTCTTGTCCGCGGCCCGAGAATGGAACAGGCGTTTAAGGAACTGTCCGATCTGGCGGAGATTATTCAGCCGCAAGCGGGGCAGACGGTCAATTTGGATTTTTCGGTGGTTCACGATCTGGATTATTATAACGGGCTTATCTTCAGGGGTTATATAAAAGGGATTCCAGAGGTTGTCTGCGGCGGCGGGCGCTACGATAATTTAATGAAAAAGCTGGGCAAGCGCAGCGGGGCCGTCGGCTTCGCGGTATACCTGCACCGGCTTGAGGGCTATCTTGCCAGATACAGCCGCCAGACCGATGTGCTTATTACTTATTCCGAACCCTGCGACTGGAAAGCCCTGCTTGAAAAAACAAACGAGTTTAACGCTCAGGGGCTGACTGTCCGCTGCGCGGCGCAGGGTTCCGACATTTCCGGTATTTCTCACGCCCGGCTGATGCGATTTCCGGAAGGAGGCGGAACCGATGCTTAAAGTTGCGCTTCCGAAAGGGCGTTTGGCGGACGAAGTGTTTGCCCTGCTCGAAAAATCGGGGTACGAAGGGGCGCTGGCCGGCAAAAATTCCCGCAAGCTGGTGCTGGATGATACCGCAAATAACATCCGCTATTTTTTGGTCAAACCATCCGACGCGGCGGTTTACGTCCTGCACGGGGCGGCGGATATAGGCGTGGTCGGCAAGGATATACTGCTGGAAACCGGCCCCGACGTATATGAGCTTCTCGATCTGCGCCTGGGCGTCTGCGAGATGGTGGTGGCCGGGCCGGAGGATTTTCGCGATACCAAAAACACCTTGCGCGTGGCCACAAAATTCCCGAACATCGCCCGGAAATATTACGGCGAAAAAAGCCGCGAAATTGAACTTATCGCCCTTAACGGTTCGATTGAGCTGGCCCCCATCGTCGGGCTTTCCGATGTAGTGGTTGATATTGTCCAGACCGGGGGCACGCTTAAAGACAACAACATGGTAGTGCTGGAAAAGATCATGCCCATCAGCGCGCGGCTGATCTCAAACATTGCTAGCTATAAGTTTAAAGCCGGGGAAATCGACCGCGTAAAGCAGGCTCTGGCGGCGGAGGTTTACAAATGATCCGGATAATACGGTGCGATGATCCCAGGCAGGCCCCCGCGCTGCTGGGACGCAAGCAGGAAGCGCAGGAGCGGATCGACGATGTTGTGGCGAAGATTCTGGCCGACGTTAAAAGCAACGGAGACGACGCAGTAAGGCGGTACACCGAGCGGTTTGACGGCGCCAAGGTAAAAAAGCTGGAGCTTACCGTCGGAAAAATGGAAGAAGCCAAAAACCGCGTGGACAAACGCTTTCTGGCGGT
>Ga0131853_10015726_pt1 | contig 13828 bp, 7 predicted proteins | sample TergutLab28metaG_FD_92764 | JGI IMG/M metagenome (GOLD analysis project Ga0131853, IMG submission 92764) | Labiotermes labralis P1 segment gut microbial communities from Petit-Saut dam, French Guiana - Lab288 P1 (version 2) (version 2) | ecosystem: Host-associated > Arthropoda: Insects >... | reverse complement strand
GACATGCTGTCACCATGCCATTTTCACCATAAATACAGAACACATAAGTAACTTTAGTAGAACCTTGTGGCTCCCTGATGATGGTTGGAAGTAACAACCGAAACATGTTGGAGACCTATGAATATTTTTAAAGTGTTTTAACCAAGTGAGGTTTTATAATATTTTAAATACAAAGTGCATTTGTTGGTGTTTTAAGTGAATGTATAAGATGAAGGTCTTCTGGGACTGGCATTGTGCAGTTTGATAGACAGGCATCAACATTTCTGAAAAGCTACTACCTACCTCAGGATCACGGCCACATCACACAATACAAAAAACAATTCATCCTCACTGTAACAATTTGGCATAACAACATGTCGACTGATCTGAAATAGCTGTGCTGGTATATTGCTGGTCAAATACAAAACTTTAGAGCTCAGTAGTTCTCTTCTTATTAGTGAAGACATCCATTGTTTATATTTATTTCTGGTGGAAATGGACTAAATGAGACTGACCACCACAACAATGTGACATTTCATGAAATTATGGGATGATCCCATTTTGAAGAGTACAAGTAGGTCTGTTGCCTATACCACCAAACTTTATGGAAGTGGGCTTTATTGTTCAAGTCAAAGATCATAAAATGAATTCCCAAAAACTAGCAGACAGCACATCAGTGACATGTTATGAATCCATCAAACCCGATGAAATGACTGCAGTAAATTTGAACCAAAATGCACTCCTTCTCATCAAGAGGTATTTGACAGTTACATTCAAATACTGATTACAAATCATAAAACACCCAGAAGAATTTAATACAATCTATCAACACCAAAGACAGTAGTTACAGTATTTAACCTACAAGAAGATCATGATTTGTTGTCCTCTACATAATAGGTCTACAGAGCTACCATAGTCTAACATGAATTCTTGGAATTACAGAAACACTGCTCAGCTAGTATGATAAACTCTTAATTTATTCAAAACAAAATATGATGTTCACATGCAAATCCTTCACATTTCAAGAATCTACATCATCAGTTGTCTGTTTAATCTGCAGAACACAAACATGTTCCTTTATCTGCAATGAAACAAAGGCAGCTATTCAAAATTTAAAAGATGGACACACACAACTGATCAAAAAAACAAATTAGATGGCAATCCAGGCAACCAAAGAAGCAAACAGCATCCAAATAATGGAGTAAATGGAATCATGGAGCATATGTTCTCTCTGCAAAAGTGCACAATATACAGCATAATGGTTATCTGAAGTAACTTCTCTAGTTTGTCAATCAAGTCACATTTACTGCTGGCTACCAACTATAAAACAAACCACTCACACTTGGGTTACACAGCTGTTCACTGTACTCTAAAGAAACACCATTCCTTTTCTTATAACCAAAGTTAAGCACAAATATAACCTTTAAGAAAACAATGCACTAGACAATTAAATTGAGCTATCACTTAAAACAAAATGTCACTGAATGACATTTATAACACACTGCAAATGAACTTTGCCATAAATGTAAGTAAAATTTCTTCACATCTTCACATACAAGGCATACCCACTACTCAATGAGCACCCATGCTCTGGTCATCTTGAACAACATGACTCTGGTCATCTTGAACAACATGGCTGCTAATGACAGTCATTGCCAACTTTGTTTATAGTCTGTGTCACCAATGATACACATACAGGCAAAAAAGAAGATGTTTTATCCTGAATGAGAGATATATAACTGAAAGTGTAAACTGGTCCCAACACAAAATTGAATGTACTGATTGCAACATGGAAATTAAACCTGCAACATTTATTAAAATTAAAATGGCTGCAAAATGAGCATGTTTAACAAACACATGAGGAAATGTTATACTTCATAGCATACATTTCTGGGTTCATATCAACAAGACTGATCCTGACAATAGTTTTAATATATTACTATGGCAAAGATATGTCTGTATCCTGCAGTTAAATTGTAAACTGCCAGAAACAACTGTGAAACTGAATTAAATGGGCTGTACTTTATACAGGTGTGTACCTTGATTATAATGTATTTCCTGTACATGAGGAGGTGCCATGTCTGTTGTGTCCCACATTTGTACTCTAAAACAACTCAAAGTATATTTAGTAAAATTGTATGGAGGTACTGCAGTAACACTTCTTAGGAGAATTCAATTTTGGTTCTTATCAATCTTCTATATTCATAAAGTTCAAAAGTAACCTTGTACAGTTTATTCAAAGGAAATCATCATACAAAACACTAGTACATAAGACAGGAAGAGGTTGTATTTAAATCTAAAACCTTACACAAAATGCTTTTTTTATATAAAAAAATGCAAGGAAAAGTCATGTCTGTCCCTGTATAGTCATAGACCCATGCTGTCAGTATGAAACAACAGATGAATTTGTAATTAATAAACATCAGGCCAACTGGTTGGCTACACAAAATCTAAAGGAATGCAAAAGGGATATGTGTGTACTTCTTACTTGCTCAGTACAAGTACACTTATGCATGTGATTACTACATTGTTGTTTGTGGTAAATAATATAGAATTATATCATACTATATCTCTGATTCATGATATTAACAAGAGACATAGTTCTGATCTTTATCAACCACATTAAAATTTGACATCCTATCAGAAAGGGGCCTATTATTTTGATATTAGGCTTATTAATGGCCTTCCTTCATATGTTAAAAAGTTAACTCCTAATGCTAAACAATTTAGACTGGAATGGAGCATTTTTCTTCATTCTCAATCCTTCTATACTCTTGACGAACATTTTAATCAAAGAAATCTTTTAAGACAGTTGTAATAATTTATGTTACTGTCTATATAAGTTGTAACATATTATTAAATATTATTTCACATGTGATAATCGAGAATAGGTAAATAATGCTGTAACAATTGATGTCATATTGTTTTATTCTACATGTATATATCATACTTGTACACATTATTATGATGACATTGGTTTAATTACTGTATATTAACTTTATACGACAAGTTCTTTATCCAAAAGGTTTCATTCACCTTGTATGGATGTATGAGAATGTGCAATAAATTGCATTGGAATGAACTGAATTCATCCACATGGGGCCCAGAACACACATCATATAAAGAATATGAAAATATTGTGAAATTTGTGGGAGTTCAGGTTCTTGTAGCAGTGAATATGAATTTTACCCTCTTCCGGGGTGCGACACCATACAGTTAGTAAAAAGACACTATGATCCAGAAGAATTTCTTGCCTGCATGTTCAAGCAAGAAGGTGGAGGCAGCAGATTCCTCTGAAACATATTATCTCCAGACTACCATATGTGTTGCCACACACATCCCAGAATAATGTAATCTTCATTATACACATTAATTTATAAACGTAAATGCCTTAAATACACATATATGAATAATCTGCAATTTAGAATTGTATCTGAGTAGCTGATGAATGCATTGATTTCATATGCACTAAAAGATTCCCCTTTTGTTTCGTCTTCTTTGGGCAGTATGGACACTGGAACTGGGGTTCCTTGCCGCACTCCTGCCTCCTATGTCGCAGCATGTTTGACCTCCATCTATACAACTTTCCACATATAGGACAGGTATGAGTCTCCTGATTTGCATCAGATTGTGTTACCGTCGTAAGTGACTGAACTTGAGGTGGATCATCCTTGAAGAAAGCTAGTTCATAGGTGGGGAATTGCAGAGAATCTGTATCACCAACCAGATCACCATATAATTCTGTATCTGAAAGAGTGAAGAGTCATGTGTAAATGACAGTTAATTTTGTTTGTGTTCCTCCAAAGCAGTACTATAACATCAAGACTGTTGTCTCCTGGGTTACAACACTGCAAAGCTTTGTGGATAGTTACCAACAAAAACATTCTGCTTTCATCGTTTGGGGAAGAAGGTGAAAGAGGAGGAGGCTGCATGTTTTACCTTCAGTTTAAAAAGTGGAGAAGATGGTTAGAGTATGTTCCTCCAAAATGACTGTTACCCCTTGCATTACCTCCGACAAGCATGCTCTTGATGTTCAATACTGTGCAAACTTAAAATATCCACTACAGTTCAACAATTTAGGATGTGACATAAAAAAACAAGGGACTTTGTGATTCATACAGGTTACCTATTACTGTTTACATATTGAAACAGATGAGCTCACTATAGGCTGGACATAGGGCTAGGATGAGAAATACAGGGAATATATGCATACGTCTGGTGTGTAAACCCCCAGGAAAATAGTCATTTAGAAGACCAGGTACTGATAGGAAGATAATATTAACCTGGATCCTAGGAAACTATGCTGTGAGTTCAGATGGTTAATGATGTATTCAGTCTTCATGCAGCGTCAAGAATCAGATGTACCTATTTAGTATATACAGACAGTTCCCAAGATACTTTGTTGTAACTTCCCCCAAAATACAACTGAGATTACCAGTTATGAGAAGCTGTCTACTTATACTCTGAGAACTTCCTGAATCTGATGACAAAAGAGAAGACAACCGCTTGTGCCATCTCTTGAGAATTCACACCAAAAACATGTAGCTGTACAAGAACATAAATACTATTTGCAAAGATGGCATTTATTTCCCAAGCTCAACTCAGTATACAAAGGAGTAATTAACAAATCTAAATAAACTACACATAATATCTGCACACTACAGGAAAGATAATACCAGTCTGAGGGACCACACATTACAAATACAGCATAAATATGACTGAATGGTATGTCATTTAACTGAACGTCTGGTTAACTTACCAAAAAAAAAAAAGAGAGAGAGAAACAATTATGCAGTATGGATTTAAAAATTATCACTTTAATTCACAAAGAGTAACAATGTTCCATGAAATATGGGTATACCACGAAACAAAAATCTTATTAAAATCATTCTCTTTCCCCTACCGTTGTTTGTTTTGTAGCCCCCTCCTTCTATTCATGTATTTGTTCATAACCAAGGCAGTTCAGCCAGACAGCCCATTAAGAATAGAGGTCAGCGGAATGAATGCATCCTAAAAATGTGCTTTTTCAGATTTGCATTATGAATTGTGCGTTTTGGACAATAGGGACACTGCAGTTGTGGTTCTTTCCCACATTCTAATTTTAAATGCCTCTTCAGTGTTCGGAAATAACTGTAAGTTTTCGAGCACTTGGGACATTCAAACTGTCCAACATCTGTGTAACGTCGTTGCGGCAAATTGTGCATGTAATGGGCAGATGACTGATGAAATATCGCATTATGTTGGGTAGGTTGAAGATGAGAAGATAATACTGCTGGAAAGAAAGAAATCAAAATATTAGTGAAAAATCTGTCATTTTAAAGCTCTATTCTAGCAAATCACCTAGAATCAGATGCCCATATCTGCTGCCACTCTCTTTAAAGCACGTTATATGCTTCAATCTTAAGATATGACTATTAATTATCCAAATCACCATCACATACAGTTTATGTGTTTCTTAAAGGTTTGTTTGCGAGATTATTATAAGTGCAGCATACTACTGCTACTCATAAAGAATGTTATCTAAAAATTACAACTGAAGTTAAATATGAAAAAGATATACAAACAAGAAATGTGTGAAGAATCTTACTATGTTAAAATCTTCAGTTAAATTTTACCACTGCAGGATTTTGTGTTCAGCAGTTGATTAATCTGTTATATAACCCTGCTAAAACAACTCCACATTTTGCATGTATGTATACACTTACAAAATAAAAGGTATTACAAGGTTGTACAATAGTTCATCAACTGGCATACATATAAATCCCTGGAGGTTGTTACCAGTTAACTTACGGTTTCAACGTATAATGATTCTTCACACTTCTTTGATACAGGTTTTAGAAAGGAAGGCTCTTTATTTTGGGTGTGAAACTTGGTCGATGACATTGCGGGTGAAAAGGAAGCTGAGGGTGTTTGAGAACATGGTGTTGAGGAGAATATTTGGACCTAGGAGGGACAAGGTAAAGGGGGAATGGAGGAGATTGAATAACGAGGAGCTAAATGATTGGTACTCCTCACCCAATGTTGTGCGGGTGATAAAATCAAGAAGAATGAGATGGGCTGGGCATGTGGCGTGTATGGGTGAGGAGAGGGGGGTGTATGGGGTCTTGCTGGGGAAACTGGAGGGAAAGAGACCACTGGGGAGACCTAGGCATAGATGGGTGGATATTAGGATGGATCTCCAGGAGGTGGGATGTGGGTATATGGACTGGATTGGGCTGGCCCAGGACAGAGACAGGTGGCGGATGCTTGTGAGTGTGATAATGAACCTTCGGGTTCCGTGAAATGCGGGGAATTTCTTGACCAGCTGCAAACCAGTCTGCTTCTCAAGAAGGACTCTGCACCATGGAGTAAGTAAGTAAGGCTCTTTATTTTAGGTATGTAATCAATTTGAGCTTTAATATTTAAGTAGTCCACTTCATGAATAGTATCACTGCATAGAATTTACAACAATTTTGCTTACATGCTTGAAGATGACCCTATTATGCTGAAATGAGTAAAGTGTACATGATGAAATGTGTTCATAATGCTTCATAAAACTTTATCTAAGGCTGAAGCATGTAGTATTAACTGAAAGTAGAACATGATGCAGAGACATGTAATGACACTTAAAAATCAGTGTATGTAGAGAAACCATGAGCTCGTAATAAAAGCAATTACAATCCCAGTAAAATAACATATACCTGAAATCATTGAGCAGCTCTTTCAACATTCACCATTATGTTATTTTCATCAGACTAATAGAATGTCTCTTTCTTGTTTTACATACTTAAATATGGCCATATCAGCTGCAAAGGTTACACTACAGTCATAATGTTCATGACATGTCATTGAACATTGCAGCTGATTGGTTGACATTTTTGCTTTGTGATTAGATTGTCCCACTTTTAATGTCAGCTTCGAGCTGCCTGACCAAGTAACCAAATTACAGAATGCTGTCCATTACTACTGTACACACTTCCTGTATCTGATGACTTAAGTGAATAAGGAAAACCTCCTAGCACCTCTTGAGAATACAGGCCAAAAACTGTAACTTAACAAGAACATAAATTCAAAATGACAAAATAGCATTTATTTTATGGATTAAACTAAACACAAAAGGGATTAATTAACACAGCATGGATTAAACTAAGCACAAAAGGGATTAATTAACATAGCTAAACTTTTAACAATTCTTGCAATTCACACAAAAATAATACAGTGAAACCCCTATGTAAGATTTCATTGACAGCACTAGGTTTCTACAATAAAAGAAGGAAACTCTTCAATGGAGGAAATTTAACACTGACATTACTGAATTGGAATCAATAAAATTGAACAATAAATGGGAGAAATGTTACATCAAGACACACTAAACAGCGGTTTCAGTGTCTTAGGTTACAACATACAGTGTTCATATTCTAAGTATCAAAATAATCACAAACACTCTAACTAACAAACAAACAAGCAAACAAACAAACATGTGACAGTAATTAACGTAAAGAATGCATAATCATAATGTGTCTTTTCAGGTTTGCATTGTGGATTGTACGTTTTGGGCAATGGGGACACTGCAACTGTGGTTCTTTGCCACATTCAAATTTTACATGCCTCTTCAATGTTCGGGAATAACTGTAAGTTTTCATGCACTTAGGACATTCAAAACGTCCGCTGTCTGTGTGACGCCGTCGGTTCAAAGACCTCATGCAAATGATAGTTGGCTGAAGGGATGTTACGTTTTGTTGAACAGGCTGAAACTCAGATGAAGACAATTCTGGAAAGAAACAAATCACAGCATCAGTAGGATGAAAGTAATCTAAAAAATATTTAAAATAATTTGATCTCCTGCCTAAAGGCTTAGGGCTTGCTTTCATGGCATTGTTCCATTGTTATGTAGCACTCAGGAGTAGTTAAAAGTTATAACTTGGAAACCAAGGTGGCAGTAATAAAATAAGGAGAGAGATGCTATGCTTCAGTCAGTATTGCAACCTACACCCTTGAATTAAAAACAAAAGTTGTATAATATTCATGATTGGTCAAACAGTGGTTACAAGTGTCCCCAAAAACTACAATGCGCAACAGTAAATCAATTGAATTGAAATGAGTTATCTGTGGAAAGTGGAGATGCAGAAGAAAGCTGTTATGTTTTCCTGTGGAAATTTCTACAGGGTTTATAGCAGTCTAAATATAATATTTTTTGTTCTAAAGGATTTGCATGAAGAAACACAAAGTTTCAGAAACTGAGTCTGTTGTTTTCTTCAGAACAGTGTACAGTTGCACAATTTGAACTTCACACTTTCTGAAAGGAAACAGGAATACCAATGATTAGTCACAGTTAATCTGTTCTGCATATCTTCACTTATTTACTCTTGACTTCTTACTTCTGTTACAACTTGCCTGAACTTCACAACTTGAATTTATTAGGCACCTTGACATTTCTCTTACATCTATTTATCTTATGAGTTAAGGACTGGTAATGAAAAAGATACAGGCTCGATGTGAGAGGAACCATATTCTGAATTACAGAAGAAGAAAAAGATATTTCTCTTCTCCAAAACATCCAGACCAGCCCTGGGGTCTAGCCAGCCTCCTATTCAGGAAGTACCTTGCATTCTCCCCCTGAATAAAAGCAGCCAGGGCCTGAATTTTACCACTCATCTCCATGTAGTGCCAAGGTTAAGAATGAGTGGCATTACATCTCCTCTCCCCTGTGTGCCTTCATGGAGTGCCAAGGAACAACTTTACTTGTCCATTACCCTTGTTGGTTTAATTACGTTATGATTTTGCTCTGTTGATGTAAAAATCCATAAGCTTTCCAGAGAGGAGGTGCATTTATTCTTGGCAAGGAATACTTTCTCAGAGAACATATGGTTTTATTCTGTGAGGGTTAGGCTATTTATTTATTGCACAACATTGTGTCAAATTCTGAAGATACATAGCAACAAAACACAAATGGTATGGTAAGCATAAAGGTTGCCATGGTGAGATGTTATTCAAGCTTATGCCTGGAAAGACTATTCAAAAACATGAAATACCTGTCAGAATAACATCTAATCACTGACGAGTATTTAAACTTGGACATCACCAAATCCGACACAAGGATGTGAAAACCCACTGATTCAAGCACTCTGAGGTGTTATGCTGTGTCAGCTTGGTAAAATGTTACTGACATCTTGAAGGGGTGAGTTCAAGAAGACTGCGTGAATATAAAGGCACTACCTGCATTTGAAATATCAAAAAATATGTACCAGGTGACACAGCATAATATGTCAGGAGACTTGAATACCCATAAACACATCAATTCCTGCAGCTGACAACTCAGTTGGTGTTAGTACATCAGTGTAAATATGATGCATACCATCCAGCAGCTTACTCAGTTATGAAAAAGGTGTCAGTGATGCAACACAGAATGACAATTGCGAGTCACAAGCAGAGTTATCAGTCACACTACCTCAACGAATTAATACTTCTCTCACAAAAGCACAACTGAAAAAACAAAACAGTAGTCACTTTTGTTTGCCACTGTACATCAACTGAACTCCCTGCAGCCCAACAAAACACTGCAGCAAAGTGCCAATACATTTTCTGTCACATATACATAAAAACATACAATACAACTTCTACACAAGTAATGTAACATAATGAAATCAAATAAGTAATGTAAACTTCAGAAAACAGCCAAGAATTACATATAATCTATTTAAAGAAAATTGTATACAGTAAGTACCAATGGACAATGCCCTGTAACACACACTGATTTAAGGAATACAGAAGCAGGTAAGTTACCTCATTTTATTCTTCTGTAATTGTCCTCCAGTGGTATGATTTATACAGTGTCAGTGATTCTTAGTGCACTACCTCTAAACAAGTTTCATTTAACTTATCAACTGACTCTATGGTGCAGAATCTTTGAGATGCTGGTAGTCACTCTGCTACTCAAGCGATTTTCCCCAAATTACAGAACCAAAAATTTCAGTACCGTATTTATAAGAGACAATCACTGGCCCACTACTCTCATTTACAAAGGGCAAACCATGTTTTTCTGGATACTGACACCACATAGTGCTGTAAAGAACCAACATTTTGGAAACACATGCTGCCTCTTTCTCCAAAGGCCATGCAACGGCCAAGGTTCTTCTTTACCAGCCACACATTAAACAGGCTCAAGAGTGATCCCACTCAAATCCATATAGAATTTTTGGTGGACAGAGGGACATCAGGACCGGTTTTTCTCCAAGTACTTCGGTTTCCCTCTATCAGAATCTTTTCAATGCCATTCCATACTGATTCATTCACCAACTACATATAATGTCAGAGAGATCAACAGTGTAATTACATAAAATATGTACATCTCCCAATTTTCAAAAGATGGGGGCAGCATGTGCCTCAAAATGGTAGTTGCCAACTATACTGTCATGTGGTATCACAACCTGAACACTCACAACCATGACAACCTTAAATCTTACCTCATGCCAAGTAATTTAAAGGATGCATTCTTTTAATATGTTTCTTTAAGTCAGCATTGTGGGTCACACGTCTTGGACAGAACGGACACTGAAACTGTGGTTCCTTGCCACATTCCAATTTTAAATGTCTTGTTAAAGTTCGGAAGTGCTGATATGATTTTAAGCATTTGGGACAAACAAACTGTCCGGTTTCCTTATAAAGTTGCTGTGTAGTATTAGTGTGAGATCTGGATGAGTTTCGAACTTGCCGGACACTTGGATTCTGTTGAAATGACCACAACCCTGAAGACTCGAAATCTGCAAAAAATACATGCATATATTAGTGTTATTTTTACAAAGTATGTACATGACATTACCTACATATCTTTCAAAACTGTATAAAAAATTCAGTGTAATATTTACTTACTGAAAATTTTTCTGCAGCAATATAGACTCTTATTATGTTGCTGGTTATCAATAATTTGTGAAGTTGTGACAGTATGTCTTTGAAAGCTTGTAAGTATACCAACCTGATAAAATTAAGCTGTATATTGCCTTCATAAACAGTGCACTATGTAAGAGTCAATTTCATTATGAACAAAGCCATACATTTAATCTTGTATAACTTCAACTGTCCTACGCAAAATCAATGCTAGGCATACCACATAAGCAAAATTCCCTTCCATTTCAGTGACTCATCTCTTACCCTATAAATGTCTGTTTGGTCGCATGACTATATTCATGTAACTCAGCTACATATTTTGACTTGGAAACCACAAAACATTCTTAATTCTCAACACAAAAATTAGAAATATCCTGTCTGTGCAAACACAAATGAAGTCAATGGCAGATGGAGAAACTTTAAGATTCAGACAACTCTCTTCAGACATATAAACCAAGGGACATGTGGGTTGAACATGTAGCACAGATGGACGAAATAAGAAATAAATACTGGGCTTCAGTAGAAAACGTCTTTGCAACAGTCACTTAGGAGAGAGCTAGGGAAGTTACTGGTGAGTTTCAGCAAAACCTCAGGGTTATATGAGTTGAAACCTCCGCTTCTTTTACCACAGCACTAGCAAGTTCGCTCAACCCAAAAATGCTGTTCACTTATTATCAAATTCTGACAGTACCAGCCTACCAGACAATAATAATGAAGTACACCAATCTGATTAATACACCCTTATATTCAGAAATGCTTCTATGAAGTTCCTAAAACCATATGTTAAATCCCATGTCCTATAATTACCCCACTCTGACAACAGTACAGCTTATTATTATTATTATTATTATTATATCAGTATATTTTAGAGAAGTAACTTAATTACCTCCATAAACCCACAAAAAATTCCCATATCTATTCCTCCCACAACAGATACAGGCAGTTTCAAGGGGGGGGGGGGGGGAAGGGGGTAAAAATATTGTCCAGTTCATATTATTTTTTTTTTCCCGGCCACGGGCCAATCTAAAACAACAAAAAATATCCCCTCATCCCCCCCCCCCCCAAAAAAAAAAGGGGGTTTGGGGGGGGGGGGGGGGGGGCAGAGGCTGAAAATATTGTCCAGTTCACATTATTATGTTTTTGCCGGCAGCTGGCGCATCTTAAACAACCAAAATCTCCAATCTTCTGATTAATACTCACAGGAGGGGGGGGAAAAAAAAAAGAAATGTTCCTTGCATGTTGCTTTGCTCCATTTTGCAATTTGTAGGAGCATGACATCAACATTCAATGAGGACATACTGGAAGACAGTGTTCTAATATGCATTGATCAGGAAAAAAGAAAGCCCAGAAGGAAATGACTGTGCAGTCTGATGTCACAAAGACCAACTAACCTGCCTGATATTTCTCACAGTTTTCCTCAGTCTGCAAGCAAATCAGAGAAGAGCAGCGACAGAAGGTATTAAAAGTGACATCAGAATGGCTGAACAATATTATAGGTACAACTTGATGTTTTCTACTGAACATAACGTCTTGTTAATAATAAACTATATTAACTGAAAGGACTCAAAGGTGGGTGTTACACAATACTTGCAGTACAGCTACCTTAAATCTGCTGCAGGTAAACCACCCACATAACTTTTTGATAACAAAACCAAATTGTGAACCAACATTACTAACATCACATCCCATCATAGGGCAATCCAAAAATAGTACAATTCAGTTCTCACACAGAATTTTTAACTTCCTAAGACACATTTTAACACAATTCTCCCATTTTCTCAATTCTTTTACAAATAACAAATTTCTAGGGGATTTACACATCAAAATTCTGTAAACATGTGAAGTTTCAGGTTCTCATGACAGTAACCATGGAAATTTATGTTTTCTATGATATAATGCCTTGTGGTCTGGTACAGAGGTACTGACATTTCAGGGGAACTTGCTGCCCCCATCTTATACGTAGAAAACAGCGGCATATGGTCCCTCCAAAACCTCACTCTGTCTACCAGATACAGTGGTATCACATCCCAGAAGACAGCAATTCAATGCACACTTCTTGTGTCCTCCATTCTGAAGAAACTTAAAAATATGAACAAAAGTAGGCTTTATTACAATCCATGAACTTTATTATTTAGCAAAAAAAAAAATGCAGTCTTTCATATATCACAAATCATTCCTCATTTTACAACACAGAAATCAACTGAACATCCATGGTACTTGATAACACTATCTGTCTCACTTCAAGTACAAGTCTGATTTAGTAGCAGCTATACAAGTTGGAAAAGTGTACTAGGTTAGTCTCTTGGTACTGCAACTTATAACTGGCAAGTTTAAACTAAAGCACTTGGAGAAAAAAAACTTGCCCCAGTGTCACTTTGTCCACCACAAATCCCGTATGGACTACCCTGGGATTGTACTTGAGACTACACAGTGGAAAATTGGCACTAACCACATGACATATGGCATGGCCACAATTCAGGTCTGGTATATTTCACATTAATAAGAGTTATGATAAATATTCGATTCCAACATAAAGTTATGATGCTTTCCTTTCATATGTCTACGCAAACTTGTTACACGAGTAAATCTGACACTGCAGAGTGAACAGGCAAATTGTGGTTCCTTGCCACATTCTAAGCGCATGTGAGTTGATAAATTGCCTTTCTGTCTATATCTTTTACCACACTGCACACAAGTAAACCCTGGATTACTTTCATTTTCATAAGGAGCAGCTACACTGGACACAAATATTGTACTATCATTAGAATTCAGTTTTCCCATCCTTGAAGAAAATAGGGTGTTGTCCTGTGCTGCCGACATATCAGGATGACATAGCATCAACTGTCCAATATCTTGCACAGATCCTGTAACAGGCATGCATTTGTCAATAAATACATCAATAACTCATTTTAAATTAACTCCAATGCAGTCAAATTTCTCACACATTTAGGATAGTTGTATGCTGTTCATGCCCCCCCCCCCCCAT
>Ga0131853_10015724_pt1 | contig 13828 bp, 12 predicted proteins | sample TergutLab28metaG_FD_92764 | JGI IMG/M metagenome (GOLD analysis project Ga0131853, IMG submission 92764) | Labiotermes labralis P1 segment gut microbial communities from Petit-Saut dam, French Guiana - Lab288 P1 (version 2) (version 2) | ecosystem: Host-associated > Arthropoda: Insects >... | reverse complement strand
TTCAGTCGTAGGCATGATTTCAGAGTTATAATATTGTTCTAGCCCCTCGAAATCTTTATCAGAAATAAAACTTTTCATAGTCGACAACAAATGAAGATAGTCATGTCGAAAACGCCTTATTTCAAGCTGTCGTTCCTCAACCTCTTTAATGTATTTTTGTTCTGCTTCATGTTTGACTTTTCTTGTATAACGCATACTCAAATTGATTACAATGATGACAATGAGTGCAATAGCTAAAAAATACATCACACCATGGGCTAGGTTAGGTAAAGCAGAAAAAGCTCTATAAAGATTGTCAGAAATGAGAATAAAAATAGCCTCACCGACTATTATTGAAAAAACTAGCAAGCTAAATATTATTCTAAAACGCCTATCATTCGTAATTGAAGAAAATTTCATGTCAATTTTTCCTATTGGGATAGTGAAAAGAGCATGTAAAAGCAAAGTTGTAGCCATTTGCACTAATGATATGGCATTTTGAGGAAACTCAACCCTCAAAAACGACATAATATTATTATATATAAGCAAATATAAAATAGTTGTAAAATAGGAAAGAGCAACAGCGTATGTACTTTTAAGCAAATCCGTGTTTATAAAATAGAGAAATACTAATGGTAAGAGGGAATGCCAAAATATATAAATAATGAAGCTGATGTTTCCCTCTAAAATTGTTGAAATGTACCCTTGTGATAAGACAAATAATATTAAAGTTCCCAGTCCATGAATTAAAATAAAAATAGTGTCCTTAATCGTTATTTTCCCATGGTAAAAGTAGATAGCTCTCGTTGAAACAATTGCCCCAGCAAAAAACATCCACAAAATCCATAAAATTTCATGACTACTAGTTAATACTTCCATCATTCAGCACACCTACTATTTTAACTACTCTTGAAATGGGCTTGCTTTTATTACAATTTACCATCTACAAAATTGCTCTAATGCTCTATTTTACAACATTTGATAAGAATTTTCAACCATTTTCGGGTAAACTCGTGACGTCCTAAGGTTTATAATTTAATTAACCATATATGGGTTGAAACGAGGTGTGTTGCGATGACTTATTCAGAGGTAGTAATAAAGCGGATAACTGATTTATGTAATGAACGAAATATTACGATTAATAAGCTTGCGACATTATCGGGTATCACTCAATCAACCCTAAATAACATTATGTGCGGTAATACGAGAAATCCCAATTTACGCACCTTGCATAAAATGGCTGTTGGGTTAGAAATGACAATCTCCCAATTGCTAGACTTTCCCGAAATCAACGAAACACTATTTGATGATGAATGAAATTACAAAGATGAAAAAGCATGAAATCAAGTTCAATCCCGATTTCATGCTTTTTCTCTGTCTCGCTTCTTAATGTCAACCATTTTTTCGACAAAATACATCTTAAAAACCCATGCCCAAACAGAGGAAAACACTTTCTTTTCGTTTTCAGTTGACAAAAGTTCAAAAGTGATATATAATAAAGGATTTTGGAAAAATATTTCTTGATTTTGTCAGCGATGTGTTATATACTCTTTTTTGTCGAGAAAATTTAACGACTACTTACAAATAAGGGGATACCACCATGAAATTAATTATAGATGCAGAGCGCACGCTCGGAAAAATGAAATTCTTGTCTCTTTCAGAATGGAAGGACAACAAAGACCCAAATATCACTTACGGCACACGTTTCAATGTTATACTTATTGAAAGTCACCAGCCAGAGAATAATTTTGAAAAATTTTCCGTGAAATTGCCATTTGATATTGGTGAGTGTCGAGCATTAAATATTCCAAAAGGTACAATCATTGGCTTTGAAAATTTAACAGGGATAGCTTATTCACAATCCAAAGCACGCCCATCTTGGGAAGCGACAAATATAAAATGGGGAGATGATTCAAATGTTTAACTGGTTCATGACAGTAAAATTATATCGCATTAGAAAAATTAATTTTCGCTTGTTCATTAGGTCTAAACTACAATACTTACTACAACAACAAGAATTATATAACGGCATCGGTGAACGCTCAAAAGTCACTGGCTCTATCATCGTTAAGTACAAAAAGACGAAAGAAAAAAACACTGGTGATACTGTACTAATTCTTAGGTTTATCAATTCCGCTTCTGTACTAGATAAGAAGCTTACATCGTTGCATAATGCTTTAGAAACTATACTCAACCGAGAATGTAGCCAGCCTGTTAGCCACCGTCAATACGTGGAATACAGCATCATTTGGAAAGTTAGCGAGATTGATGATGACATTTACCTTTTCGAGAATGAGGGAAATAAAGATGATTCAAATTAGTAAATATGAGCATTGGGATTTTCATAGACACCCTCATTTATTATGTGGTGGCGATTCGGGGTCTGGAAAAAGTCGCTTCCTCTATGGGTTAATTGACCGACTTCTTGACGTGACATCAGAGGAAAATATTTATGTTGCTGACGCAAAATTTGAGGAATTAGAAGAGGTCGCTCGGGATATCCTCCGACTTCCTAATGTCTCGGCTTCAACTGATGATATAATGGATATAGTAAGTCACGTCCTTACTGAAATGAGACGTAGACACAGCGAAAAATTAAGAAATGAAGCACCACTATTTTTAATCGTAGATGAATATATGGCACTTAGGCTTAAATTGAAAAAAGAGCCATTTATCGAATTGGAAGACAACTTAAAAGAAATTATACTGCTGGGTCGGTCTGTTAATGTCCATATTGTGATTGCTATGCAACGTGTAGACAGCAAGTCTATTGATTTAAGTATTCGTGATAATATGGCTATTCGTATTGGCTTTGGGAATTTATCTGCCGAAAATTTTAAGATGTTATTTAAGGAAAGTCGAAATGAACACGAAATTGAAAACAAAAATTTTGGCGAGGGCTACGTTAAAATAGGTGGTGAAGAAGTTAGGTCATTTACCGCTCCAAGGGTCTGGCTATCTGCTGACGAGAAACCGCCCGCAAAGAAAAAATGGTCTCCTCTACAGCGAAAGAAAGCATGATATTTCGTTCGGATGGGTGCGGAATGATAAAACATAGCCCTTGTGCCGTCACGGAAGACAAGCCCACAAGGCGTAGTCGATGAGTAGCGAAGCGATACACAAGGGCTATGTCAAAACCAGTGATACCCATTTGGGCGGAAAATGACCGCTCTTTCGGTAGATGGTACTTAAAAATTTTGGGGGTGGTTTCGTTGAAAATGGTCAGAGCACCAACAATAGTGAGGGTTAGTAACACCCGAAAACGTAGCTCTATCAAAGCCTTTAAACGTTTAATAAGGATAATGCTTTAAGAGCTGTTGCAAATCCCGAATTTTCGGGAAAATATTTAAGGCAAAAAATCAAAAAATGCCAACTGGAAAAATATCCAATCAGCAAGTGAAACTTATAAATCTAGTCAATTTATAGTATAGCACTTCTGCTAGGAAAAATACAGTAAAAACTAACAGGAGTTGACTTTATAATGAAAATGAAAAAATTGCAAATGAAAAATACAGAACTGAACAAAACCCCATTAGTCAATGGAACGAAGCATAACATTGGTGATTTAGCATTTGATTTGTCACAATTTCAAATTCCGAAAGATTTCGTGATGTTGAAAAATGAAATGACCGTCAAAGCAGATAGAGAGCAAAACAAACTTGGTGAATTAGTAGAAACTGGCACTTATACCGTGACATTTAAGGTATATGACCGTTTACTCGTTGAGAATGCTTTAACTAATGATTTACCCTCTTACGGTTCACCGATTGATGTTGTCATTGAAAAGATTGATAAAATCCCCGATTTAGATAAGTTTGTGGAAATCGACTTTATTTCAATTAAGTTTGATGATTTAGTAGTTAAGCCGGCAAGGGTTGAAAGAAAAGTTTATCACAATGGGCAAGCCATCAGCTCATGGCAATTTGCTGATGTTAAAGTTGTCGTTTCTGGCTACAGCCTTGAGGACTAGCAACATGAGGGAAAACGAATGCTTAATTGATTTTCTAAGGTATTCAATCCCCGACAGCACACGTCATTATGTTGTAAAGCACATTTTAGGAATGGACTTTTCAAGTTTTGTCACCACTCCGAATAGTCCATTTCCATCATATGATGAAAAGATTGTATTCGCTAATATTGAAGTGCATAGTAGCCACAATCACAACAACATTTTAGTTAATCTATCTGGCAAAGCGTTAAGGCAGTATGAAGAATATATGTCAGCGGTTGACGGTTGGCACTGGCACGAGTTTATCAAGGTAATTCTTGCTAAAGGTGCAAGGGTGACCCGTATTGATTTAGCTTTAGACGTGTTCGATGAATCTTGTCCAAGTGTTAGAACGCTACAAGACTACGTGAAACGTGGACAGTTAAGCACAAAATGCCAGACGTTCAAAGAAATTAATAGCGGTCGTGTCCTAGATGGTGTTTTAACAGGATTTACCCTTTACATCGGGGCATTGCCACAGTTATTAAGAATTTACGACAAAATGGCAGAAAGAAAAGCCAATACTGGCGAGATTGTTTTAGATACGCAAAAATGGGTGCGATGGGAATTAGAGCTAGGTAATAAGAAAGCCATGCACGTCGCAGAACAAATTGCAAAGGGTGTTGCTTTAAACAATATTATCCGTGGCATCTTATCCGCTCATTATGCGTTTAAAACACAGCAGAAAGGCAAGAAAGATTTTAACAATAAAAGCCGATGGGATAATATGAGATGGTGGGATAAGTTCATTTCAGACATTCCGAAGTTTCCGCTACGCATTAAGAAAGCTAAAACAACGATGGTCGAAAAAGAAAACTGGTTGAGCCATAGCGTTAGCAAGTCACTAGCTATGCAGTATAAAGCTTATGTGACCGCTTATGGTGAAGACTACGCTAATCAACATCTAACCGCATTATTGGATTATGGCTATGGTAATATTTCTAAGCAAGACGATGCCATGATTGAACAGCGTGTAAAAGAATTACTAGGAACAGAAGAATATTAAGGGGGAAAAAATATGAGAGTAGATTCTATCAAGCAATATCTTATTTTAAAGTGGATTGAGGATAATTTTATCCTTAGTGAAATTGATGTCTTACTAATTGATAATAACTGTGTAGAGGTCATGGACAAGGTGCTAGACTACCTACTGATTTCAGTTAATGGGGATAATGAAATCGTGATTGAAAAAGGATGTGTCTTTGATGATGATTCACTAGCTATTGATACCAATGACAAGATTGGGGTTGAAACGTCATGAAGACCATCACAAAAAGAGATTTGATGGAACTTGAAAACTACGGTGAGTATGAAGCCAAAAGAATTATACAAGAAGCTAAATTGATGCTTGTTAAACGTGATTTTGATTTTTACGCTAATCCGAAACTTGGCAGAGTTCCAGCCCATATTGTTGAGGAAATTTTAGCATTCAATCCTTGTACAATAAGGGAGTAAGCTAATCCATATTATGAAAGTGATTTAAGGCTTAAACTAACGCTATAATATTGTTTATTTATAACCCCGAAACTGGTATAATATAGATAGATTATTAGAGCTAATTTAAGCCCCTCTTTCAATTTGAGGAGGAAATAAAATGGCTAAAATAGCAAACGTCTATAAAGACAAAACAACAGGAAAATTTTTCTATAAGAAAAGATTACCCAAAGGAAACCCGACAGGTAAAGAGTGGGCAATCAAAAAAGGATTTGATACGGCAACGAAAGCAAGAAAAGCACTAGATACCTATTTATCTGAACTGGCAACTTTAGAGATTAAAAAAGGAACTGCCACAGAAAAAGGTGTTACCATTGAAACATTTACTTGTAATGTAGCATATGGCTATTGGCAACATAAATTAAAGCAAAGTGTGATGGTTGGAAAGAAAAACCATTGTAGGTACATTTTCAATTATTTTGACGGAAAGACGTTTAATGACATCAGCAAGAAAGACATTGCACAGTTCAAAAATCACTTAATCAATTACGATAGTAAGCAAGGTGGCAAGCTAAAAGCCATGACAATAAATTTGATACTTTGTACCTTAGCACAGATTTATGACCTTGCTTGTGAGCATGAACTAGTAGAGAAAAATATTGCTCGTGAAATTAAAGGACTTCCCCAAAAGACAAAAACTGAAATAGACTACTGGACATTATCAGAGTTTGAAAATTTTCTTTCAGTAATAGACGATTCAACCTATAAGGGCTATTTGAAAAAACTAGGCTTTTATACGTTATTCTTTAGTGGTATGCGTGTTGGTGAAATGATGGCTAGAAAATGGACTGATATTGATTGGGATAACAACGCCATCTACATAGATAGCACCTTACGCTTTGAAAATGTTAATAACTGGTCGGCAAGTGTGAAAGATGGTCCGAAAACCGTTAGTAGTAAAGCATGGGTTAAGTTGACACCTAAAACAATGGAAATGTTGAGGACTTGGAAAGCCATGCAAGCAAAAGTAGGCAAGATGGAATATATTTTCATGCTTGACGGCACTATGTATAACTCTATGTATTGGACAAACTGGAAAAATGCTTTTGTTAAGAAATGGAACAAACAAGCACCAGAAGACCAACAACTTAAAAATATCCGTGTGCATGATTTACGAGATAGTCACGGTATGTTTCTTTTAATCAAAGGTGCAGACCTAAAAACCATTCAAAAAAAGCTACGCCATGCCAAAGCTACAACCACCATGAACTACTATTTAGATAAGTTGCCAGAAGTGGAAGACAAGATTTTACAAGGGTTCTAAATGGTTTATGTTACCCTTTGTGTTACCTTGTGAGAAAAACAAGTGCTTGAAAGCGTTGATGTTACAATGTTTGATGAGATTTTAGGGTAAATGTGGTATACTAAAGAGAACGATAACTGGGAACTTTGTAAGGAGAAGAGTCAGATGAATGATAAAAAAATACTCTCGGGAACGATTTTGTACGAATTAGATATATTTGATAAATCTGGCATTCTTAAAGTGGGGCGTCTGAATAGTCTTTTAAGAGAATTTTTAAAAGATGTAGAGAATTTTTCAAAAACAAAACAAATTCTTAAAGTCCTAAAAAAGCATAATGGAATGCTTACCGTATTGGTTGATGAAACCATTCGTCAATACATGTCTAAGTTAGAGAATGTGATGGAATTTGTTGAAAAGGTTGAAAAGAATCCAGATTATAAAATGATTAACTTTGAGGTTGCGTCTAAAGAAATTAAAAAGACGAGATTCTATTTTAGTTTCGAAAATTGCAAACCTGGTTTATATGAGGTAAACCGTGTTAAAAATAATCCTATCTTTTCTAATTTTGAAAAAGATTTTAAAGATGCGGATGTCCGATTAAAGAACAAACTGCTTGCCGCTGGTTTTGAAGCAAAGATGAAGACATTCAGACCAGAACGTTTTCGAGTTGTTGAGAATGCTGTGGTTCATACATTTTCTAAAGATGTAACAACAATCTCTTTCGAAGAAAAAGGCATCAGATGTATAGATGAAAATTTTAGAGGACGTACCATGGTGAAATTTAACGCTATGCCTATTGTTCCTAAAAAAACAATTGAAATAGCCATTTTTCTGCCCTTACAATCAGCAATTAATAATTATTATCATAACCTGTCTGAAACAGTATTTGGATTAAAGTTGATTGAAATGTTTCCAGCGGATGCTCCCATTATTTATCGCAAATCCCAACGTTTTGAGATTGTGCCATTTTATGCCGAAAAGCTGGGTATAGACCTAAAAAGATTGGTTTCTATTGAAGAACTTGAAGGAACAGTTGTGAAGAAGGCGGTTCTTTTTCATAAAGATGGTTTTTTTTGGACAAAAGAGCATTATGATTTTTTTGGAAAATTTGTTAATCCAAAACCAATGCCTTTTAGAAAAGTATATATTTCGAGGAAGCATTCAAAGCGGGCTTTAACCAATGAAGACGAAGTTGAGCAGCATTTAGAAGCTCAGGATTTTGATATCATCTACGCTGAAAATTTAACACTAGAAGAACAGATTAAGCTATTTTCGGAGACTGATATACTCGTAAGTGGACATGGTGCAGGTTTAGCTAATATTTTATTTATGCAACCAGGAACAAAACTGCTAGAAATTTTTCACGAAACCTTTTTGAAATCAGATTATTACCAAAGGTCGGTGCATAACCAAATGAGTTATCAACTTGCCATTACTGATAAAAGAGGTTATCTTGATGTAAATGAGCTTCTTGCTAAGATTAACCTCCTATTAGCTGCAAATAAATAAATGGGAGAAGAACTTTCATTTTCGTGTTATTATAAGAAAGTTATGGTATAATAAATGTATGAACAAATTGAACATGTGACTAAAAATGCTTTATGAGGTGTAGAATAAGATGTTAAATGATGGAGCAAAAACTGTGAAGGTGTCAGTTATACTACCTTGTTATAATGCAGCACCTTTATTATCTAAAAGTTTAGACAGTATTTTAAAGCAAACTTTAACTGATATTGAGGTAATATGTGTGGATGATGGGTCTACGGATGAGACTTTGATGATTTTGAAAACGTATGCCGATACAGATGCTAGAGTTAAAATATTAGAACAAAAAAACCAATATGCAGGAGTTGCAAGAAATAATGGGATGGCTGTTAGCCGTGGAAAGTATTTATATTTTATGGATTCAGATGATTTTTTGGTGAACTCAGCATTAGAGAAAATCTACCTTCAAAGTGAAGAAACAGGTGCAGATATCTGTTTATTTGGTGCAGGCACTTTAAATTTAGCAACAGGGGAAGAAGTCTATACTTATCCATTAAAAGAAAGAATACCATTAGAGCGTCCTTTCTCCAAGAAAGAGTTGTCAGCAAGCTTAATCGGTGCCCATCATACTGCGCCTTGGAATCGCCTTTACCGAAAAAGCTTTGTTAAAAAAAGTGAGCTAAAATTTCAACCACTAGCACGAAGTAATGATTTTTTCTTTTGTATGGCAACCATGATTGAAGCAGATACCATAACAGTTGTTAATGAGTGCTTATATTTTAGAACAATCAATTCTGGCACGAGTTTAGTAGAAACTATGGATCACAATCCATATGGTTTTTATGAGGCAAATAAGAAATTAAGAGAATACCTCCTTGAAAAAGATTTATTTGATGAGTTTAAAAGAACGCTCATTTTATATCACATGGTTTCGGCGCGTCATGTTCTTTCAAAGTTAAAAAATCCTGAAATATTAAGTGAAGTTGTTTTGTTTTTAAAAAATACTTATTTTGAAGAATTGGAAATTTGGAAATATCGTGATGTGCTTCGGGATCAAAGGAGTCATTTGAACTTACTTACTTACATCGTCGAATCTGATGCTGATGAGTTTGCTAAAATTTTATATAATCCTGAAACAAAAATGATTGAGCAATTGATTAAAATCTCTATTGTAATTCCATGTTATAATTCTCAGTGCTTTTTAGCTGATTGTTTAGATAGTTTGTTAAAACAAACATTAAAAGAATTTGAAATTATTTGTGTAGATGATGGTTCAACGGATGATACTTTTGAAATATTAACAGCATATGCACAAAAAGATGCTCGAATTACCGTACTAAAACAGCATAACCAGTATGCTGGAATTGCTCGAAATCACGGAATGTCGCATGCAAAAGGAAAGTACTTGCTTTTTTTAGATTCGGATGATTTTTTTGAACCGATGATGCTTGAAAAAATGTACCTTAAAGCAGAGGAGCATTTGGCTGATATTTGTATAACTTCAGGTGGAAAATATGATTTAAGAACGCGTTTGGTATCTCATGAGTACGAGACACGTTATGATCGCTTGCCAAGAAATTTGCCATTTTCAAGAATAGATGCGCAAAAAGACATTTTTTCTTTAGGATATGGGGCACCTTGGAACAAGCTCTTCAAAAGAAATTTTATTAGAAAAAATGGATTGGAATTTCAAGGGATAAGAAGTTCTAATGATATCTTTTTTGTTCAAAGTGCTATGGCAATTGCTGAGCGTATCACTGTTGTAGATGGTTGGTTCTTTAACTATCGTGTTGGCAGCAAAACCAGCTTAGTGGAGACTATTGAGCAAAGTCCTCTTTGTTTTTACGAGTCTTATGTGGCACTCAAGACATTTTTACTAGAGCGTAGCATTTACAATGAGCTAAGACTAGCATTTAAGAAGGCAGCACTTGGGAGTGGGCTTTATGCATTACGAATGGCAAAAACAAATGCAAGCTGGTTAAAAATTGCTTTGTTTCTCAAACATACTTATCTTCCAGAATTAGAATTGTTAGAAGTGAAGGATATGATTCCTTATTCTCATAAAGAAGAACTTGCGGTCATATTGGACCAAAATGAGCAGGTACTATCTTTTTATGAACCTGTTTTGCGAAAAAGTGAAATAAGAAATTTTGAATTGGATGACCAACTTTGCTTGCAATCGTCGTCAAAAAATGTGAAAGTTTCTGTGGTGGTAGAGCCTGCTATTTCTACTTCACGCTTAAGAGAATGCCTTATTAGCCTTCAAAATCAAACATTGAAAGATTTTGAAGTGATTTGCATGACCGATTTTCAGCAAGACGAATTAGAAAGCATTATCGAAAAAGATGAACGATTTCTATTCTTATCTGCTGAGGGAAAAACGGCTTCAACCATTAACAATGAAGCTATTCAAATTGCAAAAGGAGAATATATTTTATTTCTAAATGGAAATGATGTAATTTTGCAAGTAGCATTAGCACATTTGTATCTTCAAGCCAAAAAACAGCAATTAGACGACTTGCTTTTTGAGGGAATATTGGTTTATGATAGTATGAATTTATATCGTAAACATAGAAATCAAAACATATATCGTTATTATGGTGAATACGAGAATAGTGCTCAAAAAGGAACGGCTATCTTGGAATTGCTTACGACTGAAAATGAGTTAAAATTAACGCATAATATGCATCTTTTTAGAGTTGACTTTTTGAAGAAATATCATTTGACGTTTGATGAAAAAGTTCCGATGGATTATTTATTCTTTATTAAAGCATTAAGAATGGCAAATCGGGCATTGATTCATCAAGAACCCTTATATGTGAAACATATTATTCAAGAAAGCTTTGATTTGCAAAGTGCCATGCTAGAAGGGTTAAATAAAGCGTTACAAGACTGTGAAAATTCGAATACGACCCGAGAACTAAATGAAAATTTGCTTTCTCATTTGCAACTCATTAAAAGAAACATGCTTTCTGATATGATAAATCACAATTCGCAAATGAGCATTGTAAAGTTCGAGCGAAAAAATACCCATACAATTACTATAGGTTTAGAACTGAAGATCTTTCAAGATGTTATGATTGACTTTAGTCATGTGATGTTGAAATTGAGGAATAACACACAAAATTTTGAACATCATTTAGCTATTACTAAAGTTGATCAATTGGCAGATGCGGTATATGTTGTTGAATTTGATTTTAATGTGACATCCTTAAAGTACGTGCCACTTTATTATGACTTATATTTGGTCATTAAGCTGGATGGCAATACCCATGAAATAATAATTAAAAATCCGACTGAACAGGTTAAAAAACAAATCTACCTTAGAGTCAAAAAATATGAAACGTATTTAAGTGATGGTTATAAAATCTACCCACACCTATTGGAAGGTAGGTATTTGTCATTTACTTATCGTCAACCTGAAGAGGCTGAAACAAGTTTCAACCGATTTAAGGAGCAGGTTGCTTATTTTTGGTATTTGTTATTTAAAGGTTACTATGATAAAAAAGCCATTTGGTTAGGCTTCGAAAAGAATGCCGAGACTGCTAGTGATAATGGTTTTGCGTTTTTCAAATATTGTTATGAAAATGAAAAGTATGAGCATTTTTACTATGTTTTGAAGAAAAATTCTAACGAAATAGATAAATTTGACAAAATGAAAGATCGATTACTCATTCATATGAGCTTCAAATACATGGTTTATTTGTATGCAAGTAAGCTTTTGGTTGCTTCGGAATCTAAGCAGCACGTCTATAATATCAGGGCACAAAAAGGTAGAATTCAAAACATTCTAAATAAAAAGAATTTGGTTTTTCTCCAACATGGCGTGATTGCTTTTAAAAAAGTGCCATTTTTCAAAGTGACCAATCAATCTGCTAGACCTAAGGTCTTCGAAGTTGCTTCAAATTTTGAAAAAGCCATTGTTCAAAAACATTTGGGTTATCAAGATCACGAAATCATGGTGACAGGCTTATGCCGTTGGGATCATTTAGTGGATCAGCAAGAAATGTTGTCCAAGAAAAAAATATTTGTTATGCCCACATGGCGCGATTGGCTTGACAGTGCCCCACGTGAGGATTTTGTTAAGACTCATTATTATCAAACTTATAAAAAGTTGCTTGATGATGAAGCTTTATCAAAATTACTAGTTGAAAATGAATTGGAACTACATTTTTTACTTCATCCCAAATTCAAGGAATATTCAAAAGAGTTCAGTAGCTCTCACAGAAGTATTTATGTTCATACTTTTGGAGAGGTGGATGTTGCAAAAATGCTGATGGAGTGTAGCATGCTGGTGACGGATTATTCAAGTATTGCATGGGATATGTATTATATGGGGAAACCAATCATCTTTTACCAATTCGATTTAAAAGCTTATCAATCCTATCAAGGGGCTTATATTGATCTTGTGAATGACGTTTTTGGTGACACTATTAGCACCCATGAAGAGTTAATAAATGAATTGGTTGGCTATATAGAAGCTGATTTTGCAGAAAAAGAACAGTTCAAAGAAAGACGTTTCACTTATTTCGATCATGTAGATAAAAATAATAGTGCACGAACTTTTGAATTTATTAACATGAGAAAAGAAGAACTGTATAGCTCTGATAAAGAAACATTATTTAAAATAGTAAAGAGAAATTTAAAGGTCAAATAATCAGATGTTACATTCAATGATCACTTTCTAAGTCTAGCTCATCATCAAGAAACTCATTAAACTCTTCTGCTACTTCGAACGAAAAATCACCATGCATAACTGATGGAGGGAATGAATGTTGTGCTTGCTCCTTCTGTCGTGCTTGACGATGACGTATTTGATTTCTTCTTGCGAATAAAGCCATGCAAGAAATTAAAGGCATAGCGATTGTAATGGTGTTATTTAGGATTTGGGTTGTTGTCATAAAAATGCTCCTCTTTGTTTTTTGCGTATAGTATGAGAAAAACTGCATACATTTATCCCACAAAGTTTGATTAGAAAAGCAGAATGTGGTACAATAAGATGTAAAGAAAAATTAAACAAGAGTGATAAGTATGAAATTTAAAGCAGAAATTCCCAATATTATAATGATTATCATTGCTAATGTATTCACCATTGGGCTTGTTTTTAGCATTGCTAATGATTGGCAGGAATCTGGAGGACTTAGTTTTGAAGGAGTAAGATTCGGCTATGAAGAAGATCGGCCTGAAGCAAATGTTGCCGTTCAAGGTGAAGCTATAGATGATGGAATCAACCTTGATGAGAAAATGGAGCATATTCTTACTGATTTTGATGCATTGCGTATACAAATTAGCACGAGGATTCACACTTTAATAGAAGAAGCGAATACTGAAAGCGAAGAAGTCGATACGCCTGTTTATGGAGAAAATGAGCCAGCAACAGAGACTATCCCTGGAACACTAGCTCCGACAGAAGCAGTACCAGAAACTACATCACCAATAGCAATTCCAACAACACCTGCAACCAATCCACCTGCGACATTACCACCAGCAACTGAGCCGCCTGTGACGCAACCATCAGCAACTGAGCCGCCTGTGACGCAACCACCAGCAACTGAGCCGCCTGTGACGCAACCACCAGCAACTGAGCCGCCTGTAACGCAACCACCAGCAACTGAGCCGCCTGTAACGCAACCACCAGC
>Ga0131853_10015720_pt1 | contig 13830 bp, 12 predicted proteins | sample TergutLab28metaG_FD_92764 | JGI IMG/M metagenome (GOLD analysis project Ga0131853, IMG submission 92764) | Labiotermes labralis P1 segment gut microbial communities from Petit-Saut dam, French Guiana - Lab288 P1 (version 2) (version 2) | ecosystem: Host-associated > Arthropoda: Insects >... | reverse complement strand
CAACGTGAGGTCCTGAAACAACAAATTGGAACCTGGCCAGCAAGCAAGGAAGATCTCATAACCAAGCACAAGAAGGAGTTTTGTGCGTTCATTGAATCAATAGACTTTGACAATCTGAAAGTAAGAAATCAATGTACATAGCTGGTTAAACGGCATGCAGTAATACCGAGCGTAGTGGAGCACGCTCAATAAATCATAATTAAAAAAAACTAATATACATACATAAATGCATACACACATACATACAAACATACATACATATATAAATACATACATCCATACATACGTACATACATACATACATACACACATACATACATACATTAATTAATACTTACATACATATATTCATACATACCTACACATATACACACATACATAATTACGTACATACATACATAAATGCATGCACACATATATAAACGCATAATACATAAACACATACATACATACCCACACACATACATACATAAATACATACACACATAAATACATACATGCATACATACATACATACATACAAGACATATACATACACACATACACACATAATACAGACATACATACATACAGACATACATACGTTACAAACGTGCATAATTGAATATATGCATGCATGCATGCATACATACATAAATACATACATACATAAACACATACATACATACATGTATATATACACGTACAAATAAATACATACATCATTACATACGAACAAACATACATACATACATACATAATAAATATACATACATACATAAATACATACATACTATCATACATAAACAAGTACAAACATACGTACATAAATACATATATACAATCATACATAGTACATACATACATATATACATACAATCCTACATACTACATACATACATACATATATACTTACATTATACTTACATAAATATATACATACAATCTTACATAATTCATACGTACATATATACGTACATTATACTTACACACATACATACATACAACCATACATACATGCATACATACATACATTCAAGCATACATGCATGCATACATATATACATACTTACATATATGCATACATGCATACATACTTACATACATGCATACATGCATAATTGCATACATGCATAGATGCATACATACATACAAATATACGTACATACATACTTACGTACATACATACATGCATACATTAATACATACATACATTTTTATATATATTTATTGAGCATGCACCATTACAAGGGCGTAATACTACATGCTTCATTATACATTGTTTTAGGAGATGCAGTGACCAGCGCGATCGGTGTATTCCCTTTAAATTTGCCTTTACATTGTCTTGGGTTTCTATTTTATCATTCTTTATCATAGGTTATCATTGGGATTGTATTGACGAAAATTTTTAATGATTTATAATGCTTGCTTATTAGAGCTTTTTTACTGGTCGGCCAGTCTCCTGATTTAGAGACGGCTATTCTTAGGCCATTTCTTTGTGTCTTAATTAATTCACATTTGTAAAGTAAGTGGTCCGTAGTTTGATCATTTTTGCCGCATGGGCATACGGGCGAATTTATTATTTTAAAGCGATGTAGGTATGACTTTATATTGCCGCGACCTGTCAACATGATTCTAAGGTGTTGGTTTGTCGAAATTTTCATGATCAGTCTTTCGGTAACTGTCGGGAAATATTCTTTGGTAGCGTTGCCCTTGGTAGAAGAGTTCCATATTGTTTGGTAGCGTTGCCCTTGGTAGGAGAGTTCCATATTGTTTGGTAGCGTTGCCCTTGGTAGAAGAGTTCCATATACTTTGCCACTTTTGTGCACTTGTTTTTTCTAATTCGCTTAGCACTAAACTTTTTGGAAATTTGTTATAACAGATTGCGATGTCAGCGTTCGTAGCTGCCTCCTTTGCTAGCCTGTCTGCGAGTTCATTTCGTAGGGTACCAACATGTGCCTTGACCCAGCAGAATCTGACGTTCCAGTCAGCTTGTTCCAGCTTCCTTGTTTGTAGTCGAATTTTGTCTATGAGAGATGTATGGATTCTGGCGTTTTTTATGGAATCCACGGTCGTCTGGCTGTCTGTGTATATGGTTACTATCTTTGCTGTAATTTGTATGTTTTGCAAGTATTCTAGGGATTTCAGTATTGCAACTTGTTCTGACTGATTGTTTATACATCTCTTATTTAACCGGTATTGTAGGCTAGAGGTGTGTTTACCAGTAATAAATATGGCAGCCCTGCGCCGACCCCTTGTTCATTCTTGCTCCCGTCTGTATAGATTTGTATGGTGCTGTCATCCTCTTTACAATCGTCAAGGATGGTGAACGAGATGGCTGGGTGAAGCCAGTGTTTTGTTCTCGTGTCGTGATCGAACTGCACCTCGTCTTTTATGTTTCCTTTGGTGATTTGGAAGAGCCTGGTGGTTTCTTCTATTTTAATATCAATTGGAGTTAGGCCTGTAATCATGCATAGGGCTTCGTTTGAGACCGTAAGATAAGATTTAGAGATCCTGATGTTTATGAGTCTTTGGACTCTGGTAAATTTTGTTCTGTAGCAAGCTTTGCTGAGTGCATTAATCCATATCGGAGCACCACAGAGGAGAAAAGATAGTATGGCTCCTGTGTATATAGACTTCAGAGCGTTATAACTTAATCCCCAGTTTATTTTTGCTGATCTAGATAGAGCAAAAATCAGTTTAGAACATTTTTCCTTTATGTAGTTTATGTGTTTCCTGAATGTTAATTTGGTGTCTATTATTATCCCTAAGTTTTTTAAGCTAATTACTTGTGTGAGAGGACGAAAATTAAGGTACATCTCCAAATCCTTCCGTTCTTTGCGTTTCCTTCTTGATAGTAACATAATATTCGATTTTTGTTCATTGAAACGAATTTTGTTGGCAGTTGCCCATGCGGAAATCTTGGTCAGTTCAGAATTTGAGATGTTTTCGGCTCCTATAACTGATTTGCCTCGTGTTGCCAGAATCAAATCATCGGCGAACGCGATGCATTTAGTGCGGTGCGTGAAGTTAAGGTTTAAAAGAGAGTTGTAGAAGATACTCCAAAATCCAGGTCCACAACAAGTGCCCTGAGGGCGGCCTCTTGTGATTTCTGCCTCAACTTTAATATTGTTTGTTTGCAGCGTCGTCCAACGTTTGCTGAGAAAGCTTTTAGTCACGTTGTGTAAGTTCCGTGGGCATCCACTGTCATTTAGGCTTTTTAAAATGCTGGGCCACCATGCTGAGTTGAATGCGCCCTCCACATCGAGGCTAACGAGTACAGTTACTTCTCCTGAACTGAATCCTTCCTCTACGTAGTCTATTAGTGCCTTGACTGAGTCGATTGTGCTTGCCTGCGGTCTAAAGCCGTGCTGGTTTTTATTTAGGTACTCTGTGGTGTGGACGTGATGGTTTATTCTATTCATCATTAATTTTTCCAGAACCTTGCTCCCGATGCGTAGAAGGCTAATAGGGCGATATTTCGACACTTCGTAGCTTCGTTCTTTGCCTGGTTTTGTGATTGGAATTAACTTGGCCTTCTTCCATTCTGTAGGGAATATCCCCTGTTTTAAACAGCTGTTGTATATTGCCGTTATGAATGTTGGTACTGTTTTGAAAACATGGTTGTAAATCTCGCTAGTTATGCCATCCTCCCCTGGGGCCCTGTTTTTCTAGTTTTCAATGATGTTCCTGATTTCTGGGGTAGTGAATTCCCGGTTGTCTGTCGTGTTGACTGGTTGCTCGGTGTGGGCCCTGATGTTTTTATGGTATTCAATGTCGTCTCCTATGTTGTCTCGTGGGGCGAAGGTTTCCATCATTTGGCTTAGAGTTTCTTTTGTGTCTGCAGTAAGAGTTCCGTCTGGTTTGCGCAGTGACGTTATCTGGGTTATTGTGTTTCCTTCCCCGCAGCCTTTTTGTAAATAGCACCCCAAGGATTGGTGGCCGTGGACACATCACAGAATTCTTTCCAGGATCTGATTTTCTCCCTTCGTATAGTTGCGACATATGTTGCTTTACATTCGAAATATTGTGTTTTCCTTTGCTCCCTGAGTTCATCGTTGTTCCTAGTCCTTTGATAAAGTCTGCGTAGAGCATTAGTTCTTTTTCTCAGGATTGTTAGGTCAGCTGACCACCAGGAGACGGATCTGTGTGATGTTGAGTTCCTCGAAGCCCTGTATGTTGGGAATGTGTTATTGCATTCCATTTTTAATGCTTCGTTAAATTCGGTTACTATTTTGTCGATGTTTGCTCCTTCGGTTAGTTCGGAGGAGAACAAATAGTCCACGTCTTCTCCTAGGGTGGTGTTAAGATTAATTTTAAATTTTTCACTCAGAACCTGGAGAAGGGTTCCTTGGAATGTTACCAGGCACTTGTTATTAGTTATGTATCACTTGTTTAAGGGATTTTCTGCATAAACCTTGGCGATGACTGGTGTTATGGCGTATTTAATAATGCTATGGTCCGACACATTTTCCTGATCGCTTATCGCCCATTCAGTTATACTGTTCAGTAGACGGGGGCATGTTATTGTCAGGTCTATGTTACTTGTGCCCAGTCTGTTTCTGAAGGTGGTATTGCTGCTTTGCACATTCAGGATAAACACTTGTTTGTTTGTCATAAATACTTCTAGGATTCTGCCTCTTGAGTTAGTTAGCTTGTCGTGCCACAAGGTGGATCTTGCGTTACAGTCAGCTGCGATTAGGATTCCTGTATATTTTGAGTGATGTAGAATCAGTTCTATTCTTACAATATCATCTTCTATCTGGTGCTCCCTGTCGAAGTACATGCTAGCTGCGATTAATTGTTTGTTTCTAACAATAATTTAAACCGAGACCGGGTCAACATCTGACAATTGGTGTATTGACATTACATCTATATGCTTGTTTGTTACTACCACTGCTGCTCTGCATCGATCGTCGCCTGATGTGAAGATTTTGTATTTCGTTGGAATTCCGACCACTTTGCCTTGGATAATGTGTGGTTCTTTGATGAATATTATATCTGTTTCTTCCTCTGCGACTAACTTCATTAAGTTGGCGGTAGCGGGCCTGGAGTGTTGTAGGTTGACCTGGATGAATTTTAATCCAATTTGTTTTGCGTGTGTATTGTTTGTATTGTTGGTCCCCATACCAATAATCAGTGTTTTTCCTATACTTGTCCGGGACTGCCTGTAAGCTAGGGCAGTTCCTACCCAGAGCGGAGTGGTCAAAACTGACTTTAGCCTCAATGTGGTGCGTGTTGAAGGTGTGGCAGTTTATGCATTTGTAGTGCTGTGGTGAAGCTGAAACATTCTCGTTGTCGGTGATTCAATTTGGAGCATTTGTAGCACCGGTTTGCAACGAGATAATCTCCTAAACTACATGTGATCAAGCCTAGTTTAATTTTCTTATGTAAGAGCATTCTTCGTGTGTGGGCACTGAGTTCTATCACTGGGTTGCGAGTGAGCCTACATACATACTTACTTACATACATACATACATACATACATACATACATACATACATACATGCATGCATGCATACGTACATACATACATACATACATACATACATACATACGTACGTACATTCTTACATACATACATACATTCATACATACATACATACGTACGTACATTCACACATACATACAGACATACGTACATACATACATACACACATACGTACGTACACACAGTGCGTGAGTCTTAAAGGTGTGCGTTAATCACAGTTAATAGTTTCAATTTTCTTAGACGTACATCGAAAATATTGAATTTGGAGGAATTCTGCAAAACACCGAGCCTGTAGGAACCATCATTCACAAGTCCCTGAAGGTCCCTGAAGAGTAGATGTCGGGGCTGCACTGCCAGGCTGGAGATCAGGGACGCCGAGAATGCAGCCATTAAGACCAATGACGTCACGTATGATATGAAGATCACAATGCGGCCTGGTGTGCTGTTGACTTCATCCCTCTGGCCTGCAGCAAATGGTGGTTTGGCGGGTTGGTTTTGTTAAGAAACACTCTGGCCTACAGATGTTTTCCTGCGTAGCATCTTTACGGACAGTCACTATTTCCCCAGAATGTCATGGGCTATGTTATTGTGTCCTTTTATTGGGTCACTGTGGGGCGTTTATTTATTGCTTTTAAGCCTGCTTCTGACGGAACATCCCTTTGAGATCTGGCGATGTCAAGGACACTTTAAACGGACCCTACTCTTTACTAATAACTTGAAATGTGTTCATCCTTTAATTTTCATCTCCACACTCCCTGAAAGCAGAGATCGTAATTGTTCTGGACACTACTTGAGGTTGATAACTTCACAAACCTCCCTGTTTTCTGATGTTCTGTGTTAAGTACCAGACGCTGCTGACTTCCATCCTAACGACTAGTGTCTCGGTCGCTCCATTCCAGAAATTATTTTCGATCCTTATAAATAAGGCACTTAATGGTTAGGGAATTCTGCAAGAATATTAACAGTAAATACCTGGGCTTGATTCATGACTATAAAAAGAGAAATTAATTTCAGTTACATAATAATAAATTGATGAGGGAACTTAAACTAAAAATGTTGGAAAATGAGATTATTTTGAGGGGTAATGTTTGTACAGTTGATTAGTGCAATGAATGGACAGGTGTAGAAGGACGAATATGAATGTCAGGAAAAAATTAACAAGGCCCAAAATAGGAGAAAAAGAAAGAAGTTTATTAAGACAGGAAGCATAGATCAAAAAATAAAAAATTCATAAGAAGGATTAGCCTTCTGACCTTGCTGGCAGAAACATGAAGGGATGTAGAATACTGTGGCAATTAGACTGAGATACTCGTTGCTCTTGTTACTGAAGTTTATGATTGCCAGACAGACACCAAGAGCACAGCCGGTAATGGCTGCGACCAACCATAAGCTGTAGCTGAAAGGTGTGACGTAGCGATCCCATGCCATATCGGATATGCTGTGAGGACGTAAAAACACCTTGGCGCTGAAAGATAAATTGTAGCCTTAAGTATGCACGTTCCTGTTTATTATTTTCATAATATTTATGATTACAACGAAATATGAAATAAAATCACTCCACACGTAATGAAATGAGGAATGTTTCAAAATCCCATGTAAAATTTGACGGCCGGACAGAAGTAATTGTGGAACTCTGTTTGCGTATGTTAATAATTGTTTGGGAAAGATCCGCCGCTTCATTTTTACGGCTTAATGTACCTGATTTTAGAAGTTTTCCCACATTACAGAAAATGTCGTATGACTGTTAAGGGCACGAAACATTCTTTGGTTTTGAACCTTTAGCAGAATATTTAGTACTCTTTCAGAAAATTGTAGGACGTAGTTTTATAGCTGCTCCATTCTTTGAATTGTTAGTGTAAAAAATAAAATTTGGAAAATCGCAAATAAAGTTTGGAGAACAGGTTGGACGTATTTGTTACCCTCCCCGGCGACAAATATGGATAAAAACAGAAATCAATTTTGGAGATTCCGTTGGCTATTATATTTTTCACTTAAAACAGAATAGGCGTACAGATGTATGAAAATATTTATGGACTCCTCGTATAAACGGAGGAAAGCAGGAGAGCATAACTTTTGTTCGAAAAGTATCTGCCTTCATACTTTTTGATATAAACAACGTACACAAATAAGCGAAAATGATGTACCAGTAATCGGAAGAATTTCTTATTGAAAAAATTTAACTACCCTTACCTTGAGAATTCTACAGTATCTATGAATGCCACTACATCGTATCTCTGCCTTGTTGCTGTGCAGTGTCCGATACCAACGTCTGCCACCCCACTGCTTACAAGTGCTATCATTCCATTCCACGATCCGTTACCAGACTTAGAGCCATATGAATCCGTCTCGTGGAACACAGTGCTGTTGGCAAGTGTCAGCGATTAATATTGTTGTTACATAGAGTTACAAATTATGGTAAAAAAAATTTCTTGTCCTACAAATATTAAGTTTTGTGTTTTATGACTTCAATATGTGAAAGAATTAAATCAATATGAAATTACGGTAAGTATACAGTTCAAAATTGTGTTCGATTTTAAACTGTTGCGGTCAGTTTAATTACATCTCTAGAACCAATTTTTCTCTATAATAAATTTTTAGATGCAATCTTACTCTTTTATCTATCTCAACCATTTGACAAACGTTACACTAGTTAATTCCTCCCATATATCGTCCTGGTTTCTCCAAATTAATCATATCTTTGCTTGTGTATTTCTTGAGATAATTTACAAAAAATATTCTTACTTACGTTACATTTATTTTCTCCACCAACGTGAACCAAATTTCATCAAAATATTCATCGTCATCGAGAGATCGTTTTGCCTCGAGAGTTGTGTTGTCGGTCACGTGCCCTTTAGTAGCCTGAAATATATTTCAGAACTATCCGTAACAGTGCATTACACATTTAAACGTTAGGTGTATCTGTGTGAAAATTTATTTGAACTTCGAGTAAAGCAGAGCAAATTGAAGTTGAAATGGTATACCACGGTTGATCAAAACGCTTTTGCGCATTTTGTCTGTATATATTAACATTCTGGTAGATAACATGCATTTGAGGCTGACACTAAACAAAGTTTTCAATTTTGTGAGAAAAAAAGCCCTAAACTACCTACAAGTTATTGTATCCTGGAGAACACAAAGCATAAAATATCAACGAAGTGAAAAGGGTTACATTTTTAAGTCAGAGTTGTTTTAGAATTTGCATATTGATGTACGGATCTCCAAAATCTTACTGATGTCCTCTCCTAGTGTATAATGATTCTGTTTGATGGGTTTTTTTGAACATTTTAAATAGCTTCCTCTGTCATTGAATTTACATATTAGCCTATATATATTGTGTTTAGCGTCTGATGAACTGTGTTCTTTTGGGTATTCACAAAGTACGAAAAGCCGTAAAAACGTTTAACCTGTCCAAAACGTTACGCTAATAAAAAGTAATTCTTTTTCGTTTTCAATAATAATCTCACTAATATTCAACGTGAGAACCGTTGTTGCAAAATATTTCGAGACCCTTAATAACTAATATTGCTGTCCACCACACGTACACCGAAAAACAAGGCTTTACATTAAACCAAATTATACTCTTCTCTGACTTTGTTTTAATCATAGAAACAAAATTAAATGCATCGGGAATTGAAGAATTTTCGGCTCACATTTACGTGAGCGGCTTGAATTGTTTGTCCCTGTAGGTTGTTCCTCCTCCTGTAGAGGCCTTGTGAGGGCCAGGTAAGGCCGCCACCAGCAGTCCAGTTACCAAAACTGTATGTCTGCAGGGGAAGAGTGGGACTAACACGGTACACTTCGGTCAGTATGACGACGTGGTCAGTTTGTGGCTGAGCCACCAGGAACTGGCAGTCGAAAGGAATGTTGATGTCGCTAAAGAACTGTTCCAGGGACGTGTTGGTGTCCAGGAACAGCAACCAGATGACTCTAGATGAATAGGGATCTACAAATGTCTGTAATATTATTTATATTTTTAACAAACCGTTTATTGCTTTAACGTAAACCCATTTCTTAAATTACGGAAATAATCTTTAGGACTTTATAATATTTACGAACAATTTGTCTTTAAATGCTATAGTGTATTACCATGCTAAATTTTTAGATGTTTGTACCTCGGTATTTAATATACTGTATGGGTATGAATTGCAAGTGGAACAACTTAGCAGGTAAATATATTATTCCTTTCATTATTAATTATTTTCCCTGGTTTCCCTGCTTTTGTAGTTAGAGTCACATTTTGGTCCTCGTGTCAAATTATCAGATATGTGTACCAGTGATACTTGAGTGGTAAAAGCGGCCGACGACTAGTACTGAAAAAATTACCAAATTGGTGCGCCGATTGGTTATAAATTTTGTGAGCATTAAACTAGTCGAAAAGAAAGGGCCAATCTATTTATGTATTTAGAGGGTTAACTTTATTTTAACTTTATTTTCCGTGACCTCGTATTTGGAGTTGATTACTGGCTCACACAAATGTAGGAACGTTGGGAGAATTAAGGTCACCTGTGGGATCATATTTATGATAAATACGGAAGAAGTGCTAAGAATTGCTACCTTGTAGTACAATAGAACCAGATGTGCTGACAGAACAAAAAATGTCTCAGTACACTTCTAACCTGATTTATATAGCGTCTTGTTTCTTCATTCCCTCTCAGTATGACGTATATTGACCGTTGAGCAACGCAACTCTCTCTGGTGCCACTTCCGAATGTCTTTTCCATAATAGGAACATACACATATACTAAGTACTTACGAAATCTCTGCATCAATATCGTAGCTTCAAAACCTGGAATACATTAATCATTTTCTTCTATGGTAATTACATGCGCAAAAAATAGATTTATTTTACAAATTTACTAATCGCCGATATCACCCAAAGTTAGGCTAAAATCTGTCCATATGATAAACAAATAAGTGATTCGAAAAAATTTCCAGTCACAAAAGAGTGTATTTAAATTTTATTTTCATATGCAGATAACATAATTAAATTACTTATATGCTATTGTACTTTTTGTACGCGATATTTAATGACTAGTGTCCTTAATATTGATTTTGTATATTGCGTAAATAGAGCCTTTGGAAAAATTTTTCGAAAATATATATATGTTGAAGTCTACTACATTATATATTGCAGGTATCATTAATACATGCGATCATATTATGGTCTTGGAACTTGGTGGTTGTTGTGGTTCATTGATCGTAGAGAGTTTCTTTTGTGTCTAATTGAGCAACACAACACAAATTATGTATTGGGGAGCTGTGGTGGGGCTCCTGTCTTTCCTTGGTATGTTTTTCAATAGATGTAGAAGTTTGCCTAGAAGCACACACCGGCCGTCTTATTTCCCAAGAAGAAGAGGCTGATAAACAAAGCACAGGGTGCTAATTACATCAAATTCTAGTCTGGACAGAGACTCGTCTAAAAGAGCTACACTTCTCCAGGATTCTGACACTTAATCACCAGTTTTATGTAATTCGTACAGTGCATATTCTTATAATTATACATCAACTTGATTATATTGAAAATAAAATACAAAACTTGGAAATATATTTTTGGAAATGATCGTTTGTTCGTAGGTATGTAATGGAAATGTATATTGCGCAGATCTCAATAAGAAATTTTCAGCTTGTTATGAACTATTTTTTCCAAATACGTTTCTAGTTGATTTCTTAAGTTTTTCTTAATATGTTTGTCACTCTCCCTAAATCGCGTATCATCGGAGATGAGTACTATGTGTTAATGAAGCGCTTTTGGAAGGACTCTTACAAGGAAACTCGGAAGGAGCACAGGTTATGAAGCTGGGTTTGTATTTCTTTAAACTGGAAGAATCCGGAAGATCGAACACTGGTGCCGAAATATGTAGGAGATCAATCATTTTAAAAAATTATTTTATTAAGTACATTTTTTGTTTAAACATTAATTCCTGATTTGCAGTATTGCACCCCACAAACTAAGTCACTAGGAACATCTACCTGTATTAATCAAGTTTACCTGCACACAAGTAAATAATTATCTTACTTATGGTCCAGAAATCACACGAAAAAAAGACGTCGTCGGGAAGGACTGCCACCGTCCTGACAGGTTGTAAATTCTAATTCAATCCATTGCCAATCCAAGTGGAGTTTGTGCTGATAAAATTTAAAATTGGAGGATTTTTTGTTTAAAAATCCCTTCCAGAAAACTTCCGCTAATATTCTATACACATACATTCATTTATTAGCGAAAATATACGAACACGGAAATTGTAAAAAAAAAATAAAGCACTTAAAATAAAACTAATTAAAATTTAGAGATGTAGACAATAAAAAAGCGGGAACACTCCATCTGAATCAAAGTTATTTATATTTCCATGACCCATCCATATAATATTATTTACAAAAATGTATTTTCGAGTAAACATTCAGAGATTTATAACCCAAAATCTCAGTACATTTTTCCAAGCACAACATTCGTGCGAGGAAAGAAACAAATTAATTCTCACCTTGCTCTTCTCCCTCCGAGTTCACGAAGAAAACACAGCTGTTTGTTAGTTCTTGGTGTATATCAGCTATACATTTTACTATATTTAATAATTTCTGTAAATCAGCATTCACAGCAACACTATAAAATGTGAGTAATGTGAATAGAACGATATAAGTGTACATCTGAATTATCAGACGCTCGAATTATTCCGTGCCAGTCTGAAGAGATTTCTAATTTCCAGCTTCGAAAATTTTGGTGTTTCATGTAAAGGAAGTAAACGTGGCGAGGAATGTAATTAGAATAAGTGTGGCAGTTAGGCAGATTGTCCATATTTTTATATAGACCGGTCCCATATTTATCGCTGCAGTTGACATCACACTAGGAGTGTGGAAGGTCACAATTTCCTGTGGTGATCTATCAACATTGCTTATTCATCAGAATACATTACTATGATTTAGTTTTGTTATGTCTACTATTTACTACATTCAGCCTTCTTTTGCTGCATATATGGCGTATGTTGACATGTGACTGTATGTCCAGCTGTAACAGTTAGAAATGATAAAATGTACAATTATATTCTTAATACAATATATTGCATAATTTATCCAATCTCTTGAAAATTTCTCGTCAGACTTGTGGTCCAATTAGAAGAACAAACTTTTTTTCTGTTAGTGATCTGCTTTCGAGATTCTGCGTCTTGTGTTAGGCGAGTATTCATTCGTTACGGGACATATATTGCTTCCAATCTCAGGGTACAATTCCGGTTCACGTGCATGTTGTAGTAAATGGTACGTTCTTCCAAAACGTCTGAAATTTCATCTAGTACAAAACGGAGAATTCCAAAAGAAGATCATAAACTGATCAACAATCCTGCTGAACAAGCGGAAAAATTAAATTCAAACTATTGTTTGCCTCAAATGCAGTAAATTTTGAACTGCAATGAACATACAGATTCCACAGTTCCACATAAATTTGTTAACAAATGTGTTTCCTTTATTCTCGAATAAATCCAAATGTACAGCCGCTACAAGTGTGAAGGTATTCTGATCTCACTAAATGTAACGGAAAATAATCTTGTTACATTCCGGTACGGTGACCGTGTGAACATAAGGGTGTCCAGGGTCTTGTGGAAGGATGTGAAACGAAATGGTAGCACGAATGGCGGGAGAATATTTTGCAGGATACTATTAAAAATTAACTTATTCGAATAGTCTAATAATGCGTGTTACATGAAATGTAACTATACAAGCGGATTTTCACACAGAGCCATTCAATTTTCTTTACTTTGTGGTCATCGGATGTGTATAGTTGGCCAGGTTTGGAACTTGTGTGCATGGACAAACTGCTCAGTCATAAGTATGATAAGTCCTATTACATTTCCAGCCGCAAGCAGCACAAGAATAGGCGCAATTGTCTCTACACGGACGACTATAGAAGATGGCTGTATGTCGGGTTGCGGTGAGATTGCTGACTGCTGGCGTATTCTGAACTGAACTCCGCTCTCACGTAGCTGAGCTAACCTGTAGGGCAAATAAATATTTGTTAAGGCTATAATGGGAAGAGTATTATTAAATTGTTCCAAAATATTTTTGCGACATATTCTGTCCGCCTGTCTCTCCATAAAACCATCTGTCTGTCCATCCTTCTATTAACCCACCATTCCGTCCATCCATCCATCCGTCCGTCTATCCTTTCGTCTTCGTATTTCTCAATCTATCTAGGTGTCTGTATATCTATTTCTTTCCTCTCCATCTATTTGTCTATGTATCCATCGATCAATCTCTCTGCCTATCCACCTAAATGTCTATGTGTCTGTCTGCGCATATGTCTGTCTGTCTTTATATCTAACTCACTCACTCACTCTATATACGGTTGTATGATTGTATATATATATATATAT